>Ga0075894_101_pt1 | contig 48997 bp, 50 predicted proteins | sample RifGroA1_FD_68317 | JGI IMG/M metagenome (GOLD analysis project Ga0075894, IMG submission 68317) | Parcubacteria bacterium GW2011_GWA1_48_11b
ATGAGGTTCGAGAAATTATGCGATTGAGTGGCGCCCTTGACTACGCCCGTTCTCAGGCTCAGTTGTTAGCAAAAAAAGGGAAAGCCGAACTTAAACAGCTATCGATTGCCCCTAACATCGAACAAATTTTAGGGGGGTTGGCAGATTACATCGTAGAACGGACCTTTTGAGAAGGAGAAAAAATGAGCTTTCACGTGGCGGTTATCCCAGATGGGAATCGGCGCTGGGCCAGGATGCACGGCCTTCCTGTTTTAGCAGGACATAAAAAAGGAGGGCAGGTGCTGGAGCGCCTCATCAAAGACGGCAGAATTCATCCCGCGAGAGTGGAAGAGCAGGTAGAAAAAGCCCAGCAGGAAATTGATTCGCAGATCAAGGAAGCGGGAGAAGCCGTGGTGTATGAGCTCGGCATTGTGGGATTGGATCCCAAGCTCTTGCAGATTCTGGGCCGACTGAAGTTCAGGACGTCGTACGGCCAGAACGTGCTGCTGCATTCTTTGGAAGTGGCGTATTTGGCTTCGGGTCTTGCCGCAGAACTCGGCGCAAATGTTACCTTGGCAAAAAAAGCGGGGCTCTTTCACGACATCGGAAAAGCGCTGGACCATCAAGTAGAGGGATCCCACGTTGAGATCGGCATGCGGATTTTGGAAAAGTTCGGCGTGGAAAAAGAGGTTGTTGACGCCATGAAATCTCACCACGAGGATTACCCGTATGAGTCCGTGGAGGCGATTCTGATCCAGGTGGCAGACGCCATTTCAGCGTCGCGCCCCGGAGCAAGAAAAGATACCCTGGAAAACTATCTCAAGCGCATCGGAGAACTGGAGAATCTCGCGGCTTCTTTCCCCGGAGTGGAGAAAGTGTATGCCATTCAAGCCGGGCGCGAAGTGAGGGTGTTTGTAAAACCTCAGGAGTTGGACGATTTGGCGGCTCAGCTGCTTGCGCGCGAAATAGCGAACCGCATTGAGCAGGACCTGAGATACCCCGGAGAAATTAAGGTGACGCTCGTTCGGGAAAACAGATTCGTGGAATACGCTCGATAAAATCACACCGCCCCTTCACGGGGCGGTTTTCTATTTACCCTTCCATTTTTGCAAACTGCCCTGACTCTCTGGATTTTCGAAACATCATCCCGAAGAACCAGAGAGAAAAAATCAAATATGCCGCGTTTTCAAGAAGCGCTATTCCCGCTTCGCCCCAGCGCACCGCGGGATTTGTAAGGTTGGCCCGTGCCGCCTCAAAGACGTGGGTTGCCGGGAATAAAGAGGCAAACTGCTGTAAAGCAGAAGGAAGAATGTCGAGCGGAAAAAACGCTGCCGTGAGCGGCTGGAAGATAAAAACAAGACCCCACGCGAGAGCCTGGATCCTTGTTCCGAATCTGAAGATGAATCCGAGGATGATGATCCCTATTGACCAGCCAAACACGGTGAGATTGAGAAAATGCAACGCCAAATTGAGTATTCCTATGGAAAGGACGTTGAAGTTAAACACGGCAGCCGCAATCACAGATATGATGATAAAGATGACAAACGCCTTCACGAACCCGGAGATCATCTGAGCTACCAGATACTCTTGAAGAGTTAGGGGCGTGATGAACATGTTACTCAGGTTGCGCGACCAGACGTTCCAAAGCGCTCCCACCGATATTGAGTATTGGGTCACGCGCACGACCTCCCAAAGGATCATTCCTAAAAAGAGGTAATAGGCAGACTGTGCAACCATTGTTTTTGAGAGGAACGAAGATACCAGGCCAAAGACAAAAACGGACATGATGGAGAAGAAGAACAAGTCCATAATGACTTCAAGCGAGCGCTTCGTGATGAAGAGCTCTTGCAGTATCACTGCCTGTATTCTTTTAACTGACATAGTTTCCTCGGGCGATCTGTAAAAATATATCTTCAAGAGTGGGTTTTTTGATATCAATATCCGTGACTTCAACACCTTGTTCGCTTATCTGGGAAATGATCTTGGGCACGAGTTTTTCTTCAGTATCAATGAGCACCAAGTAGTCGTGGAGAAAGGAAAACTTCTGATTCTCGCTCAGCAGGTATCGCTCCACCGTTTCCCTACTCCCCTCAAAGGCGAGCTGGAGCTGGGCTACCCGCACCTGTTTGGTGAGTCCGAGAGGAGTGTCATGAGCCACAATCTTTCCTGCGTCGAGAAATATCACTTCATCACAGATGCGTGTTATTTCCTGCATATTGTGGCTGGTGTACAGAAGGGATAACCCCCTTTTTTTCTTCAACTGTTCTATCAAGGAAAGCGTCTTGTCTGCAATATCCGGATCCAGCGATGCCGTGGGCTCATCCATGAGGATAATTTCAGGATCGTTTATCAAGGATTTTACCAGGTTCACCCTTGTTTTCTGACCAGATGAGAGATCCCAGAATCTATGAGGAAGGAGATCCTCAATCTCAAAATGGCGCACGAGCTCCAGTATCTTTTTCTGTGGATTGCGAACTCCGTAGAGACGGGCGAAGACGAGTAGGTTCTCTGCGACAGAGATCCTGCCTTGAAGCGTATTGAACGAAGACGTGAAATTTATTCTTTGGAGACATGACTCCCGGTGTTTCGCAAAATCCTTGCCAAAATATTTCACCGTCCCTCCGTCTTGGAGCGTCACGCCCACAAGAATGTTGATCGTCGTCGTTTTTCCGGCTCCGTTCGGACCTAAGAGGCCGATGATCTTTCCCTTGGGTACGCTAAAAGAAATTCCGTCGAGGACACGGAACGATCCGAAATTCTTGACCAAATGATCAGCCTGGAGAATCAATTCTTCCATTCGAACCTACTGTATCAAATTTTTTGTCTGCGTAAAAGCACCGCGTTGAATGCCACGATAATCGTAGAAAGCGACATAAACACCGCCGCAACAGCCGGCTGAAGCAGGATATCTTTGAAGGCGAGGACGCCAGCCGCAAGAGGCAATGCGACAATGTTATACCCGGTTGCCCAGAACAGATTCTGGATCATTTTTGAATATGTCATCCGGGACAGCCTGATTATTTTTACGATATCCCGGGGGTCGTTGCGGACGAGGATAATTCCGGCCGACTCTATGGCGACATTCGTACCCGCGCCGATGGCAATGCCAAGATCGGCTTGCGTCAAAGCCGGAGCATCGTTGATGCCGTCGCCGACCATAGCTACCCGCCACGGGCGGGAATTTTCAATTTCTAATTTCCAATTTTCAAATTTACCCTCTTGAAGCTTTTTTACTATTTCCGCTTTCTCCCCAGGTAAAACTCGCGCGTAGTACTCATCTATCCCCAGCTCGCCCGCAACCCACTTTGCGACATCCTCGGAATCTCCGGTAATCATTGCAGACCGAACTCCTAACTCTTTAAGCACTTTAATTGCCCCCCGCGATTCCTCCCGAATGATGTCGGCAAGAGCGATTGCGCCCAAGAGATTCCGATTCTTGAGGGCAAAGACAACGGTCTGTCCTTTTTTACCCGCATCTTGAACGTGCTTTGTGAGTTCGGCCGGTATGCTGACGCCAATGTTTTCAAGAAGCGCTGACCCTCCCACCATGATCTCATTGTCATCCACGGACGCTTTTGCTCCCCTGCCCTTCAACGCTTCAAAGTTCTTGGGCTCTTTACGAACGAGGCCTTGTTTTTCTGCTTCTGTCACCACGGCCTTGGCAACCGGATGTCCGGATAGCGCGTCAAGGGAGGCTGCCAACTGCAGGGTTTCCTCTTTCGTGTTTCCGTTTGTGCTCCAGACTTCCATAACGCCGAATTCGCCTTTGGTCAGGGTTCCTGTTTTGTCGAAAAGCACCACATCGACAGTTCTGGCTGCTTCCAAGGCAAGCCGCTGCTTTACCAGAAAGCCGTTTTGCGCAGCTTTGGTAGTGGAGATAGAAGCAACGAGCGGCACCGCAAGTCCAAGCGCATGGGGACAGGCAATTACGAGCACGGCGACGAGCCGGGCAACGGCAAATCCGACATCGGCGCCTACTGCAAGCCAGGCAGTCAGCGTAATTAAGCCTCCGACAACGGCAACGATGGTTAAATAGAGCGCCGCCCTGTCGGAGAGCATCTGAAGCCGTGACTTAGAAGCCTGCGCCTCGGCAACCAGGCGCATTACTCCGGCAAGAAACGTCTTCTCGCCAATGCTAGCAACCCTAATCCTCAAAGCGCCATCGCCGTTGATGGTACCTGCAATGACGGAATTACCTTCTTTTTTGGAAACTGGCTTTGACTCTCCGGTAATCATTGACTCATTTACGTCGGATTGGCCGTCCGTGATGGTTCCGTCGGCAGGAATTTTTGCCCCCGGTTTTACAAGAACCGTATCGTTCTCTCGAAGCTCAGAAAGAGAGATGATTTCTGTCTTGTTGTCACGGATTATCTCGGCGGTATCGGGAAGGAGTTTTGACAATTCTTTCAGCGCGCTCTGGGCTCCCGAAACCGCACGCATCTCAAGCCAATGGCCGAGAAGCATGATGGTAATCAGTGTCGTGAGTTCCCAAAACAATGCTTCTTCGCCGGCAAATACCGCATAGACGCTCCAAAGGTATGCGGCCGAGATGGCGATGCTAATGAGCGTCATCATGCCAGGTAACCGTGCCCGTAATTCTCGCCAAGCTCCGGCAATAAACACCAGTCCGCCGTAAAAGAATACGATCGAACCGAGCGCAAGCGGCAAATATGCAGAGCCAGGAAAATCAGGAGCCGACCATTTGAACGTCTTCTCTATGACGTCCGCATAGAGCACCACGGGAATCGTAAGGGCAAGGCTGATCCAGAACTTTCTGAAAAACAGAGCGGTGCTGTGGCCGGCATGTTTGTCGTGCCCGCCATGACTCGCTTCTTTCTTCTGTTTTTCCGGCACAAGATTCATTCCGCATTCCGGGCACATACCGGGCTTCTCCTGTCGTATTTCAGGGTGCATGGGGCACGTATAGGTCATTTCTTGCATAGTAGCATCGCCGTTACATTAGCAGCAATCTTTCATTTTCTTCTCGAGTTCTTTGATCGTTTCTTTGCGCGAACCTGGCTTACCGCTTGTTGAGAACAGGAATACGAACGATGCCAATAAGAGAAAGATAAGCGCGGCAAGAAATGTGATCCACTGCCGCGCAAGAATGCCGTATGCGGCAATAAAACCAGCGGGAATAAAAAGCGTCTTTAAGAGAAGAGGCGTCCGCCAGCCGGCGCCTGTAGCAGGCAATTTTTTTTCAAGCTGATACGCGATGCCAACAACCGATCCGCCCAGCAGCATTGCAACAATAACAAGATCGATCCGGTATCCAAGCAATGATGCGGCAAGCATCCAGAGCCATGTCCCGCTCACGCCAGCGCAAATGGGGCAGACTTTAAATGGGAAGAATTTATTCACCATCCACACGGCGCAGGTTATGGCAAGTATTGAGATAACGGTGAGAATAATCATGGCGTCAGAGAAAGAAGATACCGATGCCCAACACCATCATAGCAATTCCGCCCCACACCCTCATGTGTTTTGTTTCTGCTTTTCTCCACGCGTTTACTTTTTCAAGGAGCGCGCCGTCGCTTGAGATAAGCAGAATAATTACAAGCGGCAGAATGAAGATCAAGTTGTAGAGGAAGAGATAACCGACCCCGGCAAGGTATGTTGCCTGGTCGTGCAAAAGTCCCAGCACCATGAGATACGGCCCCCCGGTGCAGGGAAATTCACAGAGGCCCACCAAAGCTCCCAGAAAGAATGCGGTGGGAAGAGATGCCTTTTCCATCAGCTCCGCCATTTTATGGTGCGCGGCATGCGGAATGCGGAGCTTAATGGGAAATGACGGAAAAAATTCGTTGATAACATTGATTCCGCCCAAAACGATCAAGAGCGTCGCCCCCACCTTTGCCATAAAGTGCGGCGTGTTGAAGATGTGGAGCGCCTGCAGAATGCCAAAGCCAATCAGAACGTAGGCAGCGAAGATGCCCAGAATGTATGTGCCTCCGATTTTTAGGATGCCAGATCGCATTTTCCCGATGCTCAAAAGAAATGCAATCGTAAGCAGGAGAATCGAGAAAGCGCAGGGATTGATGCTGTCTATCAGGGCGGCGACTCCCACAAGAGGCAGAAGCCATGTCCCTTGGCCGCTTAAGTTCCAAAGAAAGGCTGTGCCGATATTTCCCGCCCTGAAGAACAGTACCGATCCGAAAAGCAGGACGCTAATCGAAATAAGAATTGCAAGTTTTTTACTCATGCGGTCATGCAGAATTAAGGAGTGACAATAGCATCAAACAGAAGTTCAACCGGCTGTCCGGCATTATGTTCTATCGTGATTGCCCTTTGGATTCGACCTACGCCCGCAGGGCCATGCGCCGCCGGATCAAAGACAACTTCAACGGTTGCTTCTTCGTTCGGATTAATCGTTTGGCCTATCTTGGGGACAAATCCGTGCCCTGGCATACCATAGGGCCCGAATTGCTTGCCGTCTATCGTAAGAGAAGCAGTTGTACACATGCAAGAGGTATACATCTTGCCGATAACGACTGGCTCTATGCCGGCATTTCTAATCTTGAATGCATGATTGACTTTTCCGGTAGCCATTGAGATTGTGCCGAAGTCATAGTTGTTTGCTTCCTCGACGACGAGAGTTCCGTTACTGTTGGCGGATAAAGCGGCGGGAGCGATTTGTGAGTTCGGCCGTGCAATCCAGACAAGTCCGCCAAGGACAAGGACTGTGACGACGATACCGATGATGGTTTTGTTCATGTTGTTAGTTCGTGTTGTTAATTACAGATACAAAAAACCCTGTGTTACAGGAATAAGAGGACGCATGAATATGCCATGGGCATATGAGCGTCCTACCGAGTAGCCGGGCTGTTTTCGTGAAGCGCGAGCCAGTGAATGAGTTGTGGCTGAAGATGAATGAAGGATGGTTGGAGAAATTGTCTGGGTCGTGAATGAAGATCAAGAGAATCTAATTCGGCAAAGAGCTTGCCCATGGCCATGCCCGCAAGCAGCAAGGAAGCTACAAAAAGGAAAAGAGAAAGAATATTCTGGCCGAATACCGCGGTTGAAAAACTTAGGAAAGCATTAAGATGGAAAGTTAAAAATTGAAGAGAACTGTCGTTTTTGGGACATGGTTGTCCGCTTGCTGTCGCGGCAATGCAGCCGTTATGACTTTGTTCGGCACCATGACCCATTGCAGATACGCCAAAAACGGCAATGCTAAGGAAGCTAAAAATTAGGAGAGTTGCGCCAGCTGATTTCATGACAATTGTATTATAGCCTATGGAGCGGGCGAGGGGAATCGAACCCCTAGCTTCAGCTTGGAAAGCTGAGGTATTGCCACTATACGACGCCCGCAACGTAATAAATTTGCTCTGCAAATTTATTACGTTGCTGGGACGTTGAATTTTGTTTAACAAAATTCTTACGTCCCGCATTCCCTCCTGTCGGAGAACTGGGATTCGAACCCAGACTAAATCCTCCCAAAGGACTCGTGCTACCGTTACACTATTCTCCGAAACCTTCTCCTCAATATCATTTTTTCTGTGCCCAGTCAATCTGTGATAAAATTGACTGGGCCCGAACTTTCTGGTATATAAAAGCAAGACTTTTGTCCCCATAACTCAATGGATAGAGCGGCTCTCTTCTAAAGAGCAAATCGAGGTTCGACTCCTCGTGGGGACACACGTACGACATGGGGGCATTGGTGTATCGGCAGCACAAGAGTTTGTGGAACTCTCAGAAGGGGTTCAAATCCCCTATGCCCCCCACTCCAAACGAAAAACCCGCCCTAACAGGCGGGCTTTTCTGTATTCCCCTACTCCATTTCGGAGTCTTCGTCGTCAGGAGAACCGTCATCATCTTTCGGTTCTCCGTCTTCAGGTTTTTCTTCCTCTTCTTCGGTTTCTTCTTCCTGATCTTCAATGAAAGAATCAAACTCGTCGTAGACCATGCAAGAAGTAATGTGCTTGAATGAATGCGGCGACCTTTTCAACCCCCATCATACGGAGCCAAGATGCGTTGTCAATAGGGAGATACCATGATACTCTGAGGCATGCGCGCCCTCGTAGTTCAATGGACAGAACAAGGGACTCCTAAGCCCTAGATATAGGTTCGATTCCTGTCGGGGGCACCCCCAGAAGGGCCCGTGGTATAGCGGTAACACGCGTCCATGGCATGGACGAGTCCGGGGTCCGATTCCCCGCGGGTCCACATTTAGGAGGAGTGGCCGAGTGGTTGAAGGCGCGGCTCTCGAAAAGCCGTAGGCTCGAAAGGGTCTCGTGAGTTCGAATCTCACCTCCTCCGCATACGCAATTATATATTTTTATGTTTCAATTTTTCAAAAAAACAGAAGAAACGCCCTCCACCCCGGAAGAAGTCGTCAAGAAACTGAAAGTTCTTGAAGAGCGGCTTCTCAAGACCAGAAAAGAATTGGAAGAAACAAAAGGGAAACTCAAGTTTTCCCTGAGCAAGGTTGCATTGGTCAGATTCAATCCCTTTAAAGAAATCGGAAGCAATCAGAGCTTTTCTGTGGCGCTTCTTAACCATCACCATGACGGCGTGATCATTACGAGCCACTTTGGCAGGGAAACGAATCGTGTGTACGCAAAGCAGGTTATCAAAGGAAAGGCAGAACACCAGCTTTCAGAAGAAGAGGAAGAAGCGCTGCAGCAGGCAATGGGATCAAAATGACAACACTGAAACGGCCTCCTGTTGTAGTGGTGCTGGGTCATGTGGATCATGGAAAGACCACGCTTTTGGATTACATAAGAAAAGTGGCGGCGCGCGCCGCCCCCGAAGGGGGCGAGCCTCGCTCCGTTGCGGAGCGGGAATCAGGAGGAATTACCCAGCATATCGGAGCATATGTTGTTGAGGTTCCTGCAGAACCGAAATCCGCCGAAGCTTCACGCGAAGGCGGACGCACCATTACGTTTCTCGACACGCCAGGTCACGAAGCGTTTTCTGCCATGCGGTCGCGCGGAGCACAGGTCGCAGATATCGGCATCTTGGTTGTTGCTAGCGATGAAGGAGTAAAACCCCAGACCAAAGAAGCGATAGTTCAGGCTCAGGCGGCAGGAATTCCGCTCATCGTCAGTATTTCCAAGACCGATAAGCCAGGAACCGATCTTGCAAAGGTGAAGAATGAACTCGCAAAAGAGGGTGTTATCGTAGAATCTATGGGAGGACAGGTGCCCTGCGTGGAAACCTCGGCTTTTGCAAAGAAAGGCATCAGGGAGCTTCTGGAAATGATTATTCTCGTATCCGAACTTCAGGACTTGAGCCTGCACGAAGATCATGGAACGCGAGGCCATGTCATTGAGGTGTCCCAGGATGCAAAGCAAGGCATTCGGGTGACACTTCTTCTTAAAGAAGGAACGTTGCGGTTGGGCAACGTGGTAGGGACTCCTTCTGGAGTGGGGAAGCTTAAGATGCTGGAAGATTTCGCGGGAAATCGCATTGAAGAAGCGGGTCCCTCGTTTCCCGCGCTCGCAATCGGTTTTGAATCGTCTCCTTTTATAGGAGAAGAGTTCCGGGTGTTTCCTTCCGTAGAAGAGGCGCGCGAGCACATGAAAGAATCTTCATTTGTTCCTCCGCGGGTCCCTGTTGCCGAGTCGGGGCAAGCGCCAGAAGAAAGCACGATGCACCTGGTGCTTAAGGCTGATGTGGCAGGTTCTTTGGAGGCGATTTCACAGATCGTGGATTCCGTAAATAACGAGGGAAAATTCAAGATCGTGAAAGCAGACGTGGGAGACGTGACCGAAGGAGACGTGAAATTCGCCAGAGACACAAAGGCCAGAATCCTGGCGTTCCGGGTCAAAATCCCTTCTGGGATAGCAAGGGTTGCGGAGCGAGAAAAGATTTCCCTGGAGCGCTTTGAAATAATTTACGATATCGCAGAACGCTTGCACAAGATCATAGAAGAGGGCAAAGAACCGGTCGTTCAGGAGCTGGGACTACTGCGCGTACTCGCGACATTCTCTACTGAGCGGGACCGCCAGGTCATCGGAGGACGGGTTATTACCGGGATGGCAAAAAAGGGCGCCGCGTTTGAGGTTATGCGCGAAGAACAACTCATGGGAAAGGGCAAAGTCATGAATCTTCAGCGGAGCAAGAAAGACATGCCCTCTGTTTCCAAGGGAGAGGAAGCGGGGCTCATGGTGCAGACGGATATTGGAATACAAGAAGGAGATTATTTGAAATTCTTTGCATCGTGACAGAGCGCATCCTCAGGGTCAACCAGCTTCTCAAGAAAGAGCTTAGTTCTATTCTTTCCCGCGAGATAGTGTTTCCCGACAACTGCCTGGTAAGCATCAGCAGGGCCGAGGCAACGCCGAACTTGCAGCAAGCGAGAATCTATATTACCGTATTTCCTGCAGACAAGAAGCAGGAGGTTATAGCTTCTTTACAGCGCCGCGTGTACAATATTCAGCAGCAGCTCAACAAGCGGCTCAAGATGAGGCCGGTGCCCAGAATTGAGATCAGGGCCGATGAAGGGGAGCTGAAGGCGCAGAGGATCCGGGAGATATTAGATTCTCTCTGATATATGATATATCTGAGTAGAGGTATGGCCGGGTAGTCAAGTGGTAAGACATGGGTCTGCAAAACCCATATACAGGGGTTCGATTCCCCTCCCGGCCTCAGGTTTGTCGGGGTGGTGAAATAGGCAGACACAGGAGGCTTAAAACTTCCCGCCGAAAGGCATGTGGGTTCGAGTCCCACCCCCGACACAACGCAGAAATACTATGTTAAATAAACTTATTTTCGAGAATGAAAGAGTCTGGCGATGGCTTACCAATTTTTGGACCGTAGTTTTCTTTATCCTTATCTTCGTTAATTTCTTTAGCCAAAATGCCTACAGTTTCCTGTTGGTGCCCCTAAGCATCGTCTATTCCGGGATACTCACTATTTTTGTGGCCACCAAAGAATTCGACAGATGGTATGAGGTTCACAATGGGCGCCACCCCGGTGAGTTCTTCGTCGTCGCTTGGACGGCGGTAATGGCCGTGCTTCTCATCTTGTCTTTTGTTTTCGGAGAAGAGTTCCATGCGCCCTCCGATACGGTTTCCGCAGTTTATGTGGCGGTGCTCACGCTTTTTGCCCTGACCCAGAAATCAAAAACCCTGCATCGCAAGAGGAGGCGTTAAAATCCGACCTGTGAGGGATGTTAAACACTCAATGTCTAACGGGCGGAGGGGTGATTGCATAGTTATTTGTCTTCTGTAATAATCAAGATGTGGCCCCGAGCGCTGGCTGGAATCTTATGTCGGCGAACCGAAACTATAGGGTCGCTCTGGCTAGGGAGGTACCGGCGTGTCAGTTGTCTGGCTATTCTCGGGAGACGCCGTGAAGGGCAACCAGGTTCGGAACAGGGATAAACCGGTTTCGTCCGGTCCCTGGGAGCGAACTTAGAAGCTCATGAAAGTGGTGTCCTCAAAGAGACATCCTGGGAGCTTCTCAGGTTTGGCGCTCGAGATGCGGCGAACGGCGAGGAAGTTGCTACTCGCGACGGGTCCGAGCCCCACTCTCGGTGTGGCCCAGGAGAAGTGGAAGCCTCACGATGGCACATGATGTTCGCCGCTGTGATTCCGCGGTGTAATGAGTTGGCTGCGAGCACTTGCCGGTCTACCCGGAAATAACGCAGCCGAGCGAGCCGGTTAGACTCGCCTGACGGGGGAATGCCCATGTCTCCATCTGTGGGAAAACAGACCGGGCCCGACGCCTCGGTTAAAGGGGTCGCCGTTTGAAGGTGGAGGGGGATTAACGGCACGACCCGCCGCCCCCGAAACCTTTTTTGAACCTTCACAACTTCGTACCTTATAAAGGCCGTCCTCTTGGACGGCACTTTGTTTTCTATAAAGATAATTTATGCGAGAGGATGTTAAACACTCAATGTCTAACAGGTTCTTGCTATCCTTCCAGCACCTCAATCGTGGTGAGCTTGGCTCCGAAATCAAGCGCTTCTGTCTTGTTTGGGAACCAAATGTCTACCTGGTATTCTTTGCGAGAATGCATGCGGTCTTCCACTATAAACACCTTGTCTCCGTAGAACTCAGGGATCTTGATCTGTGTACCAAAAGGAAGGAAGTTTGCGGCAACCAAGCCATCTCGTACCTGGGTACCGGACGCTGTGATGAATGGCGTGTCGTCTGTCTGGTCAGGAGTAGAGGAATAGGCGGTGGTAATTACCATGATTTTGGTAACCTTAACATCTGGTTGTGCCGAAGTTCCCCTTGAAAAAAGGCTGGTTCCGTCAATGAGGGGAAGTTGTGCCTCCGTGCTCGGAGGGTTTTCGGTCCCCACCCATGCGGGAGCTGCTTGAGGTCCAAAGAGGGGAGCTCCAAAGGTCAAGGAGGCCGAAAGAATGCCTGAAATAAGATATGCTTTCATATAAAAACGCCATTTTTAGGCGTTTTAGAAGTATACTCTCTCCAGGGGGAAAGTCAAGGGTTGGTAGGGGGCGGGTGTTTTTTTCCACACATGCCCGATTTGACACGTTTGCTTGGGTTGCTACAATCAACAGCGGATATCATTGTATGATAAAATCCTTAGAACATACTACATATTGAATAGCTGAACATGCATTGTCCAAGATGTCAAAAAAGCACCAAGGTGGTCAATTCCAGGCCCCTGGAAGACGGAAGAGCCGTAAAAAGGCGCAGGGAGTGCCTCCACTGCTCCCAGCGTTTCAGCACATATGAGCGTTTGAGCCTGGGGGATTTCCGGGTTGTGAAGCGCAATGACTCAAAAGAGCTCTATGCCCGCCATAAGATAGAGGCAGGGCTTAGAAAGGCCCTGGAAAAGCGCCCGGTGACAGAAGCCCAGTTCCAAAAGCTCCTCTTTGATATAGAGGCCGACATCTTCTCCATAGGCAAAGAGAAGATAAGCTCAGAGCAGATCGGCCGCATCGTCCTGGACCGTCTAAGGAAGACAGACAAGGTGGGATATTTACGCTTCGCCTCGGTTTACCGGAACTTCAGAAGCCCCCAGGCCTTTGCCAAAGAGATAGAAAAGCTTGAAAAAGTTGGCGCGAGGGCTTGACATTTGTTTTTGACGCTCTGCAATCAAAAAGTTTACAATGCATACATCGGTCAAAATTACTCCTTAACGCAATTCTCCATCATGAAGATTTCAAAAGTTCGCAAAGAACAGGTCAACAAGGCATTTTCAGAAAACGCGCTCAAGATGATGAAAAAACGCTACCTCCTTCCGTATGACCAGGGAGGACAGGAAATGCCGGCCGACATGTTTGAGCGGGTCGCGAATACCTTAGCTCAGGTGGAGAAAAATTACGGCAAGGGCAGACAGGAAGCTTTTGTTGAGAAAACCGCAAAGGAATTTTTTGACGTTATGGCAAACAGGGAGTTCACGCCTGCCGGCCGCACGCTTACCAATGCGGGAGGCGAGACTCCGCTCATCGCAAATTGCATTGTGCTCCCCATTCACGACTCGATGGAGAGCATTTTTCAGACCCTCAAGGATGCGGCTCTCCTGCAGCAGGCAGGATGCGGGCTGGGATTCGATCTTTCTGAAATGCGCCCCGCCATGACTCCCACAAAAAAGTCTCGAGGAGAAGCTTCGGGTCCCGTTTCTTTTCTTCGGGTATATGATGCCGCTTTCGGAACCATCAAACAACAAAGCAGGCATGGCGCCAACATGGCCATGATGCGCGTGGATCATCCGGATGTTCTGGATTTCATTCGCTGCAAGAAGGTGGAAGGCGAAATCCGCAACTTTAACATTTCCGTTACCGTCACCGACGAGTTTATGGAGGCGTTGGATAAAAATCCAGACCAGAAGTGGGAGTGTGTGTTTAAGGGCAAAAAATACAAGCCAAGACGGGTTCTTCGCCATCCCAACGGAGCCGTATACGGATCAGAAGAGATTGATATTACGGTCAAGCAGATTTTTGATGAAATTATTGAGGGCGCATGGGTTAACGGAGAACCGGGAGTCGCTTTTGTGGATACGTGGAATAAGGCGAATCCCTTGCCCGATTTGGGCCCCCTTGCTTCCACAAACCCGTGCGGAGAGCAGGCATTGCATCCGTATGACAATTGTAATCTTGGTTCCATAAACCTGGCGGTTTTTGTCGGAAAAGACAGAAAGATTAAATGGGAACGGCTTCGTCATGCAACAAGAACCGCGGTCCGCCTTATGGATAACGTAATTGATCTTTTTGATTTTCCGGTGCCCCAGGTGACCGAGCTCGCCAAGCGCAACCGGAGGATCGGCCTTGGCGTGATGGGATTTGCCGACATGCTTTACCAGCTGGGCGTCGGGTACGGCACCAAGGAAGGGTTGCTTACGGCAGAAAAGGTGATGCGCTTTATTGATACTGAAGCGTATAAGATGTCGCAGGAACTCGCGAAAGAAAAAGGAGAGTTTCCCAACTATCCCAAAAGCATTTTTAGCAAGAAGTCGGCCCCGCATTCGCTGGCCCAGGAACCTGGCATCGGGAAGAAAAGCTCGACACTTCTTCGGGCATTGAGCCGAATTTCGCGCTTGCCTATGTCAAACAAGATAAAGACGGGAATCAATACCGCTACTTCAACCGGCATTTTGAAGCGGCTCTTGCGAAACTTGATCTTTCTTCAAAACAGAAAGACGAAATGATGCAAGAGATTTTTAAAACAGGATCCATTCAGCACCTCACCAACCTGCAAAAGCAGCTGCGAGAGATCTTTGTGGTCGCCATGGATATTTCCGGAGAGGATCACATGAAGATGCAAGCCGCTTTTCAGAAGTACGTGGACAACTCCATTTCCAAGACCATCAATCTTCCCAACAGCGCGACGAAAGAAGAGGTCGTTCAAAGTTTCATCAGCGCATGGAAACTGGGCTGCAAGAGCTGTACGGTATACCGCGACGGAAGCAGGACGATTCAGATTTTGAACGTGGGGTCAGGAGAAAACATTGTTTCTGCAACCGAGGCCCCGGGAACTCAAAAAGAACAGGGGCTCAATCTCAAAGAAGACCGCAATCGCATCACCCCGCGCAAGCGCCCCGATGTTATGGTGGGAAAAACGTACCGTATGAACACCGGATACGGCAAGCTCTACATTACGGTGAACAACGACGAGAAAGGAATACCCTTTGAAGTGTTCGCGACCATCGGCAAATCAGGAGGATTTTTCCAGGAGCACGGAGAGGCAATTTGTCGCCTTATCTCCCTCTCGCTTCGTTCCGGAGTAAAGGTGGAAGAGGTGGTGAAAGATCTGAAGGGCATTCGGGGTCCCATGCCGATATTTACGGAACGAGGAACCGTGCTTTCTCTTCCAGACGCCATCGGAAAGGTGCTGGAAGACCATATGGGGGCCGTCCGCCAAGTTGAGGAACAGGTGCAGCGCCCCGAGAACCAGGAAGTGCTTCCGTTCGTCGAGACGCCGAATTCCATTGCCAACTTCGGTTTCATGCCAGGATGTCCCGACTGCGGCGCTCCCTTGGACATGCAAGAAGGATGCATCAACTGCACAATGTGCGGATTTAGCAGATGCAGTTAATCAAAGCCAAAGACCATGCCCCTCTTTTATACCGGCAAGGGAGATGAGGGATTGTCGCATGTTGGAAAGAAGAAATATTCGAAAGATTCCTTGATTTTGGAAACCCTGGGAGATTTGGATGAATTGAACAGTTTTCTCGGTCTTGTCAGGAGTACGGTTCAAAACAAAAAACTCACGGCCGGTCTCGAGGCCGTGCAGCAGCATCTGTTCATTATCCAGGCCCAGGTTGCGGTGGTCATGTTTCCAAAATTCAAGAGCCCTCAACTCAAGAAAGAAAAAGTTAAATGGCTGGAGCGTGAGATTGATGTCATTGAGAAGAAGATCAAGCCAGAGCGTGGCTTTATCATTGCAGGAGCAACCGTAACATCGGCATGGCTGGATGTTGCGCGCGCCATTGCCAGGCGCGCGGAGCGCACCGTTACGACGTTTCACCGGACATACCCGCTTTCTCGGGAAATCATCTCCTATCTCAACCGGCTTTCCAGTTATTTGTACGCGTTAGCGCGTATGGAATCGGTCAGCAGAAAGATCCGAGAACAGAAACCAAGGTATCGATAACAGGATAATTTTGAGCGGGCGATGGGAATCGAACCCACGTACCTTGATTGGCAACCAAGTGTACTACCATTGTACTACGCCCGCATGCTGTGGAACGTAATATTTTGAAAAATAAACGTTCCAACAGCGTTTAAATTTTCTTTGAAAATTTATTACGCTGTGCCGGAGGGCAGAATCGAACTGCCTTCATACGCTCTTCAGGCGCATGCTTTACCATTAAGCTACTCCGGCATGGTGGGCGGTGGAGGACTCGAACCCCCGACCTACTGCGTGTAAAGCAGTCGCTCTAACCAGCTGAGCTAACCGCCCTGAGCGCCAGCGTTCCTATGGTGCGGACGAGAGGATTTGAACCTCCACGGGATTTCTCCCACAGGCCCCTCAAGCCTGCGCGTCTACCGGTTCCGCCACGTCCGCAGATTCTACCGGAACCTCTTCTTTTTCAAGCCCGAACTTCGCTGTTTTCAAGCGGGCCTTCTTGCCTTTTGCCTCTCTGAGGTAGTAGAGCTTCGCTCTCCTTACCTTGCTGTGTTTTACCACCTCAATCTTATCCAACGAAGGGGAATGGATGGGAAAGATGCGCTCCACGCCGACTCCGCTGCTGATCTTGCGCACCGTAATGGTGGCATTGATTCCTTTTCCGTGTTTCCTGGCAAGAACCACACCTTCAAACACCTGAAGGCGCTCTTTGTTTCCTTCTTTGATTTTCTGGTGCACACGCACGGTGTCTCCGGGCCTGATATCGAGCAACGACTCCTGCCGCATGGATTTGGTGAATGTGTCTATTAGTGAAGTCATGTTCGCAGATTATCTAATACGTTTTGCAAATCTTTCGGGAGTAGGGATCGGAATTCTTTTGTGCTGCCGTTTGGCATGGGAAGGTTGATTTGGCTTGCGTGGAGAAATTGCCGGTTCAGGCCGACGGGCGCTGTCTGTCCCTTGAAGCCATAGAGCTTATCTCCTGTAATCGGATGATGGATAAAGGCAAGGTGCGCTCTGATCTGGTGCTTTCTTCCGGTTTCAGGAGTCATCTCCAAGAGGGTGTATGCGGAGAATCTTTCTACGACACGGTATTTGGTTTTCGCCTCTCTCGCCCTATCTTCCCCTGTTTCTCCCGGAGCGAATGCCTTTTGCTTTCTCCTGTCATTCGGAGATCTTGCAAGCCTGGCTTCAATGATCCCTTCATCTTCGTTGAGTACGCCCTGCACCAGGCAAAGATATTGTTTGCGCACTTTTCGCTCTTTGAACTGTTGCTGAAAGAAAGCGAATGCCTCTTTGGTCTTAGCTACTAAGAGCAACCCCGACGTATCTTTATCCAATCTGTGGATGATGCCGAAGCGCATCTGCTCTCCTAATTGTTCAAGTTCTGGGTACTGGCCAAGAAGCAGATCGGCTATCGTTTCTTGCTCTCTGGTCCCCATACCCTCTCTGGACACCGCCAGTCCCGGCGGTTTATCCACAACGAGGAGCATATCATCTTCGTATACAATATTCAACAGCATGGGTTTACCCTGAATTTATTGAAGGGTGGGCTCGTCCAGATTTGAACTGGAGACCTCGTCGATGTCACCGACGCGCTCTAACCAGCTGAGCTACGAGCCCATGGTGCGCGTGGATGGATTCGAACCATCGACCCCGGCTTTATAAGAGCCGTGCTCTAACCGCTGAGCTACACGCGCGTGTTATGTTTGCCGCTCGATTTCCCCACGATCTTGTCAAACTCCTCGCGCTCTATCGTTTCCTTTTCTATCAGAATACGGGCAAGTTTTGCAAGCATCGTTCTGCGCTGCCGGAGAATGCGTTCTGCGGTTTTGTTGGCCTGGCCGATAAGCAAGGACACTTCCCGGTCAATCTCGGCAGCCACCGCATCTGAATAGGGCTGCGATCCCCCTTCTTGCATAAAGGGTCCCAAGGTTACGGTTTCTCCAAACGTGACAGGCCCCAGCTTTTTTGACATGCCGTATTCTTTTACCAGTGCCCGCGCTATCTCAGAAGCCGTTTGAAGATCGTTTGCCGCTCCCGTGGTGACATCTTTGAACACAAGTTTTTCTGCCGCGTATCCTCCCAGAGCTACCGCGATCTCTTCAAGAAATTCGGTGCGCGATTTGAGATGCCGGTCTTCCGATGGAAGCTTCAGCGTGTAGCCCCCGGCTCTTCCGCGAGCGATGATTGAAACTTTTCGCACGGGATCCGTGTGTTTGAGAGAGACCGAAACCAAGGCGTGTCCCGCTTCGTGGTACGCGGTGATTTCTTTCTCCTTCTTGGAGAGGATATGGCTTTTGCGCTCTGGCCCCAGAAGCACTTTTTCAATTGATTCCAAAAGATCGGTCTGAGATACCTGCATTTCGTTCCGCCTGGCGGCAAAGATGGCGGCTTCGTTAATGAGATTGGCAAGATCGGCTCCCGAGAATCCCGGGGTGCGTTCTGCCACTTCCCGAAGGCGCGCCTGGGGTGCGAGAGGTTTTCCTTTCGCGTGAATTTTGAGGATTTCCTCCCGGTCGTTTACATCGGGCAAATCGAGAATGATGCGCCGGTCAAATCTCCCGGGGCGCAAGAGCGCAGGATCCAAAACATCCGGGCGATTTGTCGCTCCCATCACAATCGCGGTCGAGTCGCGGTCAAAACCGTCCATTTCCACCAGAATTTGATTGAGCGTCTGTTCTCGTTCGTCGTGCCCCCCTCCCCATCCGAGTCCGCGCACGCGCCCGATGGCATCCAGTTCGTCAATGAAGATGATCGCCTTGCCTGCTTTTTTTGCGGTGGCGAACAAATCACGCACCCTCGAGCTTCCAACTCCTACGAACATCTCAATGAACTCGGATCCTGAAGCGGAAAAGAACGGAACCATAGCCTCGCTGGCGACCGCCCGGGCAAGAAGCGTTTTTCCGGTTCCAGGGGGGCCCACCAAGAGTACTCCTCTTGGAATTTTTGCTCCTATCTTGAGATACTTCTCCGGGTTTTTCAGAAAATCAACGATCTCGTTGAGTTCTTCCTTTGCCTCCTTGAGTCCTGCCACGTCTTTGAACGTGACCCGCTCTTTTGGCTGATTTCCTTCTGCTCCAAAGAGGCGCGCCTTGCTTTTCGTGAAGTCGAACGCCTGGCCGACGCCGGCTCTCGCTTGTCTGAACATGGTGAAAAAGAAGAACGCGAAAAGCAGCAGGGGAAGCACGGTGACGGCAACGGGGAGAATCCAGGAGAGCACACCCGACTCATCACTCTGTTCCACCGCAACAAGGCCGATCTTTTCTTGCCGCACCCCGTAATTCAACAGGGTTTCCGAAAGCCCCGACTCGGCTTCTTTTTGAGACACGGCAGAACCCCCATCTTTATAGGAGATTTCCAGCTTGTTGCCCGATACCATCACTTTCTCCACCAGTTCTTCGTTGATGTCCTGGGCAAGCTGGGTAAGGGAAATAACCTTCGGGGTTTCAAAGGGCTTCCCAAACAAGGCAAAAGCTCCTGTGATGAGGAGAAGGATTGCTATTGCCGTAAGAAGGTTTTTTGAAAATGCCTTCATAATAGGAATTCATTATAACAGAAATGCTCGAAATTTCAATACGCATTTGCTACACTATGTTTATGGAGCCCGATGTTCAAGAGCGAGAGCGTGCTTTTTTTGAGGCCGAGAGGAAACGAGTCCCTCACTTATTTGAACGCGCGTCCATGATTGATTCCCCGGAATTTTTGAAATCGATCGGCATTGAAGCCATAGATAAGGATCTTCCGGTGGGATATCTCAGGTTGTTTCCGCAGGATTTTATTGTGGAGGAAATTGCGCGCAGCAAAGAACTTCGCACCATTGACATCGATTCGTCTGTACCCGACGTTTCTCAGGAGGGGCAGACATGGTATGCAGACTTGGTGAAGATCGGAATTTCTACGCTTGACGCGCAAGCGCATCTGGCAGAAATTCTCGGCATTGAACCTCGTGCCATTGGGTTTGCCGGCATTAAAGATCGTTTAGCGCTTACCGCCCAGGCAATCAGTATCAGGAATATTGATGAAGTCGAGAAACTTCAAGAAATACGCGCTGACAATTTTTTTCTGAAGCGTATTCGTAAAGGAAAGGGAGCGATTGCCAACGGAGATCTTCAGGGCAACCGGTTTATTATCACGCTTCGTTCACCGGAAAGTTTTTCCGAAAGCACCTCTTTGGAGATACGAAAGAAGTTACAAAATATTCAGGAAGAAGGATTCTGGAATTTTTTCTCGTTCCAGCGATTTGGCACTCCGCGGCTGCTGAGTCATAAACTTGGACTTTATATCATCAAAGGAAATTTTGAAGGGGCGGTGCGCTTGTTCCTTGCGCATCAGAGCCAGCGAGAGCTTCCGTACTTTAAGCATATCAGGAAAAATATAGAAGATCATTGGAGAGATTGGGCGACAATTCGAACACTTCTTGATCCGTTTCCCTACCATTTTAGTCTGGAATTGAAATTGGTGAACCATCTTCAAGAACACTCGGAAGATTTTCTTGGCGCGCTGCAGAGCGTGCCAGACCAGGTACGCCTCTGGATATACGCCTATGATTCTTACCTGTTCAACAAAACACTCTCTCGGTGCATCCGCGAAGGAGAGGTGTCTTTGAGTCTTCCTTTGTTGACTTCTTTTTCTCCTCACGACTGGGAGCCGTATAAAACATTTCTTGAAGAAGACGGGGTAGATATTCCGAGCAGGCACTATAAGAAGTTTCCTTTTGTTCGGGTGGAGTCAAGAACGTGGCCGGTGCTCCAACAAGCGGAAATTCACAACTTGATTTTTCAAGACAAGCTCGCAATATTCTCATTCTCCTTGCCGAAGGGATCCTACGCTACCTCTCTTCTTATGAACTTTTTTACCTTGGCTTCCGGGATCCCGGTGGTTCCCGGCATTTCCCCAGAACAGATAGACGCAAAAAACATGCTTGGATTAGGTTCTCTCCGGCCAACACTGGATCGATTCCAAAAAGTATTAACGTTGCGCGAGAACGACCTGAGCAGAGAATTTGAAGCATAACAGTATGATCGCAAATGAAAAGGCCGGTCATCGTGTCGTGTGATGCCGGCCCTTCTTATGTGCGCCGTTGCTCCTACCCCTTAGTGATCCACAAATCAGTGATCCACAAAGAGGAAATGGCGGTTTGGACTCCCCAGTCCCCGCCCGCGAACCGCAGGCCGTAGGCTGGAGTGGCCTTGTCGTCACGCGCGCCGCAGTTCACGGTGTGAACGACAAGGTTGTCTGGGCGCCTTTCGTTTGCCCAGACGTCAACCTGCTTGAAGCAGGTTGCCACGAGCTCGCGAAACAGTTCCCAGGGGAACTGCACGTCTCGTGCGCCTTGTCCCTTTTCGAAGATTAGGACGAGACGCACCGGCGGCTTCCAGTTGCGCTGGAGCCTGTGCGCTGCGACGAGCCGGAATCCGGCATCGCGGAGATCCCAGCTTGTCTTGCTGAGACTCTGTCCGCTCACGCCCTTGGTGACGCCCTCGTTGCCGAACACCGGACATCCGGTGTCCGCGTTCTCCGGGACTTCTTGTCCCTGGAACGTTTGGTTCCGCTGGGGGGACTGCTGTGTCCGGACCGCGAAAGCGTTCCGGCCAAGTTGCCCGGCGCTTTCGACGTGGTCGGCCCTCAGCTGCTGGGCCCGTTCCCAGGTCCTCTGAAGCAAGGGAATCCCTGCTTTCTGGAACCTGTCATCCCATGCCTTGCTCAGGTTCACCTTGAGCAACACCCGGTCTGGCCTTGGAGCCTTTGGGGTGCCGTCGGGATGAGCTGAGCAGGGGATGAGATTGCGGCATCGTGCGACGCCGCCTTTGATCCCTGCGGTGCAGGCATATGCCTGCGTTCCCTCCCGCAGGAGCTCCCGCCAGAATTCGTCCCAGTATCCACGCATCGCCATTCTCCTCTCGATTCTTGGCGCTTATTTTCAATGGAGAATCCTATTTTCTCCGTACTGAATCTATTATACACATCTTTACTATTTTGTCAATAGCACCGTAATTCAATAGAATGTCACTTCCTGGTCACTTCCTAGACTCGGTCTAGTTATCCACACCTAGACTCGGTTAAGGATGAGGTGTGGTATGCTCTGGGAATGAAGGTGCTGGTTTTTCTGGGATTGGTATTGGTCGTTGTGGTTCCTGCGAAAGCACTTTCGCAGGTTGTCATAAATGAAATAGCGTGGATGGGTAGTCCGGTTGACGGCGTGGCCGAGAACCAATGGTGGCGCTACGAATGGCTGGAATTGTTTAATGCGGGAGAGAGTGCGGCTTCTCTTGATGGATGGGTGATTGAACTATGGCGACCCGCCTCCGCTGAAGCTTCGGCGGGCAAGGAGAATCTTGATTTTGCCATTCCTTTGACAGGAGGGATTCCCGCCAGGGGATATTTTCTTGTTGTTTCCTCAGGAAAGATTCCTTTGGCGCACGTCAACTACGCCAATCTTGGAGGAAAGTTTTTCAACGGAGGACAGCACCTGCTGCTCAAGAATTCTTCGGGCGTTGTGCAGGACGAGATAGATGCGCGAACCGGCTGGTTCGCGGGAGATAACAAAAGCAAACAGACCATGGAGCGCACAGATCCCCTGAAAGAAAGCCTGCCTGCGCAGGCAGGTTCAGATCCTCAAAACTGGCACACGAGCGAAGTTGCCGGAGGAAGCCCCGGGCGAGAGAACAGCAAGGTGCCCGAGGTTGCCCCGAAAAAAACCGGCCCCCTTGTCGAGCCGGTTTCTACTCAGTTGCCTTTTCACTTTGTTCTTGCTGTTGCGGTTGCTCTTGCGGCAGTTCCTGTTGTGATTTGGCTGAGGCGGAAACACGCAAGCTCATTCGGTGATCCTGGACATTGAGTTCAAGAATCTGGAACGAGTAGGTTTTGCCTGCCTCAATCTGCTCTTCCATATTCTTTTTGGTGCCGAATTCCGAGATGTGCGTGAGTCCCTGGATCATGGGTTCTATCTCCACGAATGCGCCAAACGTATTGAGTCTCGTTACCCTGCCTTGCACCATGTCTCCTTTCTTGTATTTTTTCTCAACTTCTTTCCAGGGATCTTGTTTCAGCGCCTTCAAAGACAGAGAAACGCGGCCCTGGGCAATATCGATGATTTTCGCTTTTACCGGATCTCCCACTTTCAATACCTGGTTTGGATCGTCAATGATCTGCCAGTCGATTTCTGAAATATGAATAAGGCCTTCCAGTTCTTGTCCCTTTGGTCCAAACCTGAGGAATGCCCCGAAGTCAACCACCCCGGTGATTTCTCCCTCAACCTCCTGTCCGATCTGGTATTGCAAAAGAAGTTCTCTGACCTTGGCCTGATCTTTTGCCTTTTCAGAGAGGATCACCTTTCCTTCCCTGGGGTTGATATCAAGAATGCGGACTTCCAGCGTTTCTCCAACGAACTTCTGGAGCGCGAGCAGGATCTTTGCGGGATCTCCGTCTTCAACGCGGGGGTAGTGTTCCTGGGAAAGCTGGGAAACCGGGAGGAAGGCTGGCACATTGACCACTTCGCAAAGTAATCCTCCTTTGTTTGCGCCCGTGATCACCACGTTCACCGCTTCTTGGGCATCTTTCTTTGCCTTGAGCTGGCCCCAGGTGAGTTCCCGGCCCGCCTCTCCAACAGACAGCTCAATGTAGCCCTCATCATTTTCCAGGTCAACGATTTTCGCTTTCAGCTGCTCTCCGATTTTGATGTTTCTCAGGCCGTCTTTTTCTTCCAAGAATTCCCGTCCCCAGATAATGCCGGTGCCCTGCGGGCTCAAATCCAAAAACAGGGATGATCGTCCGATGCCGACCACGGTTCCTTCCACAATATCGCCCAGCCGATACGGCCTGAGCTGTTCCGCTGATTGTGAATCCAGGGTTTGCTGCACAAATTCAAATATACCTCGCATGCCCGAGATTGTCAAAACTTTCGAGACCCTTTGCCGGGCCACATTTTGAGTGGGAATAAAAAAGAGGGGTCCAAGAGGACCCCTCTTACTGCTTCTTCGTTCGTAGCTACGGAGGAGCTAGGGCGAACGTTGTTGCAGTGTTGCTGGTGCGAGCGGCGATCGCACGTTGTACGTGAGCGAGCCGTTCGTGTGCGGTGCGGGAGGCGATCGTGGCGTTGATCGTGACGCGGCGGAGCGCAGAACGCGCGCCGGCGACGAAGGTGTTCGTGATCGCCAAGCGGAGTCCGGTGAGCGACAGAGATGGTGGGTCGTTCGTCAGGAAGACGAACAGCTCGATCACCACTGCGATGCCGAAGGCGATGAACACGACAGCATCGACCGGCAGCAGGAACGCTGGCAACGCTACTGCGACGGAGCCGAATACGAGTCCGAGGATGAGGAGGATCGTCGCTACGATCTTCATGCTCATCATTATTTCGTTACCTCCTTTCCGCCAAGATGGCTGAGCCAAAACCTCCTTCCCGAGATTGTTCAAAGAACGCTCTCCGCGCTTTTCTCGTGAGCAGCGAAGGCAAGTCACCTTGCCTTTTCAATATACAATAAAATCTAGAATTAGCTAGGGACGGATTGAATTATGCGATGGATTCTGGTATGATGGGTATATGCAGATCGTCTGGAAGGGCCACGCATGCTTTTTTATTACCGCCTCCCACGGGAACCACTCCCAGGTGAAGATTGTGTTTGATCCATACGATGAATCCATCGGCCTGCGGCTGCCTTCCATGGAAGCCGATCTGGTGCTCGTGTCCCACGACCACTATGATCACAACAACGCAAAGGCGATCAAAAAGGAGCCCTTCATAGCTTCTTCTCCCGGAGAGTATGAGGTGAAAGGAGTATTTGTGAAAGGCATACCCTCCTTCCACGATAATTCCAAGGGGAAAGAACGGGGGCGCAACACCATCTTTGTTGTAGACGCGGAAGACATGCGCCTTTGCCATCTGGGAGATTTGGGACAGAGCGAGTTGACTTCAGAACAGGTAGACCAGATCGGCGAGGTTGATATTTTGTTCGTGCCGGTTGGAGGCACCTATACCATTGACGCAAAGGAAGCCAGCCATATTGTTTCCCAGATTGAACCAAAAATTGCCGTGCCTATGCACTATGCGTTGCCCAACGTGAAAGTGAAGCTGGCCGGCGTAGGTCAATTCTTGAAGACCATGGGAGTGAAGACAGAAGAACCGCTCCCCAAGCTTTCTTTAAAGCACAAGGATCTGGACGGAGAAGAAACGAAAGTGGTCGTGCTGTCTCCATGATGCTGTATAAGATTCGCAGGCTTCCAGAAGCTAAACGCAAGCTCATATTCTGGATAGCGATCGTTGTGGCAGGGTTGGCGATGATTATTTGGTTTGTACTGACCACCATCGCGAGAATAAAAACCTTGGTATCGTAATACGACTATGGCATCAGGAAAAACAGAACTTCAGCAGTTGGGTCAAGTGCGTCCCCGCGAAATAAGCCAGGAGATGAAAGAGTCCTACCTGGATTACGCGATGTCCGTCATTATTGCGCGGGCGCTTCCCGACGTGAGAGACGGACTGAAACCCGTGCATCGGCGCATTTTGTATGCCGCCCAGGATATGGGGTTGACGCACGCAGCAAAACACCGCAAATCATCCACCATCATCGGAGAAGTGCTCGGGAAATATCATCCGCACGGCGATCTTGCGGTGTATGACGCCATGGCTCGTTTGGCCCAGCCCTTCGCGTTGCGCTATCCGCTCATTGACGGCCAGGGAAATTTCGGCAGCGTCGACGGTGATCCACCAGCAGCCCATCGCTACACGGAAGCGCGCCTTTCCCGCATGGGCGAACTGCTGCTGCAGGATATTAACAAAGAAACCGTTGATTTTGTTGAAAACTACGACGGCACCAGAAAAGAACCCGTTGTGCTTCCATCTCCTCTTCCCCAGCTTTTACTGAACGGAACTCTGGGTATTGCCGTTGGCATGGCAACCTATATTCCGCCCCATAACCTGACAGAACTCGTGGATGCCTTGATGTACTTGCTCGACAACGGAAACGCCACAACCGAAGACTTGTTCCAGTTTGTGAAAGGGCCGGATTTCCCGACCGGAGGCGTCATGTTTGACCGCAAGGGAATCATTGCCGCTTACTCTCAGGGGAAAGGACCTATTGTGGTGCGGGGGAAAGCCGAAGTGTTTGAAGAAGGAAAATCTGGGCGCACGCAGATTGTCATTACCGAGATTCCTTACCAGGTGGTGAAGTCGTCTTTGGTTGAGAAGTTCGCGGAACTGGTGCAGGAAAAAAGGATTGAAGGCATCAAGGATATTCGCGACGAGTCAGACAAAGACGGCTTGCGCATCGTGTTTGACTTGCAGAGGGATGCTCATCCCCAAAAGATTCTGAATCGCCTCTATAAGTTTTCAGACCTTCAAAAAACATTCCATTTGAACATGCTTGCATTGGCAGAAGGTATTCAGCCGAAGACCATGTCTTTGGAAGAAGTCCTCAGCTATTTCATCGTCCATAGGAAACAGGTCATAGAGCGCCGGACGCGTTTTGAACTGCAGAAAGCGCAGGAGAGGGCGCACATCTTAGAAGGACTCCTCAAGTGCCTGGCCAACATTGAAGAAGTCATAAAGATCATCAGAAGGTCTGGCACGAGAGACGAGGCCCAGAACAACTTAATGAAGCGTTTCCGCCTCACCCAGGTTCAGGCAAACGCCATTCTGGAAACAAAACTTGCCCAGTTGGCTCGTTTGGAGCGCCAGAAGATAGACGACGAGATGGCGCAGCTCAAGGCTCGCATCAAAGGGCTTACCGAAATCCTGGAGTCGGCAAAGAAACTCAAAGAAGTGATCAAAAAAGAATTGCTGCAGCTGAAAGAAACGTTTGGAGACGCCAGGCGCACCAGGGCGCAGATATCGCAGGTCGGAGAAATCGCGGAAGAAGATCTCATTCCGGAGGAAGAAACCATCATTACCCTGACGCAGGGAGGATATATCAAGCGCATCAATCCGGCTTCGTACCGATCGCAGAAACGCGGGGGAAAGGGCATGATGGGCATGAAGACGGTGTCGGATGACATCGTGGAACACATCCTTTCGGCCCAGACGCACGATCTTCTCATGTCGTTTACGGATTCTGGCAAGGTGTTTCAGGTACCGGTGTACGAGATCCCGGAAGGCACAAGAGTCGCAAAGGGAAGGGGACTCCTCAACTTCTTGGAAATCACTCCTCAAGACAATGTGATGTCTTTGTTTGCCGCGGGGAAAAAGGATGCGGAGCAGGGAATGAAATATTTGTTCATGGTGACGAAAAACGGCATTGCCAAAAAGACCGCCATTGACGAATTCAAGAACGTCAGGCGTTCGGGCCTCATCGCCATCTCTTTGAAGAAAGGAGACGCCTTACGCGCCGTGCGCAAGACCACGGGAGAAGACGAGATTCTCGTGGTGACAAAGAAGGGGCAATCCATCCGCTTCAGGGAAAAAGACGTGAGATCTATGGGAAGGGGGGCTGCCGGTATTCATGCAATGCGCCTCAAAAAGGGAGACGAGGTGGTGGGCGTGGACGTTGTGCCCCACTCGGGGCAAGCAAAGGGAAGTCAGGAATCATACTTGCTTGTGGTTATGGAGAACGGCTACGGCAAGAGGACCGGCGTTCGAGAGTACCGCATTCAGACTCGCGGGGGCTCTGGCGTGAAAACCGCAAACGTGACCCAAAAGACAGGTGAGGTGGTATATGCCAAGGTGCTCTGCGGCCAAGAAGAAGATCTCATGGTCATCTCGCGCAAGGGCCAGGTCATTCGCACCCCCATAGATTCCATTGCCAAGATTAGTCGTGGCACCCAGGGGGTGCGCATCATGCGCATGGACGAGGGGGATAAGGTTGTGTCTGCCGCTTGCGTGTAGTAGAATACAGACATGAAACCAGCCGTGCGATTCCTTCTATTCTTTGCCCCGGCGCTCTTTATTGCCGGAGGGGTTTTTGCCGCCGCCCCCTGTCCTCAGCCAGCTATCTGCAGTACCGCCGTGTGCATTACAAATCCATTGACGGCCTGCACGTTGACCGATCTCATAGACGGAATCATCAACTTTATCTTCACGATCGCTCTTGCGATAACGCCCATTATGGTCATTGTCGGAGGATTCATGTTCATAACCGGAGGCGGAGACCCCGCAAAGATAACGCAAGGCAAACAGCTGCTGCTCTGGACGGCCATCGGGCTTACTGTTATACTGCTTGCAAAGGGACTGGTTGCCGTATTGAGAAACGTGCTTGGGATATAAGACCAACAAGAAATTTTACAAAAGGTCGAACTCAATCATAAACACCATTCAATTCAATCAAAAAAGATGAAAAAAATCGTTACATCAATAGCGCCCGCGCTTCTTCTCTTGGGAGTCGCGACGCTTGCGTTCGCCACCACCGAACAGACTGCTCCTGTGGGCCCCCAAACTGTTAATGAGCTGCTTGCCGTTTTGGACAAGGTGATCAATTTCGTATTCACCGCCCTTGTTATTTTCTCGGTTATTTTCATTGTCCTGGCCGCGTTTCAATTCGTTACCGCAGGAGCAGATCCTGCCCAGGTTCTCCAGGCGCGGCAGAAACTCATTTGGGCCGCAGTGGGAATCATCGTGGCATTGCTCGCACGAGCACTTCCTGTTGTCATTAGGGCAGCGACAGGTCTATAGTCAGAGCAAAGAAGACCTGTTTAAATACCCGCCCCTTGTCATACAAGGGGCGTGTATTTTTTGAGGATTTAAGATATGCTGGGGTCGCCTTGTCGAGGTGACGGAACAGGTAGACGTGCCAGACTTAGAATCTGGTGGGGAAACCCATGGGAGTTCGAATCTCCCCCTCGACACCTTATTTCAGCTTCTTACCTGTACTTTCTTTATCTTCTGGCGCTCTGTTTTTGGCAGGCGCAGGGTGAGAATTCCGCTTTTCATAGAGGCCTCGGCCATGCCGGGGTTTACCTCTTCTGGCAAAATGATCTGCCTTGAGAACGCGCCCCAGTAGCACTCTTGATGAAAGTAGTTTTTCGCATGTTCCGTCACCGAGCTGCCCCGTTCTCCCCTGATGGTGACGGTATCCCGTTCCACGGTGATATCCAGATCTTCGGGTTTCACCCCGGCAATGGCAGATTGAACCACGATCTCATCGTCTGTTTGATATACGTCTACCGCAAGCTCTCCTTCTGCGTCGGAAATTTCTTCACTTGCCCTGCCTGCCCTGAGCGGTGTCGAAGGGAGCGAAGTCGAAGGGCCGTTTTCTTCCTTTACCCGGATTTTCTTTACGGCCGTCATGGGGGGTTTCTCTTTTCCTGCCCGCTCGTGCCTCGCAGTGGCAGGCGGGAGTTTCGGAGTTAATTTCTCCTGCTCTATATCTTCAATGCCCATGCTGGTCCTGAGTTTTTCAAAAAAAGATGCCATATATAGTTCTCCGTTATTTATTTCGCGGTTTTTAATTGCTGAAGGGCGTGCATGAGTGTCGTTGCCAGAACTCCGATAATGAGAGCCGGAACGGCAAATTGGAGCGGCCCCTGTTCATTGAGTATAAACCAGTTGAAAAGACCATGCAAGATTATTGCGAAGAGCAATCCTAAAAGAAAGCGCTTCTGGACGATAAAGTACCCCAGCATTCCCGAAACAAGTGCATGAAGAAACACGGCTCCCAGGAATCGCAGCGCGTTCAGTCCCGCAATCTCGGGAGTGTTCCATGGCACTCCGGCCCCCATGAGCACCATGGCGTTTTCAAGCGCCGCAAATCCGAGTCCGGCTACAATGAAATAGAGCGGAATGTCTATCGGTTCGTCTATTATTTTGTTTTTCAGCACCGTGAAGCGCACGGCTCCGTATTTCACGACTTCTTCCACAAGGGCTACTCCTATGAAGAGAGAAACGAATGCAGAAAGAGGAGAAGGCAGGGTGCTGAATACGGGTAACACGATGCGTTCAATGGCCAGCGCCACGAGCGCGCTTCCCATGCCTGCCGTGAACACCAGGAGAATCATGCGGTTGGGCTCGGGGTGCACGTCTTTTCTCAGAAAATACAAAAGCCAAATAAAACTCGGCAATATTCCAAAGAGAAGCAAGAGAAAATAGTTCATGGCTGCACCGGCCACCGTTCAATCATGAGCGACTCCTTCTTATCTTTAAGGGGGAGCAACTGGTAAAGTTCTTCCGTGACAAAGGGCACAAAAGGATGCAGCAACTTGAGCGAATCCGTGAGAATGGAAAGCAGTATGTATTGCCGAGAGGTTGCGGTTTTTGGATTTTGCAGCACGGGCTTGGATTCTTCGAGTACGATGTCTGCGAATGTGTGCCAGAGATAATGATACAGAATATCCGCGGCTTCCGAAAGACGAAATGCTTCCAAAGAAACCGTTGCCTGTTTTGCAACATTGGCAAAATCTTCAAGGATCTTCTTGTCTTCTTCGGAGAGCTGTGTTTTTGCAGGGGTGTCCTCTATCTGCATGAGAACAAACCTCGCAATATTCCATATCTTGTTTACGAAGTTGCGATATCCCCGCACCTTGTCTTCCGAAAGCCTCATGTCGTTGCCAGGAGCCGCTCCGATAATGAGAGAAAGCCGCGTGGCGTCGGCTCCGTACTTCTCTATCATTTCCAAGGGGTCAATGATGTTTCCCAAAGATTTTGACATCTTTCTTCCCTGTTCGTCGCGCACGAGTCCGTGCAGGTATACGGTGCGGAACGGAACTTCGCCGAGTAAGTACGTGCTCATTAAAATCATTCTTGCAACCCAGAAAAAAAGAATATCATATCCTGTTTCCAATACAGACGTGGGGTGATAGGTTTTCAGATCTGAGGTTTCATCGGGCCATCCGAGGGTTGAAAATGTCCACAACCCGGATGAGAACCATGTGTCGAGCGTATCGGGATCCTGTACCCACCCCTCTTCTTTTGGCGGCTGTATTCCTACGTATATATTTTCATTGCGGTACCAAACCGGAATCTGATGCCCATACCAAATTTGCCGGCTAATGCACCAGTCCCTGAGGTTTTCAATCCAGTGGTAGTAGATTTTTTCAAAGCGTTCAGGAAGGATGGTGATTTCCTTGTTTTGCACCACGTGGAGCATGAGTTTCTTGAGGGTGACACGTTCTCCTTCCTTGATGCCCTGGAGTTTTGCATGCGGGAAAGAAAATTCCTTGTTCACGTCCACGAACCATTGTTTCATGATTTGGGGTTCAATGATTCCTCCGCCCCGGGAATTGGTGGCGACGCGATGAGTATATTTCTCATCTATCTTTACCAAAAGTCCTTTTTGCTCCAGTTTTTTCACGATGAGCGGACGTGCTTTTTTGATATGCAGCCCGGCAAACTCTCCGGCAATTGGGAGGAGAAGCCCTTTTTCGTCAATAATCTGTTCTTTGTCCAGTTTGTTGCGCTCTGCTATCTCAAAATCCGTCCGGTCATGCCAGGGAGTAATGGTCATGACTCCGGTGCCGAATTCCATATCGATGGAGTCGTCTTTAATGACGGTCGCCGTTACTTTTCCATTGATCCATTCCAGCTCAATTTTTTGGCCGTGTCGGTATTCTTGATACTTTGTATCGTCGGGATGCATGACCACGTATTTGTCTCCAAACTTTGTTTCCGGGCGCGAAGTGCCGATCACAAAAGGCCCGTATTTCAAATAATAGAAAGGATCCCGTCCTTCTTTCCATTCGATCTCGTCGTCAGACACGGTGGTCTGCATGGCAGGGTCCCAGTTCACGACGCGGTTTCCGCGATAGATGATCCCCATATCGTACATGCGCTTAAACGCCTCTTTGACGGCCGAACTCCGTTGGTCGTCGAGCGTGTAGGCTTCGCGGCTCCAGTCCACGGAAGCCCCCATCTTTTTTATCTGATTGACAATGATGTCGTGACTTGCCTGCGCAAAATCTTCCACCAGTTTGAGAAAAGGCTCCCTGCCCAGATCATGCCTGGTTTTCTTTTCTTTTTTGTAGAGATCCTGTTCTACGCGCGCTTGCGTTGCAATGGCGGCGTGATCGGTGCCGGGAACCCAGAGCGTGCGGAAACCCTGCATGCGCCGGAAGCGGACGAGAATGTCTTCTACCGCAAGCATGACGGCGTGTCCCATGTGCAAGGTTCCGGTCACGTTGGGCGGTGGGAGAACAATGGAAAAAGGCCTTGCCGTATTCGCGCAGATGCCTTTTTGGAGGCAGGTATCTGGATTAGAAAAATCGCCCCGTTCCCAGAGTTTTGATATGCGCTCTTCGACTTCTTTTGGCGAGTATCGTTTTCCCAACTCCATCCCGTTAGAAATTATATCGTTTCGTTTGATTTCTGGCAATTTTTCATGTACTGTATGCAAGCAAGGCGCCATCGTCTAGCCCGGTCTAGGACGCGTCCCTTTCACGGATGAAACACGGGTTCGAATCCCGTTGGCGCCACTCGCATGACTCAGCCTTCGTATTTAAGAATAGGCACCGCAGCCGATATAGAGCATCCGGGAGAGCGAAGACTCTACCGGTTTTTTGAAATGCTCCCCGGCATCCTTTCCTTGGGTACGCTCTTGGGAGCCGTCATCGGCTCCTGGCTATTTCCCGTTCCTACCGCGTTTTTCATCATGGCGTTTGTCGTATATTGGACGATGCGCTCCATCTATTTGTCTTTTCACTTGCGTTCCGGATACAAGAAGATGAGAATCCACGAGAAAGAGGATTGGCTCGGCAAGCTCAGGCAGATTCAAAACTGGAGAAACCTCTATCATCTTATCATCGTGCCCACGTACCTGGAGCCCTACCAGATTGTGCGAGAGAGCATGCAGTCCTTTGTCCAAGCTGCATATCCAAAAGATCGCTTCATGGTGGTTCTTGCGATTGAGGGGCGCGGAGGGGAAAGAGAATTGCGAAAAGCAGCGCTCCTTCAAGAAGAGTTTCAGAATTCCTTTTTTCGGTTTCTTGTCTCCGTCCATCCAGCCGGTTTGCCTGGTGAAATTGCCGGCAAAGGGGCAAACGAAGCATGGGCCGCCAGAAAAGCGAGAGAAGAAATCATCGATCCTTCAAAGATTCCCCATGAACAAATTGTCGTTTCTTCATTTGACGCCGATACTGCGGTTCCGAATCAGTTTTTCGCGTGTCTCGCGTTTCACTATCTCACGTGCAAGAACCCTGGTCGCACGAGCTTCCAGCCCATTCCCTTGTTCCTGAACAACATCTGGCAGGCCTCTCCTCTTTCCCGCATCTTCTCGTTTTCCGCGACATTCTGGATGACCATCAATCAGGAGCGTCCGGAGAAACTCATCACGTTTTCTTCTCATTCCATGAGTTTTCGGGCATTGGCCGACGTGGGGTACAGGCTTTGCAACGTGGTATCCGACGACTCGCGCATCTTCTGGCAATGCCTGCTCAGGTACGACGGAGAGTATCGGGTTCAGCCCATCTTCTATCCCGTATATATGGATGCGATCACCGCCCCTTCGTTTATTCGAACCCTAGGAGCCATGTACAGACAGCAGCGGCGCTGGGCGTACGGAGCGAGCGAGATACCCTATGCGCTGTTCGGATTCTGGAAGAACCGCAGGATTCCCTTTCGGAAGAAATTTTCCCTGGCCATGGAACTTATCGAGGGCCATTGGTCCTGGGCAACGGCCCCAATTCTCATATTCTTGCTCGGCTGGCTCCCTCTCTTGCTGGGAGGGTCTGATTTTGGCCAGTCTCTTCTTTCGTACAACCTTCCAAGGTTTACCTCGCGCGTGCTGACGTTCGGCATGGTGGGACTGGTTTTTTCCGCGTTTTTGAGCATCAACCTTCTGCCTCAGCATAAGCCCAATCTCGGAAAATTCAGAATTCTCCTGTTTTTCCTGCAGTGGATATTCATGCCCGTCATCATGCTGTTTTTCAGCTCTTTCCCGGCGCTGGACGCCCAGACAAGATTGCTGTTCGGAAAGTACATGGGATTCTGGACGACTCCGAAATATAGAAAATCCTAAGTTTACTCGAGGTGGAGTTTGTCTCGCAGTTCTTGAATCCTTAAAGCCAAAAGAGGATAGGAGCGTAAGGCGATATCTTGTTCCAATATGGCGGTTGCCGCTTCCCGAGCCTGTCCGACAAGCGCAAGATTGGTAAGCTGATTCATGGCAAAATCCGGTATGCCCCATTGCTTTATGCCCGCAAAATCTCCGGGGCCACGGAACCTAAGATCTTTTTCTGCAAGCTCAAAACCACTCTTTGATTCCAGGATTGCTTGTAAGCGCAGGCGGGTTTTTCCCGAGGATGATTCTGAAAAAAGAAAACAGAAAGACTGATGTTTTCCTCTGCCCACCCTGCCGCGGAACTGATGAAGCTGGGCTAATCCGAAGCGTTCCGCTCCCTCAATGACGATAACCGTGGCGTTGGAAACATCAATGCCGACTTCTATCACGGATGTAGACACCAAAATGTCTATTTTCCCCCGCCTGAACCGGTTCATGATGTTTTCTTTCTCTTTCTGAGCCATTTTCCCGTGGAGCATTCCGATTGCAAGATCGGGAAATATCTTCTTGGACAGCGTTTCATATTCTTCTTTCACGGTTTTCGTTTCGGCTCCTTCGTTAGGATCAATGCGCGGGCAGATGACAAACGCCTGCCGCCCCAAAGAAACCTGCTTGTGGATAAAGCGATACGCATCGCTGCGTTCTTCGGGAGAGACAATGCGCGTCTCCACTTCTTTGCGGCCAGGGGGCATTTCGTCAAGAAGCGTCAGATCAAGATCTCCGTAAATGGTTAAGGCAAGGGTGCGGGGGATCGGAGTTGCGGTCATGGAAAGAAGATGGGGAATGAGGGCAGTAGACGACCCCGCAGGTTTCTTGAGTAGTTTTGCTCTTTGGCGTACGCCGAAGCGGTGCTGTTCGTCCAGTACGACGAGCGCAAGTTTTCCGAACTTCACCTTGTCTTGGATAAGCGCCTGCGTGCCGATGAGAACATCAATGTCTCCTTGCAGGGTCTTGTGCATGAGCTTTGTTCTTGAGATTTCGATTGGTTCCTTGGGAAGTTTTGGAGATATGTATTGATCGGTTTTTCCGGTGAGCAATCCTACTTGAAGCTTGAACGTGCTGAGGAGCGCGCCTGCCGTCGCAAAATGCTGGCGGCTGAGAATTTCGGTAGGCGCCATAAACACGGTCTGCAGTCCCGCTTTTGCCGTAGCCAATGCCGCCATGGCAGCCACCACTGTTTTTCCCGATCCCACGTCTCCCTGCAAGAGCCTGTTCATGGGTCTGGGTTTTTCCAAATCTTTCAGTATGTTCCATGCCGCTTTCTTCTGGGCGTCGGTAAGCCTAAACGGAAGGGATTTGGTAAAACGAGCCATAAGCTCTTTATTCAATGGGATCATATGCGCTTTTACGCGAGCTAACTTCTTGCGTTCTGAAAGCACGAATAGGGAAATGACGAATAATTCTTCAAACGCAAATCTCGTCCGCGCTTGTTCTATGCGTCTGAGATCAAAAGGGAAATGCATTTCGTACAGCGCTTCTGAAAAAGAAAGAAGTCCACGTTTTTGCACGATGGTTTGAGGAAGAATGTCTTCTTTCGGCACGCTTTTCATGACGCTCCAGATGACGCGACGGAGCCATTTGGAAGAAACGCCGGTTGTTTCCTGATATATGGGGATGATCCTGCCTGTGTGGAGGCGTTCTCTAGCGTCAAGCAGCTCATACGCGGGATTCGAAAGATACAGGCCCTGCTTGTCGCGCACAATCTTCCCTGCGAGGCACACACGTTCACCCTTCTTGAGTGTTGTTGCGATATATGGCTGATTGAACCAGAGGATTCGCAGGCTTCCCGAAGCGTCCTGGATGATGCCGGTGGCGAGATGCATGTGTTTTTTGAATGTGCGCACTTCCTGCATGTCTAAAACAATGCCCTCTATGCACACGTTTGTCTGTTCGCGGACATTCCCGATGGGAGTAATAAGAGAGAGGTCTTCGTATGAGCGGGGAAAATAGAAAAGAAGATCGCGCACCGTCGCAATCCCCATATTCTTGAGCTTTTTTTGAAACGCTGACCCCACCCCGGGAATAATTGAGACTGACGTAGAAAAATTCATGTTGGTGCCCTCGAGAGGAATCGAACCCCTATCTGAAGCTCCGCAAGCTTCCGTCCTGTCCGTTGAACGACGAGGGCTTGGCGGAGGGTGTAGGATTCGAACCTACAAGGGATTACTCCCATCGGTTTTCAAGACCGACGCATTAGCCGTTCTGCCAACCCTCCTTCGCTAAAGTTATAATGAAGGCGAAACGTAATAAATTTTCTACGAAAATTTAAACGTTTCAGCAGCGTTTAAATTGCATCACAATGCAATTTATTACGCTGCGGAAGGGGTGGGATTCGAACCCACGAGACTCCTTACGGAATCAAGGTTTAGCAAACCTTTGCCTTAAACCGCTCGGCCACCCTTCCAGGCTTTGAGGGTAGCATATAATTGTGATAGGATACAAGGTAAGGAATATGGTATTATTGCAACGATGTTTGTGATACAATGAAAATAGAACTTCCCTTCGGTTCTTTCAATCTTCCCAATCTTCCCAATTTCCCGTCTTTTTCTTTGCCGCCTCTCAGGGTGCTTCCGGGTGCGGCGCTTGGCATCGATATCGGCACGTCTTCTTTGAAAATCGTGGAGTTGTCCAGGTGGGGAGAGCGAAGAAATCTGAAGAATTACGGAGAGCTTCGCATCCCTGCTCTGTACAAGAAGCCGTTCCGCACGTTTGAGAAGAGCACGCTTTTGCTGGAGACGCGCGATATTGCCAGAGCCCTGAAAGCAATTCTGCAGGAAGCGAATATTAAAAGCAGGCGCGCGGTGTTTTCTCTTCCGGATTTTTCAAGCTTCTTCACCAACTTTCAGCTTCCTCCCATGAGCAAAGAAGAAATACCGGATGCCGTAGCCTACGAAGCGCGACGCCACATTCCGGTCCCGCTTTCGGAGGTCGTCTTTGATTGGGAGATCGTGAATCACGCCACCCAGTCCAAAGATCCTTTTGACGTGCTGCTTGTCGCGGTGCCCAACGAAGTCGTGAATCAATACCAGGAGATAGCCCGAATATGCGAATTGGACCTTGTCGCTCTGGAGGCAGAAGTATTCGGACTCATTCGTTCTTGGTCAAGAGACGAGCGCACGCCGACCGTTCTTCTGGATATCGGAGCTCAGAGCACGACGGTGAACGTCGTATCCGAAGGAATGCTCCGCAGTTCGCACAGCTTTGATATCGCGGGGAATACGCTGACCGAACGCTTGGCAAAGGCGTTTTCAACAGACTACGAAACCGCAGAACGTGAAAAAGCGGTAAAAGGCATTGCAGCCCCCGAAACAGCCACGGTCCTTTCTCCGCTCGTTGATCTGATTATAAAGGAAATTGAAGCGCAGGCGCTTGCATTTAAAGATTCGAAGGGGAAGGAGATCCAGAAAATTATTCTCGGCGGAGGGGCGGCTCTTCTGCCGGGGCTGAAAGACTACGTCGCCAAAAGCACAGGAAAGACAGTTGAAATTATTAATCCCTTCCATACGATTTTCTATTCGCCGGTGCTAGAATATACATTGCAGCCCCTGGGGCCCTCCTACGCAGTTGCCGTGGGAATGGCGCTCCGGGCACTCGAATAACTATGGTAGAAATTATTCCAAAACGAGAAGAGCAAACTCCGCCCGCAGTCAATATTCTTCTTGTCGCCTCGCTGGTGCTTGCCGCCGCGGTGGCCGGAGGATTTTTCATACTCAAGAGTTTGCAGGAACAGAAGCGGGTCTCCATTCAGAACCTGGAACAGCGGCTTCTGGCAGATCCGTCTCCGGAACAAAAGCAGCTTGAGGATGAGGTGCTGGGCCTCAAGCAGAAACTTGGTGATTTTAAAGTGCTGGCAGACGGCCGCCGCACTCCTCTCCCTTTGTTTTCGTTTCTTGAAACATCTGTCCACCCTGCGGTGGCATTCACCGGCCTGGCCGTAGACCTGGAAAAGAACAAAATTCTTCTTGAGGGAGAAACAGACACCTTCAAGCATCTGGACGAACAAATTCTGCTGCTGCGCAGCAAAAGCGAAATCAAGAATCTTCATTTAACAGAAATTGAGCTTGGAGATCAGGGCCGCGTGGAGTTCTCGGTTGATCTATCTATGAATCCATGAGACAAAACATTCCATTGGGAGCGGTTGGAGCGTTGCTGGCAATCTCTGTGCTTGTTATCGTATTTCTGCTTTGGCCCAACTTTCAGACCTTCTCTGCTCTCCAGAATCAGCTGCAGGAACGAGAGCTTGAGCTGAAGAATCTCGAAGCATACTTCAATCGGCTTAAGCAGCTCCAAGAGGAAATCGCAAGCCAGCCTTCAGAAAAACTTACGCTCATTGAACAGTCTCTGCCAGACGAGCCCTCTCTCCCCTCCTTATATGAAGCGCTTTCCCAGACAGCTTCCCAGTCGGGATTGGCTCTGCGCTCCATCAATTCATTCGTGGGAGTGGTAGCGCAAGAGGCGGAGCAGACACTGCGATTTCGCACCATTGAAGTGAATATGGAGATGGAAGGCACCTACGAAGCGCTCAAGGAATTTCTCGTGAGTACGAGGAAATTGCCCCGCCTGCTCAGCATCAAGGCCCTGAAGTTTGATTCGCCCGAGCGCGGAAGCACCTTCAAGTTCAGCGTTACCCTTCAGGCCTATTCCTACTAAATATGGCAATCACATTTGTTCAACAAAAGAAAAGGCAGCAAATACTGGTATTTGTGGTTGCCGGCATGGCAATCATCACCCTGTTCGTGCTCTGGTTCGGATTTTTCTCTTCAGCTCCCAGGGAGGCGTCCTCATCTTTTTCCCTTCCTTCGCCCAGGGAAGTTAGTATTGACTTTGGGGTGTTTGAAAATCCCGTATTCCAGGAACTGGGAAATCCCTTTGCTCCCGTTGAGATCCCTGCAAAAACCGAGAAAGCAAATCCGTTTATCAGACTAAACTTCTAACGGGATGGATATCTTAAAAACACCTCAGATTCGGAAAGTGGACGTGCAGGAGATTTCTTTGAAGGCGCTTGAACTCATCCCCGAAGATTCCGCACGCTATTACAAGATGGTGCCGCTTTCCAGGACCGCAAATGAGCTGGAGGTAGGCATGGTAAATCCCGACGACTCCAAGGCGCAGGAAGCACTGAAGTTTTTGGCGCGCCAGGGAAATTTTTCATATCAGATTTCCCTTATTACGCCGGCCTCCTTTGAAGTCGTTATGAAGGAGTATCGGAATCTGCGCAGGGAGGTAACCAAGGCGCTTGAGGAACTTGAAGAAGAAATGAGCCAGGGATCTGCCAAATCCCAGAAAGAGTCAGACGGGTTTACGCGCATCGTGGAAGAAGCTCCCATCACCAAGATGGTGGCTGTCATCCTGCGAACCGCCGTTGAGACGAGGGCGTCCGACATCCACATTGAACCTACTCGTAAAGATCTGCGCGTCAGATTTCGTTTGCTGGGACAGCTTCACTCCTCCCTTATCCTTCCCCTGAGGGTGCACCCTGCGGTGATTTCCCGCATCAAGATTTTATGCAACATGAAGATTGACGAAACGCGTATTCCCCAGGACGGAAGATTTTCCACCGCGGTAGAATCTCAAACCATCGACTTTCGAGTCTCAACATTTCCGACCTCTCTTGGAGAAAAAGTTGTTATCCGCGTGCTCGATCCTAACGCGGGACTGCAAACATTCGAAGATTTGGGATTGGAAGGAGAAAATCTCGCAAAGTTCAAGGTAGCTTTAAGAAAGCCATACGGATTGGTGCTTGTGACAGGTCCAACAGGATCCGGAAAGACGACGACGCTGTATACGGGACTGAAAATGTTGAATAGTGAAGAGGTTAACATCGTGAGCCTGGAAGATCCGGTTGAGTACTTTATTGAAGGGGTGAGTCAGTCCCAGGTGCGTCCCGAATTGGGATACGATTTTGCCCAGGGGCTCCGTCAGATTTTGCGTCAGGACCCCGATATCATCATGGTGGGAGAGGTGCGTGACGAAGAAACGGCAACTCTCGTCATCCACGCGGCGCTTACCGGACACATCGTGCTTTCTACGCTGCACACCAACAATGCCATCGGCGTCATTCCAAGGCTCATTGACATGGGGATTGAAAAATACCTGCTTCCCGCCGCCCTCAACCTTATGGTTGCCCAGCGCTTGGTGCGGCGCCTGTGCGCGGAATGCAGACAGCAGACAAGCGTCAAGAAGGAATTGAACGACATGCTTTTGGAAGAGCTCAAAAAATCTCCCCCTTCGTTTCAGAAGCGCATAGCCCCCAAACTCAAAGGAGGGAAGCTTGTCGCATTCAAGGCAGTCGGATGCAAGAAGTGCGGGGAATCCGGGTATTCGGGCCGCGTAGCGCTGTTCGAGGTGCTTACGATGACGGAAAACCTGGAAAATGTCATTCTCAAAGAGCCATCGGAAGCGGTCATTAACGAAGAAGCGAAACTGCAGGGGATGGTTACCATTTTCCAGGACGGCATCTTGAAATCGCTTGACGGAGTGACTACCATTGAAGAAGTCCTGCACGTGACCGGACTCGGAGACGACGAGGGAAGAAGAACGGGGAAATAACCATGGCAAATTCATCATTCGCGAAAGAACTGCTGGATCTCACCATTAAAGAACAGGCCTCGGACCTGCATATTTCCGTAGGCCATCCTCCCGTTCTCCGTGTGTCCGGGCGCCTGGTGCCCCTCGTGAAAAAACCCGTTATCTCTGCCCAGGACGCGGAAGATTTTGCGTTCGAGCTTCTTTCCCAAGAGCAGAAAGGGGAGTTTCTGGCAGAAAAGGAAATAGATTTTTCATACCAGCTAGAAGACAAGGGAAGGTTTCGGGTGAACGTGTTCTTGCAGCGCGGGAACGTTGGATGCGCGCTCAGACTCATCCCTTTCAAAATCCAGAGCGTAGCCGAACTCAGTCTCCCCTCGATTCTTTCTGAATTCACAAAGTCGTCTCAGGGATTTGTGCTCGTGACGGGTCCCTCGGGACACGGCAAGTCAACTACGTTGGCTGCACTCATTGAGGAGATCAATCACACGAGGGCCGACCACGTCATTACCATTGAAGATCCCATTGAGTATATCTTTGAAGACGACTTGGCCATCATTGAACAGCGGGAAGTGGGACAGGATACGAAGAGTTTCGCCAAGGCCTTGCGCTCCACCTTCAGGCAGGACCCGGATATCATCATGGTGGGGGAGATGCGAGATCCCGAAACCATAGCGACCGCTTTGACCGCAGCCGAAACCGGGCACCTGGTATTTGCGACGCTCCATACGAACTCGGCTTCACAGAGCATTCATCGCATCGTGGATTCGTTCTCCGCGGAACAGCAGGCCCAGGTGCGCTCGCAGTTGTCGGGAGCTTTGCTCGGCATCGTGTCCCAGCGCCTTCTGCCCCGCACAAAAGGAGGGCTCATTCCCGCGTGTGAAGTACTGTTCGCCACGCCGGCAGTCGCAAATCTCATCAGGGAAAACAAGGTGCACGAAATCCCTCTCATTATTGAAACCTCGGCCGACCACGGCATGATTTCCCTCAACCGATCGCTCGCGAACCTCGTGAAAGCCAGGGAAATTACATTGGAGAACGCCTTGGCATATTCGCTCAACCCTCTGGAACTGCGCACGCTTGCTCGCGGGTGAACAGAGGTATGAAGTTCAACTACCAGGCACGAGACGAAAAGGGAGAGACGCAGTCAGGCGTCATAGACGCTTCTTCGCGGGAGGCCGCGTTGCAGTTGCTGGGGCGGCGGAGCATGTACGTCACGCTCCTTGAAGAAGCCGGAGAAGCTCCCTGGTACTCAAAGCGCATCGCCTTGTTTGAGCATGTCTCGTTCAAAGAGGTGGTGACGTTTTCGCGGCAGATCGCCATCATGTTCAAATCTCAGGTTTCGCTGGTGGAATCTCTCCACGTCATTTCCCAGCAGTCTGCGAACCCCGCGTTCAAAGAGAAAATACTGAAAATGTCAGAAATGGTTGAAGGAGGAGCCGCGTTTTCCAAGGTTCTTTCGGAATATCCGCAGGTGTTTTCTTCCTTTTACGTGAATATGGTGAAGTCGGGGGAAGTTTCTGGAAAGCTTGCCGAGGTGCTCGACAAACTGGCCGATCACATGGAGCGCGAATACGGGCTGGTGAGTAAGATCAAGGGGGCCCTGGTCTACCCCATTTTCGTCGTTGTCTTGGCAATAGGCGTGCTCTTCCTTATGGTGTTTTTCGTGGTTCCCAAGCTCACGGACGTCTTGAAAGAAAGCGGACAGGAATTGCCCGCCATCACAAGGGGCGTGATCGCGTTTACCGCTTTTCTGCAGTCATGGGGCTGGCTTCTGCTCTTGTTTATGATAGCATTGGGCATCGTGTGGGTAAGGTGGGCCCGCACCCAGGAAGGGAAAGCCGCTATCGGAAAGCTGCTTCTGCGTATCCCCCTCATATCCCCATTCCTCAAAATGGTGTACCTTTCGCGTTTTGCGGAAAACTTGGCCTCCCTTATCGCAGGAGGCATCCCCATCATTCAGTCTTTGGAGATCTCGGCTTCGATCGTGGGCAACTCGGTGTACGAACGGATCATAGATGAATCCAGAGAAGCCATTTCACACGGAACGCAAATAAGCGGTACGTTTCAGCGATATCCAAAGGAATTTCCTCCGCTTTTTACCCAGATGCTCGATGTAGGGGAACGGGCGGGAAACATGGAAGAAACCCTTCTGGCGGTAGCCCGCTTCTACCAGCAGGAAGTTGATCGCACGGTGGACAGCCTGCTCAGCATTTTGGAGCCGGCGCTTCTCATCGTTCTGGGGCTTGGAGTCGGATTTCTTATGGCAGCCGTGGTTCTGCCGTTGTATCAGATAGGCACCACGTGATATCATTGACTCATTGACAAAGGTCGCCGCCCATTAGATCATTACTGAATCATATGAAGAAACAATATAATGTCTTAAGTCGTCAGTCGTCAGTCGTCAGTCAGGGCTTCACTCTCATTGAGCTTATGGTCGTGATGGCCATCATCGGCATATTGGCGGCCATTGTGCTCGTGTCGCTCGGTCCTGCCCGTCAGACAGCCAAAGACGCCAGGCGCCAGGCAGACATTCGGCAGATAGCCACCGCAATGGAGCTTTGCTATGACGATACCACGTGCGCTGCAGGAGTCGAAAAATATCCCTCTAACGCCACTGCCGACTCGCCAAACGCCATTACGAACATCGATACGGATTCAACTCCCTGTTACATGTGTCCTCTGCCAACAGATCCCACAAACTCGGGAAACCAACAATATGCGTGGTCTGCGAACAGCACGGTAACCACGAAGTACTGCGTGTACACGCAGATGGAGCGTTCCAGCTTGTGGATTGCAGCTTCAGAAAAAGGAACGCGATTTGATTTGGCCGCAAAACCGGCTACCACGCTTTCCGCGGCGGTCAGCTGCTGGTAGGCAATTTCTTCTGGTATACTCCGTATATCGCTTTGCGCTATAATGGGAACCGATGATACTTTCATTGGTTTTCATTTTTCTTTTCGGCCTTATTGTTGGTAGTTTTCTTAATGCGGTCATCTGGCGCACGTATTCCAGGACACCCCTCTGGCAGGGAAGGTCTATGTGTCCTACATGCCGGCATACGTTAAGCTGGCAAGATTTGATTCCGGTCGCCAGCTTTTTTTTGCTCCGCGCTAGGTGCAGATACTGTGCGATACCCATATCCTGGCAATATCCTTTGGTGGAGCTTGCCACCGCGGTTTTGTTTCTCGCAATGTTTTATTTTTCCGTCCAAGGCGGATTCGGATTATTCTATCTTTGGTTTATTGCCGCATCTCTCATAGTAATTTTCGTATACGATCTGAAACATTACATCATTCCAGACGTTGTTGTGTTTCCAGCGATAGCGATTACTCTTTTTTATCATCTTATTGTTTCGAATTTCGAATTTCGAATTTCGAATTTTATTTTTTCCGGTGTTGCCGCAGCCGTCTTTTTTCTGATAATCGTGTTGATATCACGAGGCAGGTGGATGGGACTGGGAGATGTAAAGCTCGCCTTGCTCATGGGCTTGGTGCTCGGGTTCCCCCGCATTATCGTCGCGATTTTTTTCGCTTTTGTTGTTGGGGCCCTCCTCTCGCTCTTTCTGATATTTTTTAAAAAGAAACAATGGAAGTCCCAGGTTCCATTCGGTCCGTTTCTCGTGCTCGGCACGTTCCTCGCGCTCTTTTTTGGAGCGCCTATCGTAAACTGGTACCTAAGCATGTTTCTTCCGCTCTAATTCGTTTGGGGTTGACAAACGGGAACGACAAGGTATAATTATTGGCAGTCAGGAAAGCTTAGCTTTCCCCAAGAAAAAATACGAAGGAGGTCGCAGATGGCGACCATAGGTCACGCCACGCATCGAGCTTTTATCAATGTGCTCGCGATAACCGTTGCCGCTGCGATTCTCGTCGTAGCGGTGAGTATCTCGACTTTTGCTCCGGGGCAGCCAGTCTCGGTACCAGAAGTCGTTCCCGTAACTCCCGAGCCGACCGCGACGGCCACGGCGATCCCGAGCGCAACACCGGCTCCGACAGCAGTTCCCACGCCGACGCCCACACCGACTGCGGCGCCCACTCCAAGCCCGACGCCAGAGAACCGTCCTGGACAGGCAGGAACCTGTCTCGTCCTAGAGCAGCAGTACTGCAACACCGGTGTTCGAGTGCTACGTAACGCCTACGTCGGCTTCAGGCTCCCACCGGGAGCCATGCTTTTCGCGCCCTTTGACGGTTGGAAAAGCGTCTCAACCGCCACGTTCCTGAAAAGTGGGGGAAAATATACCAGGGTAAAGGTGTTCGTATCTCCCGATGGAGATCTGGAGAAGAGTCCTCTCGATGTGACCTTCACCCCAGCCGTGAACATACCCACGGCAAAGGCGGTGAAGAAGGGTCAGGTCGTCGGGAGGGTTTCCTCGACCACCGTGAGTGAGGCCGGGGACTACAACCTGGTAGTCGGTGCGGCCGTCACAAGCATCACCGCACCCGAGATCAAGTCTTTTATCGAACCGTTCTACGAGAGCCTCCTTCGTCGTTGAGTGGCCCGTTCGTATCCAGCGCGCGGGCCACCATTCATTTTCTAATTCAAATATGTTATAATTTACCCGATGATTGATTATTCCTGGAAAAGAACGCTTCTCTTGATCTCGATAATTTTAATAAGCGTTGCGACCTTACTCTTTTTATTATTTAACCGAAGTAATATTTTCGGTCTATCGGAAAAGTTAAGCTCGTTCAATAAACCGGAACCGGGCTCGTGTCTTGTTTTAGAAGAGAAATATTGTCATAGCGGTTATTCTATAATTAAAGGCGCCTATGTCGGCTTCAAGCTCCCACCAGGGACTTTGCTGTTCGCCCCTTTTGACGGCTGGAAAAAAGTCTCAACCGCCACGTTCCTGAAAAGTGGGGAACGCTATACCAGGGTAGGGGTGTTCGTATCTCCCGATGGAGATCTGGAGAAGACCAGCCTCTCTGTGGACTTCACCCCAGCCGTGAACATACCCACGGCAAAGGCGGTGAAGAAAGGCGAGGTCGTCGGGAGGGTTTCCTCGACCACTGTGAGTGAGGCCGGGGACTACAACCTGGTAGTCGGTGCGGGTGTCCCAAGCATCACCGCACCCGAGATCAAGTCTTTTATCGAACCTTTCTACGAGAATTTATTGAAGTGATATGATAATCAAAAAGAACATACTTTTAATACTGATTGTTGTTGCGATTTCCTACTTCACTTTCTTCAGCGTGAGCGTTGCTAACGCCGAAACGACAACGATGATAAAGCATACTAACTGTTCCCCAATTCCAATTGGGCAGTGTAATACTACCAATGTTGCCAATAATGCTGGCGGTTGTGGAACGGCTTGCGGAAATTATGAAGGCGGAACAATACCGCCCTTGGAATCTTGGACGAAATTTAACGTGAAACAATGTATAGAAACAGAGACAACTATTACTATTACTGACAGCGGCGATATAGTAACGGATCAACCTATTGTTACCGACGTGACGAATGAATTTATTAAAATCGAGAATGTCTGCGCCACCGGCGATAGATATAATTCCAATGATCCGCCGCGATTAAACTATGGTACCTGTGATTGTAACGTTGGCGACCCCTATAAAGTTTGTTGCGACGGTTCCCAAGAAAAAGCAGGCACAAAACTCGGACCCAGTGGAAATGATTCTCCCTATAATAATCTGGGAGGTTGTGGATATAAACTTTACTCAAGCGACCCAAAAACAGGTTTGCCAGCCGCCGGACCGGGACTCACTTGTCCACAGCCTCAATGTACTTCTGACCTAGGCTGTCAGGGAACGACTACTTACACTGCCTGTGTCAATGAAAAATACCAAGCTATTCCTAATGATCCACGTTGTGCTGGAATAGATTGCGCCGTTCCGCCCAATACCGTAACCTGTAACCCCACAAGCTGTAACGCCATAAAGCTGGCATCCGGGAAATGGCAATGCTACGATTCAGCCAACAATATCTGTGATACAAAATGTTCCGCTAAGATAATATGCATTCCGGGAGAAAAGAGAACCAATTGTGACGCTCAAAGCGCTTGCATACTAAAATAACATGAATAGACTTCTAATTTCTCTTATTTTTCTTTTTATTCTTATAAGTGGAGTTGTTCTTTTTCTTATTTATAAAGACAAAGTCCCTACAGACAATAACATTTTCAAAGGCAAAATAGCCCAAATAGTTCCAATCGACAGCAATAGTTTTCAGATTGTTTTGGATACTAAGACTCCGCAAATCATGGCTGCAAAAGAAACGGGCGTTGCTAAAATATCCGATCTCGGACAAGTTGAACGTTTTATGATAGCAGATGAGCTAAAAGTTGGAGACGCTGTCGAGATCTTCATGGAATACGACCTAACGATACAAAGCTGGTCTCTTCATAGCATTTTTCTCAAATGAAAATCAAACTTTTAGTCTTTAGCCTTATAATTCTTTTTTCTTTCCTTGTTCTTTTGCAAAAAACTGAAGCCAGAAAAGGAGCTCTTTTTTGCGTTTGTACCAAAAACTGCGGAGGCGGAGTGCTTCAGTGTCTTTATCCCGGGGGAAAGTTGGTAAATGAAGGGAAGTGCAACACTCAGAAATGCAAATCAAACTGCGACGTGACAAAAATTGTATCCTGCTCTAGCTGTTCTAAGTCCTGCGGAGGAGGCACTAAAACCTGCGAAAATCAGTGTGGATCAACAGGAACCTATGTTTGTAACCGTCAATCCTGCGGAGAATCCGGTCCCGTATGCGGATCTAACGGGTGCGAAACCGCCAAAGGAGAGTACTGTACTACCTGTCCACAAGACTGCGGAGCGTGTACGCCTCCTCCTCCACCGCCTCCTCCTCCGCCTTCAGAAGGAGTCTACTCCATAGAAGAGCAATGTAACGCCCAGGGCACGGAGTGGGATATAATAAACACAGCTTGTGTTCAAACCTGTACTCCCACGCCTTGTGTTTCGACTGCCGGGCGGGCCTGCAGCTCAGCTCCCAATTCTTGCGGCGACACAAACTCGGGAGTTATTGGATGCAAAGGAAGCTGTTCTGCGACAACGCCCGCAAACCCTCCAGGATATGGAAACTCCTGCACCTCGGCGCCCAATTCTTGCGGCATGACTAGGTCGGGAACCATTGGGTGCAGTGGCTGTTCTGCGACAACGCCGTCTGAAAGCCTGTGCAACAGTCCTCCTTCCGCTGCCCCATCTGCTCCCGTTCAGGGGGACTACTGCGGAGTTTCCTGGCCTCCTATCTTTCTTTCCTGGCAGTTCACAGACCCAGACTCAGGAGATACCCAGTCAGCATACCGTATTCAAGCAGATAATAACGCAGGATTCCCTTCGCCCGAAATAGACACCAATCAGGTATCCAGTTCCGGTTCCGGTACTCAGTATTCTCCGGCAGGCCTGGCTTACAATACAACCTTCTACTGGAGAGTCATGGTATGGGACAGCAAGGGATCAAGTTCTGCGTGGGCGCAGGGGACTAACTTTACGACAGCTCTTCACCAGTACCCGATCTCCAACTTCACCTGGACCCCCACCACTCCTGGAGAACTTCAGGACACCCAGTTCACCGACACATCCCAGGTATTCGGAGGAGCTTCCAAATCCGCCTGGAGCTGGACGTTCCAAGACGGCTCTCCAGCCACTTCCACCGAGCAGAATCCCGAGGTTCAGTTTGCTCCCATTGGCATCAAACAGGTCATCTTGCGCCTTACCGATTCTGACGGATTCGCTTGCTCAACTACCAAGAGCACGAACGTTCAGCTTCCGTTCCCCGACTGGCAGGAGATATCCCCCTTCTGATTGCTTCCTAAACCGAGTTTAGTTTTCCACACATAGGGAGATCGGATATATCCGATCTTTTGCTTTTTGCTATTGACAAGCCATATCCGTAATCGGATAATACTATAATGGTTCGGTTGATCAGAGAAGATTATATCACGCTTGCCGAAGCTTCGGGATTTTGCCTGCATTCGCAGGACTATCTAAAATTAAGGGCACGCCAAGGAAAGCTTAGGGCGGTTAAAATAGGAAGAAATTGGTTTACGACCAGGGATTGGCTGACAGAATATATAAAGAAATCGGAAGAATGGAAGAACGGGAACGCTAAAGCTTCTCCCACCAAAGATCGGTGGGATTTGGCTTTTAAAAAGTGGGATAAAGGCAATTCTCTATCCCCGGAAGACTTGTTATTGAAAGAGCAGTACGCACAATGGAGGTGGAATTTAAAGAGAGCAATGAATGAGTTTGCGGGTTCTTTCCTCGTTGTATCCGCCATGCTACTTGTTCTAACTATCACAGGAATTAATGAATTAAGACAAGTAAAACAAGCAATAACGGATCGTTCTCTCGTCTTGGGAGCCCAAATGGAGGCTACCCTTCCCTTATTGGGTCCTCTGGGCGATCTTGCCGGGCGATACCTTGACTGGCTGAAAGACAACACCCTGGCTTTTTCAGAAGATGTTTCTACGTTGTACGCGGATCTGAACACCGGAGTAGAACAGGGAATTTCAAGAGATGCAACCTCTCTTGTTTCGCTCCCCAGCTCCATAGCCAAGACCCTTTCCTCGTTTGAGAATCCATTGGCACGGTTCTTCACACCAAGACAAGGACAGCCCGC
>Ga0075894_102_pt1 | contig 34414 bp, 35 predicted proteins | sample RifGroA1_FD_68317 | JGI IMG/M metagenome (GOLD analysis project Ga0075894, IMG submission 68317) | Parcubacteria bacterium GW2011_GWA1_48_11b
GCCTTCAATTCTTTTTCGGAAAGCTTTTTGGCGGATTTGAATGGGTGAACTTTGGCCATCCACAAAATATCGCTGGAATAAATGTTGCCGATACCGGCAATCACTTCCTGGTCCATCAAAACTTGGTGTATTTTACGACCCTCGCTACCAATTGTTTTTTTGAATGCCACGTATTGGAATTTCGGATCCAGCGCGTCCGGCCCGAGCTTTTTAAGCTCCGGCAGATTCTCTATTTGCGATACGGGACCGGCAATAACTTTGGCGAATTTCCGCAAATCGGAGAGGGCGAGCATTTTCCCGTTATCAAGATACAAAATCAAATGGACATATTTATTATACGGGTCGGTTATAAGCGCCCTCGGCTCAATTGGCTCCGGTCTTTTATTTTTTTCCACCTTCCATTTGCCAACAAGCATGTGTCCGGTCATTTTTTGGTGGACAAGCAATAATTTATTGCCGCTTAAATAAATTAAAATGTTTTTCCCGCGCCGCTTCGCCCGCAAAATCCTTTCGCTTTTTAAAAATCTCTCAAAAGCCGCGGGGCGCGGCGCCTTGATTACTTTCGGCCAATCAAACCACGCACCGGTAATTTTCCGGCCAATAACTTTTTTATTTAAATCATTGACGACCGTTTGAACCTCTGGTAATTCAGGCACGTTTAAGAATCTAACCAGTTATCGCCATAACCGCTTTCAACCTTGAGCGGTACCGATATTTTATAAGCGTTTTCCATTTCTGATTTGATAAGCTCTACTGCGTCCTTGATGATGCCGTCGGCGATTTCAAAAACCAATTCGTCGTGCACCGACAAAAGCATCCGAACTTGCTTTTGCCATTTTTTGGTTTTTATTTTTTCCGCCACTTTAATCATAGCAAGTTTAATTATATCAGCGGCCAGACCCTGAATCGGCATATTGATTGCCATTCGTTCATCTGCCGAAGCAAGACGGCGGTTCGGATTGGCAATATTCGGCAGCCAGCGACGCCGGCCGTTCAGATTTTCCACACAGCCCGTCTGCCGCGCCTTTTGTATGGTTTTTTCCTGCCAAAGTTTAACTTCGTAAAAGTCGTTGTAGTATTCTTTGATAAATTTCCTCGCCTCTTCAACGCTCAAGCCGCTAACTTGGGCAAAAGCATTCGGGCCCATTCCGTAGGCCACTCCAAAATTCAAGGTTTTGGCGACGTGGCGCATCTCCGGCGTAACTTTTTCAGCGGGGACGTTGTAAACCTGCGAGGCAGTCTTCCCCCACTCCGACGTAATCGGGATGTTCTGAATATTGGGATTTTGGGAACTCAAACGCCCGGTGCCCGTGCCAGTCTGGACAAAAGTAGTATGAATTCGGCCGTTTTTGTCGGCCAATTCGCGCAACGGTTCAACATAAGTTGATTTAAGTTTGAAAATTTCCCGATATTTTAAAATCGGCTCCACGATTTTATGGCTTTTCCTAATCAAAGCGAGCGTTTCAACGTCGGTGGAACGAAGGCCTGTTTTTGTCTTGCGGATTCCCTTGTCGCTAATTTTAAGCTTTTCAAAAAGCAATTTGGAGAGCTGTTTGGGAGAATTGAGATTAACCACGCCGCCCGCCAATTTGTAAATATTTTTTACCAGCCCGGCAATTTCCCCGTCCATTTCTTTTGAAAGCCGCGCCAGGTAATTCAAATCAACCTTCACCCCGATTGTTTGCATCGCGTCCAAAATCTCCACCAGCGGTAGCTCTATTTCGCTATAGACTTTATAAAGTCCGAGTTCGCGCAGCTGTTTTTCAAGAGTGGAGAGACTTGCTTCGCCCGCCGAAGGATGGTCCGGGTTTAAAAGCCATCGCGCTAACTCTATTTTTTTATCCGCGCTAATCATTTATATTTCTACTTTGATATTCATATTTTAACACTAAAAAATCCTCCGAAGTACTTCGGAGGAGTGTTTTGTCGCTAGTGGTTGATTCCAATGTGGTGATCCAGTTCGTGTCCGGTAACCGCAAGCCCTCGCCGCTCTCCATCGGAACAGGGGGTAAAAACGCCCCAGTACCACAAACCGCTGCTGTAGCGATTGATGTAATACGGAGCTTCGGGGGGAGGAAGCACGCTTCCCTGCGCCATAGACCACAACGACAAGAGAACTCTGTTGCTGTATGTCGCTCCGGCAACATAATTGCCACCCATAATAAAAAGGTAATCGTCGTAGATGATGAACTCGACGCTGAAAGCAATTCGGCTAAGCTCGGCCGGATCGCGCCCCTCCGCCGATCGCATCGCAATCCACTCGTCAATTCTCCAATCAAGCCATTCAAGCACCTGTTGGACGTGCCAATACTGGTTTTCTCCGACATTGTTCTCAATCGTCAGAACCTTGTACCCCATCGGGGTACGCCAGTAATGCCTATATTCGGGCAGGCGCTCACACGACCCCGTACCCAGCAACATCAACGACAACAGCGGCACGACAAGCAACCAGCGGAACATCAACACCTCCGCTTATAAGAACCGTTAGAATTCTACTACTATTTCTCCAGCCTTTCCACTAAACTTTTAAAGCCTAGTTTTGTAAATTCTTCCGACAAAATATTTTTGTCCAATGGTTTTGATTGTATTTCGTCCAAGTTTTTGATTTCAATGGGCGCATCGCGGCGCATAGTCGCCAGTTTTTTGGACAACAGCGCTATTTCTTTCTGCCCTTCCAGTTTTTTCGCGGCCGCTTTGTTGATAATGGAAATGTTGTCAAAAATTTCCTCTACCGTGCCGAATTCTTTAAGCAAGGGAGTGGCGGTTTTGGGCCCGACGCCTTTCGCGCCCGGAATATTGTCGGAAACGTCGCCAACTAAACCTTTGTAGTCAACCAACTGCGCCGGTTTCAGTCCGTATCTTTCCCCCACCGCCTTTTCATTGTAGATGACAGTTTCGGTGACGCCGGTCTTTATGAACTGGACGACCACCTTGTCGTCCTCTACCAACTGTAAATTATCCAAATCGCCCGAAAGAATAATGATTTTTAAATCGGGTTCTTTTCGGAACTTTTCCGTTAAAGTGGCGATTATGTCGTCCGCTTCAAATTTCGGAATCTCTAGAGTTTTTATGCCAAACCAGGAGAAAACATCGTGGGCTTTTATTATTTGGCCTACTAACTCCGTCGCGGTGGGCGGCCGCTGGATTTTATATTCTTTGAATTCTTCCTCGCGGAAGGTCTTTTCGGGGCGGTCAAACGCCGCGGCGATATAGTCGGGCTGATGTTCCTTGTATATTTTCAGTAACACGCCGGCCACGCCGTACAAAGCGTTGGTGGGCTGGCCGTCGGGAGCTGTAAAAGGCGGAAGGGCATGAAAAAAACGATGAATAAGAGCGTTGGAATCAATAAGCAGAAGGGTTTTCATTTGGTTTCAGTATATCAGAAATACTTTCTCTTATGTATAAAGTTTTGTGAATTTAAAAAGGCCCTTTGCGAAAGCAAAGGGCCTTAAGAAAACAAGGCGCAAGGTACAAGGTTTACGAAACTACCTGACGCGCCCGCCCGCCGGAGCGCCGATCGCGCGAGCCGTCCCAGCGCACGCAGACCCCGCCACAGAACGGATCCCAGCCCACGCACGGAACGTAGCCATTCGGATCGCGCGAGCTGGCACAGAGCGTGTAGTTCGTCTTGTCTAGATGCTTTTGGGTCTCGGTGAAAAACTTTAGCTCGTAGAGAAGGCGCTCGGTGAGGGTGAGGCAACTGACGCTGTCCTCTTTAAGATCGTCAGCCGAGAGGCTTTTGAGTTCCTCATCGGCTTCTTGGCGGTCTCTCACCCAGATGGCGTAGGTCTTCTCGGTGTCACGCACCGAGGTGATCGTGTCTAGGTTGTCGGCGTACTGCCAGACCTTCATCTTCTTCTTGAGAAGAGCAACGGCTTTGTTGGGAGTCATGCCTTCCGGGACGAGGATGAGTCTGGTGAAGCCGGGCTGGGAAGCCGGAATCTTGAGATTAGTGACGTCTACCTTGATGCCATGCTCAAGGTAGAGATTCTGCCAGGAGATGAGTTGGGAGTGGACGTCGGTCGACGTGGGCTTCTTGCCGTCCTTGATGGATTGAAGAACGGAACAGACATCCTCAATGTCCCGCTTGCCGTCCCGCACGAGCTCCATCACGCTTGTCACAAGGTCAAGGAACCGCACCTTCAGGCCTTGGTCGGTTTTCGCGACCATCGGACACCATCCTTTCTTGCGTCCCGGTTTTGGCGGGACAATTTGATTTCTGCCCAAAAGCGAAACGCTTTCGGGAAAACAGAAATCACTCTATTCAAAGAACGCGCTTATTCTAACCTATTTTTACTTAAAAGTCAATATACGCCGTTGTCCTGGAATAACGTTATTACTCACCTTCGTCTAGCCACGCCGTTTTTTATATACCACTTGCTTGCATCTATTCATATTATGTTCTATATAACACTAACACCTTTATTCCATTATCCAGCCATGGCTGGATAATGGAATAAAAATTCTAGCCGCAATTAAGGAAGCGCTAGATTTTAAACTAGACTTTAAAATAGTGGCGAAACTTCTCCTCTCCTTCAAAATTTTTAATATTAAAAATTAAAATGTGGTGGCGAATTTTAAAAATTGAGCAGACAAAATCTATCTCATTCTCACATTCATATGGCGTAATAAAAACGCTTTTTTGAATCGCATAAAATCCTAATTGTCTCAATTTCTGCCTAAAAGCATCGCGGGCTTTTTTCTGATGATGCGGTATATCAAATGTGACCATACGCCATAAACCATCCCAACGCTTTTGTGTGTTCAGTTTAATATCGTCTATATTGTAAGATAAAATTTTTTTTCTGCCCGATTTCGTCAGTGTGATTTTTATTTTTCCATCGGGTGATTCCCGATAATCAAGCAGGTCTCTGCTCTGAAGACGCTTTAGATCACGCAAAAATCTTTCTCGCTCAAATCTTTTCTTTCTAAAATAATCATTCACAAGGCCCTTTATAATCTGGGCGCCCCCGAGCGGAGAAATACCGGAAACCAATAAAAACCCTCCACCCAACAGTAGGGATTTTAATATTTTGTAGGATTGAGAATTCCGTCGTAATTGCATGGATATAATAATTTACTATCTGATAATCAGCATAATTTATATTCCATTATTACGCCATGGCGTAATAATGGAATATACTAGAACTAGAAGTAGAACTATAACTATAGGTGGGCATAGTCAAACTTACGTAATCGGACTTAAAAGTAGATTCTGCGCTCTTTCTCGTGCCGGCCGTGTTCCAAACGAACCCAAATAGTGTCTTTCGGCAAAATCCGTTTTATTTTATCGGCCCACTCAATCAAAACGATATTTTGGGGATCGGAAAGAATCTTTTTGAAACCCAAAGCGTTTAATTCCGACGATTTTTGTATTCTATACACATCAACGTGATAAAAATACCTAAATTGGAAATTGTCCGCCGGCTGGCGGATTGATGTTCCATATTTGCGAAAAATCAAAAAGGTGGGGCTCACCATCCTATTTTTTATTCCCAGCGCCTTCGCGAATCCCTGCACAAACGTAGTTTTGCCCGCGCCTAAATCCCCAACTAACGCCAGGACGCGCGCGTGCTTGCGATGCGGCGGACTTGCCAAAATCTTTTTTACTAGCCCAGCAGCCAATTCTCTGGTCTGCCGGGGGTTGGTAGAAAACACTCGCATAAAAATCCCAAATTCTAAATCTCAAATCCCAAATCGTTAAACCCGTGTTTGGAATTTGATATTTTAGTCATTGGAATTTGTTTAGAGTTTAGAAATTAGGATTTAGAAATTTATAATAAAGTTGCTTCCGGGGGTTTGATGCCGAGATGATTATAAGCCGCCTCGGTAACCATTCTGCCGGTAGAAGTGCGCGACAACAGACCCAAACGCATCAAATAAGGTTCGTAAATATCTTCAATGTTGCCTTTTTCGTCAGAGAGCGCCGCCGCCAAAGTATTGACTCCGACCGGCCCGCCGTGAAATTTTTTAATAATTATGTCTAAAAGCCGCCGATCGTGGGGCTCCAATCCCAATTCGTCTATGTCCATCATATCCAAAGTTTGCCTAGCCGTTTTGGCGTCTATTAAATCCAATGAATTCACCTCCGCGTAATCCCTGACCCGCTTCAACAGGCGGTTCGCGACGCGCGGGGTAAATCTGGAAGCATTAGCGACAATTTTTACCGCTTCCGGGGAAATTTTTAATTTCAAAAGCTTCGCCGAACGATTGATAATAACTTCAATATCGGGAATTTCATAATAATCAAGCTTGAACGACGCCCCGAAACGCGAACGCAGCGGCCCGGAAAGCAGGTCGGCGCGCGTTGTTGCCGCAACCAAAGTGAAGGGCGGCAAGTCTAATGACAACATCCGAGCCGCCGGCCCCTTGCCCACTATCAAATGGAGTTTTCGCGACTCCATCGCCGGATACAGCACCTCCTCAATCATCTTGTTGAGACGATGAGCTTCGTCAATAAACAAAACATCATACTTTTCCAAATTGGTAAGCACTGCCGCCAGGTCTCCCATTTTTTCCAATGCCGGGCCGGAAGTAACTTTAATGCCGGTGCCGAGCTCTTTGGCAACCAAGTAAGCCAGAGTGGTCTTTCCAAGCCCCGCCTGTCCGTAAAAGAGAAGGTGGTCGCAGGCTTCGTGCCTCTTTTTGGCCGCTTCCAGTATGATTTTCAGGTTCGCTTTGTTCTTTTCCTGGCCGACGTAATCCTGCCAGCTGGATGGACGCAAAAGCGACTCAATGGTGGTATCTTCTTTCTTTAGTATGTTGGTTTTTTCCATAATTTGACAAAAAATGTTTTTTATGCTAGGATGGGCGTAGTTACATTGAGTTGAGAATATTGATCTGTGGGCGGGAATTTCTTTTAGATACTTCGGATGGCTTGGCTCAGGCTGAACCACTCCTCGATGAAATTCTAACCTTTTTTAAATTTATTTAAAAAAGTCTCTATACTTCCCGATTTATCGGGATTTGCCCACAGATCAATATCCTTAACTTTCCCATTTGATGGGACCCGTCACGCTTTCCACTTCGTCAAAAGTCGTAATTCCGGAAATAACTTTCAAAATACCGTCCTGCTGCATCGTCACCATTCCCTGTTTTAGGGCCTGGCGCAAAATAACAGCTTCGCCGACCGACGATGTTATCAGCGATTCTACGTCACCGCCGACCGTCATAAGTTCAAAGATTGCCACGCGACCTTTGTAGCCGATGCTGCCGCATTTCGGGCAGCCCTTTGGCTTAAACATCAGCGGTTTTTCATATTGGCTTTTATCAACGCGTTTCGGCAGTTGGCGTACAAATTTTTTTATCTTTTGGTCTAATTCCGAAGCGTTTTCGGCGGCTTTGCAATGCTCGCACAGCTTTCGCACCAGACGCTGGGCAATGATTAAATTCAAAGCGGGGCCGATGCTGGCCGGCTTCGCGCCCAAGTCTATGAGCCGGGGAATGGCGCCGGAGGCGGAGTTGGCGTGCACCGTGGAAAAAACCAGATGCCCGGTCAGCGCCGCTTGCATGGCAATATCGCTGGTTTCTTTGTCACGAATTTCACCAACCAAAATAACATCGGGGTCCTGCCGCATAATTGAACGGAGGCCGCTGGCAAAATCATAGCCGGCCTCGGCATCAACCTGCGTTTGTTCCAGCCCGCCCAAGTGGTACTCAATCGGGTCTTCAATGGTAATTATTTTTATTTCCGGCGAAAGCTTGCTTAACAAAAACGCGTAAAGAGTGGTGGTTTTACCGGAGCCGGTCGGGCCGGTATTTAAAATCATTCCGTTAGGTTCGTTCAGCTCCGCTTTTATTACTTCCGAATCGTCGGGGCGCAATCCCAGTTGCGGCATAGTAATGCGGATAGCGGCCGGATCCAGCACGCGCATAACAACGGTTTCGCCATACTCGGACGGAATAATAGATACGCGAAGTTCAATTTCTTTACTCTTCAAAGCGATTGTGAAACGGCCGTCCTGAGGAGCATCTTGAACGTTGATTTTTAAATTGGACAAAAGTTTTATCCGCGAAAGCAAAGATTTATAAATATCGGCGGAAAGATTCGGCAAAACGTCGTGAAGCAGGCCGTCAATGCGGTAGCGCAAGCGCACGCCTTTTTCCTCGGTTTCAAAATGAATGTCAGAAGCGCGATTGTTGAGGGCTCCGGCCAACACGACTTCCAAGACCTGTCCGGTGGAAGTTTTTTTAAAATCAAAGTTGAGAATTTCATTTTTTACCTTTTCCAAATCGGTAAGTTTTTCGGTAAGCTCCTCCAGGCGCGCCGGTTCAATGGAAACCTTGCCGGTAATTTCCTCTGTCGGGACCGGAATATATTTGTAGTACTTCCATACATGGTCCAGCGAACCCTGGGTAACCAAAAATTGCTTTACTTGGTATCCCTCGCCGGAAAGTTTTTGAATGAGGCGCTGAACGCTCGCGCTTTTTGGGTCAGCAACGGCAAGGGCCAATTCTTTTTGCTTGAATTGAAAAGGCGCGAGTCTCAAACGTCGCGCCTCTTCCTCTTTGACTAATTTTAGAGCGTCTATTTGAATCGGCGCGGCCGTCAGATTGACGTAAGTCAATCCCAGCTTTGCCGCTTGGGCTTCTACCTCCTTTTCTTCAGCCGCGCGGCGAATCGCCAACAGCTGTTCTTCCAAACTTGCGGTTGCCTGAGCCATGTTCTTTCTTCATTCAAGCATTTCAAGGTTTTTTATTCAATACCGCACTCGCGAAACGCCGCAAATATTATCTTCAAGTCCTTCTTTGCTTGTACGCCCCTCCCGAATATTCCTCTCTTGCCCCTGCCTGCCGGCAGGCAGGGAGCCGACTCCGGTTCCCGAGGAGACTTTACGAAGGGGGTGCGTCGCATCAGGCAAGCCTAGGGAGCTGCGCTTGACAAAATAGCCTATATATGCTACATTTGAGGCAGTTCTGGACATTGAAAAACACGCTAATAAAGGGAGGTTTTTGTGAAAATTTTCGGCAGAATCCTGATCGTTCTTCTCGTTCCTTGTGTCCTGCTCGGTTGCCAGGTGATAGCCGGAGTAGCCGGCGTCCTGGACGGAATGGTCAGCATCGGCACCAATTTGCCGATGCGCGCATCAAACATCGTCACCGTGCTGAACAACACGGAGTGCTACGATTTTGATGTGATGGTCAACGGCTGTCTGGTGGCAAGTAAGCTGAAGCCGGGGCAGGCGCTGACGATTCCCATCCGCGGCTCAACCAGCGAACGGGTGACCGCCAACGTTGTCGTCATCGCGAAAAACGAAGACGGCAGCCTGGCCGGCGCGAGGGACAACACCTTCTACGCCGGCGGGTCCTATCTGTACGGGTACGGCTCGTCCGATGCGGGAGGCCGGGCAGAAACCTGGATCCTGACTTCGGATGATTTTCGGCAACGGAAATAGGTTTTTTTGGAGGAGGATGCGATGAGTGAGGTTCACTTGGTCCCCGTTGTGAATCCGCCGGAACCTCTGCCCTGCCACCTGTCGTGGTACAACCTGTGCGGCAGCACCGCCGACGTGTTCATCGTGGAGGGGGGCCAGTACGTTTGCAAGAAGCACGGCGTGGAGTTCAAGAGGCTCGCGGCGATCGCCAACCCCATGAAGAGCAGCGTTGAGGACATCTTCCGGGCCCTCGTGCAGATGGCCAGGAACGAAAAGGAGGCGTAAACTCGCCAGCCCGTTCAAGATAAAACTTGAACGGGCTTTTTTATTGGCATAAACTCAAGGTATGTCAGGACATAATAAGTGGTCGCAAATTCAGCACAAAAAAGGCAGGGCCGACAAAGAACGGAGCGCCGTCTTCACAAAATTGTTGGCGGCCATTTCCATCGCGGCCAAAAGCGAACCCAAACCAGACTTCAACCCCCGCCTCCGCTCGGCAATAGAGAAGGCCAAAGAAAACAACGTACCGCAGGAAAACATAGAACGCGCAATCAACAAGGCATCCGAAGAAAAAAACCTGGAGGAAATCGTCATTGAAGCATACGGCCCGGAAAAAGTGGCCATTATTGTTGAGGCCATCACCGACAATCGCAATCGCACTATTTCCGAAATCCGCCACCTCCTGGACGAAAACGGCGCCAAAATGGCAACGCAAGGAAGCGTGTTGTGGTCTTTTTCCTCCGGAGGAGGATCCGCCCTTGGCGGAGAAAAGTCGGGTATGGAGTGGAAGGCGAAATTTCCACAGGCAATCTCCGAGGCCGGCAAACAGACTCTGCAATCGCTGATTGAAAAACTGGAAGAACACGATGACGTCCAGAGGGTCATTACAAACGCGCAATGAAAATCCTCGGCATTGATCCCGGCACGTCCCGCATCGGTTACGGATTGATAGAAACCAGCGACGGATTGAAGCTCGTGCGGCACGGCGTCATTGAACCAAAACAAAAATCCCTGCAGGAAAAAATTTCCCGGCTTTCTGTTCATTTCCGTGAACTGCTGGCTGAATCGCGCCCCGACCTGGCCGCGATAGAAAAACTTTTTTTCGCGAAAAACAGGAAAACGGCGATGGAAGTCGCACAGGCGCGCGGCGCCATTCTCTCCATACTTCTGGAAAACGGAGTTCCCGTTGTTGAATACGCCCCAAATGAGGTCAAGGCTCAAGTTGCCGGCTACGGCCTCGCCGATAAAGTCGGTGTTGCCAAAATGGTGAAGCTAATTTTAAAAATAGACGAACTTCCCGGATACGACGATGCCAGCGATGCCCTGGCTATAGCCATAACAGCCGCCAATAACCGCCGTTTGGGGGCTTGACAGCTTGAGAGGCCAAGTTATAATCCTTCTTAATAAATTCAAAATTGTGAGGATTTTGAGAATTAATATAAAAAGGTCGCGACCTTAAAACATCACGATGATTGAGATTAAAAAAGAATTGAAAAACGAAGGGGTGGGCGATGAAGACATTGAGGAAGGTCTGGAAGAGGAAGAGGGCAAAGAGTTAAGCGAGGACGAAGAGTCTTCGGACGACGAAGAGGAAGAAAAAAGCTGCTAACAAAAAGCAAAATTCCCCCAGCGCAGTGGATAGACGCCGGGGGAATTTTGTTATAAGGTATGGTAGTGAAAAAACTTGTAGCGAGGGCGGCAATCGGCTCACTTATTCTTGCCGGCGCTGGGTTAATTTACCTTTTTATCATTATTAAAGACTTGCCTGACGCCGACTTTTTGAGCAGCCGGCAGGTTTTTGAATCCACGAAAATCTATGACCGCGCCGGCGAAACGCTCCTTTACGAAATCCACGGGGAGGAAAAGCGCACCATCATCCCTTTTGATGAAATCCCCGCCTACATGAAACAAGCCACAATTGCCATTGAGGACGAAGGTTTTTACACGCACTCCGCGTTTTCAATCCGCGGCATAATTCGCGGCCTTATTTTTAAACCACTAAGCGGATCGCGCGCTCAGGGCGGCTCAACCATCACTCAACAGCTCGCCAAAAACGCCTTTTTAACCTCCCAGCGGTCCATTACCCGCAAATTAAAAGAGTTGGTTTTGGCAGTTCGTCTGGAAAAAAAGTTTAGCAAAGATGAGATTCTTAATCTTTACCTTAACCAAATCCCATACGGCTCAAACGCTTACGGAATAGAAGCCGCCGCCAAAACTATTTTTGATAAAAAAGCCAAAGACCTCACCCTTGCGGAATCGGCGCTTTTGGCCAGCCTGCCGCAGGCGCCCAGCTATTACTCCCCGTGGGGATCCCACGCCGACGAACTGATGGCGCGCAAAAATGCCTTGCTTGAAAAAATGGTAACGCTCGGTTTTATCAGCGAAAAAGAAAAGGTTGGGGCCCAAAAACAGCAATTGGCATTCGCGGACAATTTCACCAGCATTAAAGCGCCGCATTTTGTAATGATGGTGCAAGATTATCTTAATAATAAATACGGCGAGGATTTTGTTAGAACCAACGGATTGAGGGTTATTACTACCCTGGACTTGAAACTGCAGGAAAGCGCGGAAAAAGCGATTGCCGAAGGCGCGGCGCGGAACCAGGAGCTTTATGAAGGCAAAAACGCGGCCTTGGTTGCGCAGGATGCTACCACCGGACAAATTCTGGCGTTGGTAGGTTCCCGAAATTATTTTGATAAAGAAATTGAAGGAAATTTTGACGTCGCCACCCAGGGATTAAGACAGCCCGGCTCCGCAATCAAACCGCTGGTTTACGCAACTGCTTTTAAAAAGGGATTTACTCCGGACACAACGGTTTTTGACCTAGAAACGGAATTTGACGCTACCGGCGACCCCGAAAAGAGCTACAAACCGCAAAACTTTGACGAAACTTTCCGCGGCCCGGTAACCTTGCGCCAGGCCCTAAGCCAATCAATTAACATTCCGGCGATTAAAACTTTGTATTTGGCTGGAATTGACAACTTTTTGAAACTCGCCAAAGATTTTGGCATTACCACCCTCACCGAACGAAGCCGTTACGGCCTTTCGCTGGTACTCGGCGGCGGAGAAGTAAAATTAATTGACCTGGTCAACGCTTATTCGGTTTTCGCCCAAGAAGGAACGCTGCACAAGCAATCTTTTATTTTAAAAGTGGAGGACGACGGAAAAGTTTTGGAGGAATACGCCGACGAACCCACGAACGTCATAGAGCCCCAATACGCGCGCCTGATAAACGATATTTTATCCGATGTCAAAAGCCGCGCGCCGCTTTTTGCCAACAGTTTAAGCCTAACTGTTTTTCCCAACCACGAAGTGGCCCTTAAAACCGGCACCACGAACGACTATCGCGACGCTTGGTCAGTGGGCTACACGCCATCGCTGGTGGTTGGAGTTTGGGCCGGCAACAACGATAACAGTCCAATGTTCAAAAAAGGCTCCAGCATCCTGGCCGCCGTCCCGATTTGGAGCGCTTTTATGAGTGACGCCCTCAAAGACCGCCCTGGTGAGGCCTTCAACAAACCGGAGCCGATTTTCGTACAGAAACCGATGCTCAACGGCCAATATGTAGTGGATTATCTGGCGAACGGGCAAAAATATCCTCAAATTCACGACTTGCTCTACTATGTAGACAAGAAAGATCCGCTCGGGCCCGAACCGGCTAGCCCCGAAAACGATTCGCAATTTAAAAATTGGGAGGAACCGGTACTGGCTTGGGCGAAAGTAAACATCCCAAATTTTGAAAATGCGTACAATAAACCCCTGCCCAGCAATGCGCAGATAAAAAACAACGATGTTTCTCTGGATATTAAATTTCTGGCGCCAAAAAACGGTGAGTTTATAGGCAGCGCCTTTTATTTAGCGGCGGATGTTAGCTCGTCACTAAACCTAAAAAAATTGGAGGTTTATCTGAATAATTCGTTAATAGACGGTGTTTATAATTTGGCGAGTGGTGTTTATTCTTATCGTAAAAACCTTGCGGTAAACAATTCCGAACTGCAAAATACCCTTAAGATTGTCGCCACCGACGAACTTAATCAGCGCGCCGAAAAAGAAATTATTCTTTATAAATAGAAGAGTGTACGACTATCCGTTTTTGATCGGCATCAGGATATAGAAATAAGAAGGGTCTTCCGGGGATTTTATAACCGAAGGCTTGTTGCTGCCGTTTGCGCCAAAAAACAAATTATCACCATCAACTATTCTCAATCCGTCTAGGAAATACCGCCAATTAAAAGCGATTTCCGGAACGCCATCGCCTTTTGCCTTCACCGGTATCAGGTAATTGTTCTCGCCCACATACTGGCTGGCGGAATAAACTTCCATAACCTTTTTACCTTCGTCCACTTTCAATTTTACGTCGTTGGTTCGCCCAGAAAAATTACTGGCAAGCTTTACGGCGTTAATTAACTGAAATTTATCCAAAGTAATTTCGTTTTCAGTTGATTTGGGAATAATTTGCTCGTAATCGGGATATTCTCCGTTAATCAACCGGGAGATTAATTCCGTATCTTCGTTTTTGAAAAGTATCTGACTGCCGTCTATGTGAATTTTTATCGGCTGATTTTCCGAAAATATTTTAACCACCTCACTGATTGTCTTTAAGGGGACGATTATTTTGAATTCCTGGCTAAAATTGGTTTTAAACTGACCTTCTCCGATGGTTTTTTGCGCCAAACGAAAAGCGTCAGTGGCAACCAGTTTTAAATTATTAGATCGGAAATCTAGTAAAACACCGCTAATTTCCGGCCTGATTTCGGAAACCTGAACCGCGCTCAAAACTTTACTGACTCCGTCTTTAAAAACTTGAGTTGGCAGTTCAATAAAATGATCCTCGTTATCTATTTTGGGAATTATTGGAAACTCTTCATGGCCAACACCTTGTATCCTGGCGCTGTAATTGTCCGTTTTGAAAATTAAATTATTATTATCGGTTTCAATTGCTATTCTTTCACTGTCGCTATTATTTACCAAGTTATAGAAAGTAGAAAAAGGCACCGTAATTCCCCCCTCCTCTATTATTTTTCCCGATGCCAACTTGGTAATTGCCAAATCTAGGTTAGTTGCGGCGATTTTAATCTTATTGTTATAAGTTTTTAACAAAACGTTTTTTAAAATCGGAAGATTGCCGCTTTCCGAAATTGCTTTTTCCACAGCGGACAAACTTTCTTTTAAGTTGCTCCTTAGTATTATTATTTTCATTAGATAATTAGTAGTAGTTATTAGTAACTGTGGATTTGTTGATAAGTCCCACAAAGCTTTATAGGACTTATAAGTTTTGTAGGTCTTGTAAGCCGATATCCTGTTAACATTTAGTTAGTTTTTCCTTAATTAATAAAACCTTATTGTTTAGGGTCGGGTTTTTATTCACTTCTTTTGAGATTTTCTCGTAAGCATACATTGCGGTGGTGTGATCCCTCTTCCCCATTTTATCCCCAATAAAAGGAAAAGAAAGATTCAAAACATCGCGCAAAAGATACATAGTTATCTGCCTAGGCTCTACAATTTCTTTTTTTCGGCCGCGTCCGATTAAATCATTTGAGGGGATTTCAAAGAAATCCGCGACGGTCTTCACTATCTGCGTATAATTCACGTTTTGCTGGACCGGCTCTTGGACAACTTCGCTGATAATCGCTTCCGCCGCTTTGGCGCTTATTTCTTGATTTTTCGTTTGCTGGTAAAAAATTATCCGATTCAAAACCCCCTCCAATTCCCGCAAATTCTTTTTAACCCGGTCGGCAACCAAGTCTATCACCTCTTTGGGCAGTTCTATGCCTTTTTCCTGGGCTTTTGCCCTTAAAACCGCGACTCGCAGCTCGTAATCAGGATGGCCGATATCGCAAAGCATTCCCCCTTCAAATCTGGAGCGTAGCCGTTCTTCCAGGGTGGGAATAAAACGCGGCGGTCGGTCAGAAGAAATTATTATCTGCTTATTATTCTCGTACAAAGCGTTAAAAGTGTGGAAAAACTCTTCTTCGGTCCTAGTCTTTCCTCCGATAAATTGGATGTCATCAATTATCAGAACGTCCACCAGCCGGTACTTTTCTTTTATTGTTTCCATTCTTTTGGCGCGCATCGCCGCAATCACTTCATTGGTGAATTTTTCCGAAGGCACATATTTTATTTTTACGCGATTTTGATAAAGACTTTTTATTTCATTGCCAACCGCTTGAATCAGGTGGGTCTTGCCCACGCCGACTCCGCCGTGGAAAAACAGCGGATTATATTTCCGGCCGAGGTCCTTGATAACCGATTGGGCCGCCGAGTACGCCATTTCGTTTGAAGACCCAAGCACGAAAGAGGCAAACGTGTATCGGGAGTTTAAATTAGTCTCCGGATCAACTTTGAGTTCCGGAAAAGATAGCTGGTCTGGCAATATTGCCCTCCTTGTTTTTGGTTCGGGAAGCTTGACGACCGCGTCGGGGTTATTATGAACGACAAAACTTATTTTTTTAGTAGAGTTGTCTAAATTACGAAGTATACCCAGGACGGTTTTTTGATATTTGGTCTCTACCCACTCTTTTGCAAAATTATTTGGAAGACCGATTAAGGCGGCACCCTCTTTTTTATCCAGTAACTGGCTGTTTTTAAACCAGGTTAGAAAATTCGGCCTGGAAACTTGCAGTTCTATTTCGTTTAGCGCCGTTTGCCACAATTCTTTTAGGTCCACCTTAGTATTTTAGAATTATTTTATTAATGGTCAAAGAAAAAAATTTAATAACTTGTGTATTACCTGTGCATATGTTATAAAACTTATATAAATTATACAGCATGTCGAGAACTTATCAACCAAAAAAGAGAAAACGGGCTCGCTCCCACGGCTTTATAAAGCGTAGCCGGACCCACGGGGGGCGCAGAGTGTTGAAAAAGCGGCGCCGGAAAGGCCGCCACAAGCTCACTCCTTAATGTTGGCCAAAAAATTCCGGCTTCCCATTCAATTGTTCGCCGGAAAAAAGAGCCTGCCTGCCCATGCCTACCGGCAGGCAGGCGGTAGGCAGGGGAAGCTGATTAAAACCTCCTGTTTTTTGCTGAAAACCTACCCCGTATCCGCCGGATCCGCGCATAGCCGTTTTGGCGTTACGGTTAGCGCCAAGACTGCCAAGAGGGCAGTAGAGCGCAACCGGCTGAAGCGTTTGATTTATAATTTTGTGCGCAGTCAGCGCGATGTCCCCCTCGGAGATTATTGGTTAACTGTTTTGGCGCCGGCAGTGCGCTTGTCAAAAACCGAATTTATTGGAGAATTAAGTAAATTGTTAAATGGGTAATTTTTTCAACATCATTTTATATCAGCCGCTGTTCAATCTGTTGGTTTTGCTCTACGTGACTTTTCAGGACTTGGGCGTCGCCATTATTCTTATGACGATTATTATTCGCGTCATTTTGTATCCGCTCTTTTACAAGAGTTTCAAAAACCAGACATTGATGCAGAAGATTCAGCCGGAGGTTCAGAAAATTCAGCATGACCATAAAGATAATCGCGAAAAACAGGCGCAGGCGCTAATGGAGCTCTACAGGCAGCACAAAGTGAGTCCTTTTTCCGGCTTTCTTCTGATTTTGGTTCAATTGCCGATTTTGATTGTCCTCTATCAGCTGTTTCTTAAGGGTCTGACGCCGGAAGCGTTTACCAACCTCTACTCTTTTATGACGGCGCCTGAACAAATATACAGCACCTTCCTGGGCTTGATTGATTTGAAGAATCCCAGTATATTGATTGTAGTTTTAGCCGTTGTTTTACAGTATGTTCAGGGCCGGTTGAGCTTGCCGAAAACCGACAAATCAGCCGACTCTCCGACCGCCAAAGTCAGCCGCAGCATGATATTTATCGGGCCCGTTTTGACTTTGATAGTGTTGGTCAAATTGCCGGCGGCCATAGGCCTTTACTGGCTGGTCAGTTCCGGTTTTTCTATCGGCCAGCAGCTGCTTATTAATAAAAAGTTAAAAAACAATACAGGAAACAATGAACGAGGAATTCAAAGCGAAAACAAAAAAACTTCTTGAACTTATTCAACTTAACGAACCGAGCGTGGAATTTGACGCGGAAAACCGCAAGTTGACTGTTTTTGCAAACGAAGGCGAGTGGATTAAAAAATTCCTGCCTTATCTGGTTTCGGACCTGGAAAGGGTGGTGAATCTGCTCTCTAAAAAACACGGCATCAGCGAGCCGGTTTTTGTAGACGTCAATAATTATCGCAAGGAGCGTGAAAATCTTATTGTTGAATTAGCCAAAGCGGCTGCCCGCAAGGTTTTACTCACCAAACAAGAAGTGAAGTTACCGGCGATGAATGCCTACGAACGCCGACTTGTCCATGTTGAACTTTCTACCAGACCCGACGTGAAAAGCGAAAGTTTTGGCGAAGGGCCGGAGCGCCACGTGGTCATTAAACCCTTAGAAGCTTAAAGCTCTAAGGTATATAAGTTTTTGTCGTAGCGGTTCAAAAAGATTATTTTATTTTCGGTAACTTCCAAATGTTCGGCCTCTACCCGCGTTGCCGCTGATGCGCCGTCCAGTATTTTAATGTTTAAAAGTTCCGGCTGTTGTCCTAAATTCAGCGCCGGAATCATATAAATGTCGTCAATAAAGCGGGCGGATTTTTTCATATATTCATCAGGAAAAATTGTGTTGGAAATATTAGCCTGTTCAGTAGGGGCGGCGCAATAAATTCGTAACGAGTCATAAGCGCATTTAGTGGGAATTGTTTGCAGATTAATTGCCGATAAGGGCGCGTTATTTTTGTCTATAACCGTCAGCGCGCCCGCCCATTTAATGCCGGTGTTGCCGGTTGGGGACCATTTCACCATCAGGCCGGCCTCTTCCTTTATTAAAGTTTTAATCGTTTTGGCGGTGAGGTTGTAAGACCAAACCGAGCTGGGGATTTGACGCGACGGCCGTTCTTTGAAGTAAATTACGTCTTTTATGACCCAATCCAAATCAAGATCTTTTTGAGAGAGCCGCAGAGCCTCTTTTGATTTTTGGTCATTAAGAGTAAGAAGATTCAGTCGGCTCGTGCCCGTGCCGTTTTTTATGTAAGCAATACGATTATTGGAGGTTGGGTCCCAGGCGGCGGCGACGGTATCGGCCGTAAGCGATTGCCAGTTATTGGCGTTCACATTGTAAATCGCAAAAGTCACTTTTTGCGGATAGCCAAAAGCCACCAACAACATCGTTCCGTCAAACGACGGTTTGATGTAGCTTAGGCCGGCGACGGTTTGGCTGCTAATTACCTGGCTTGTTCCGTTGCTTAAAACTTTGCTGATTTGGCCATTTTCAGATACATAGTAAACTTCACCGGTTTTTTTGTTAATCCAATAATCAAAAACATTGCCGTTCGTGATTACAAACAGTTTGTGGGCGGTCTCCACCTCCTCTTGGGCGCCGCCTTCCAAAATATTTCCGGACGGGTTGGAGAAAAATATTTTCCACAAAACATAACCGGCTCCGACCACCGCTCCGATTCCCAGCGCTATTATTAAAATTTTTATTCCCTTGGCCATATTATAAAGTTTGGTTATCTATCTTTATCGCGCCGCCTTGCAATTCGGTTAGTTTTATCCGGGCCCCAACCAGCGTTTCCTTTGCGGCCGCCAACTGCTTGAGCTGATCCCTTTGCGTTTTTACCGCCTTGTCGCTCTCATCGCAGTAATTATCTTTTGTGAGAGTAGAAGTTTTCGACAGCCCCAGTTCGTCATAATGCAAGCATTTGTAAACCGCTTCATTTACCAGATCCGTGTTCCATTGCGCCAAAGCTTCAGCCGCCGCTACATTCGCTTCCGCTACTTGAAGTTCGGCTTTGGCGATTTTCAACGGATCGCCGGATTTATCCGCTTCTGCTTGAACTTGATTGGCGGCAACTTGCAAAGCCGCGGCCGTCCCCGCCGCTTTGTTTGACTGAATAGCCAAGGCGTTTAGAGCATTGATTTTATTCAAAAAGCTTTCTCCCGCCACGGGATCTAGAACAATACCTTCTAACGTTTCAAGCTTCAAAGAAACTAGATTCGGATTAATAGTGTAGAGAATAAGAAAAGCCGAGAATAAAAGGACCAGGCCGATCACCGCCTGTTTTATCATATCGTTGGCATCGCCCACTTGCGCGACATTACCGGCGGAAACTATCCGTTTGATGGCGGCGAAAACTATTATTCCCATTGCCGCCAATCCGCCGAAGCCGAGACTGAACTGGTAAACGGTTCTGATATACTGCGCGGGATTGGCAATTTGGCTCGGGCCTCCCGGTATCGGGACGGTTAGGGTCGTTTGGGCAAGCGTCACACTGGCGGAAGCGAGTAGCAGCAAAACGAAAATTATAAAAATTAGTTTTTTCATTGCGGTGTAGAAAATCTTATTGATTCACTCGCCGATTCCAAGGCGCGAAAAACATTTTTAATAGTGGCTTCAAGGGAAATTTCCGTTCCGGGGGCGAGGTCTCGCGTGTCCAACAACAAAACATCGGGACTATTCGGATCGCCGGCAACTTCGGCTCCGTTGGCTGACCAGGTGAAATCCGCCTTGCGGACATCGCCGAAATTGAAGAAATACGGAAGAGCCCGGAATGTATTTGGGCCGCCGTCTATTACAACTTCCGGCGAGGCGAGTGCTATGGTTACTGTTTTTTCCAAGGCCAAGCCGCGGTAGCCGTTGATGACAACACGGATCGCCTGATCGCCGCGCACGCCGTCTGCATTAAAGGTGAAATTTTTCAAACCCGCGCCGGATTTTTGCAAACTGTTGTTTGCATACCACCGAACATTTACCCCGGAGAGGTCGGCCAGTCTTCCGCTGTCTATCAGTTCCAGTGCAACATCCACTCTGGTGTCGCTTGCCGGAAAAACCCTGCCCTGATATTCCGGTGGCGCGTAGTTAGCCGCTTTCCAAGTCAGCATAAATTCCGGCGTGGTCTGGCCAGAAGCCAAAACAGCATAGCCAATAGCCGAAATCGTCAAAATATTTGCTAAAGTTTTAATCATTTTACTGCCGATGTTTTGGCAACCAGCGCTCCTTTGGGATTCTTAATAGATGTGACCTGGGCGGCTTTTTGGGTGACCTGGGCGACGACGCCCGCCGGATGATGATCAGCCCAAATAACCATAATTACGCCTATTGTCCGGAGGGGCAGGGCCCCGACATATGGAATTACCTCCGCAAGGTTCATGGTCAAGTCAAGTCCTGCTTTAGATACGCCTTTCATCCTGAAATAGATTTGAGTTACCGGAAAAGTCATGGCGTCAATAATAAAGAAGTCGTCAAGAGCAAAAAGCACCAAAACGATACCAACAACGTCGGTAAGGGCAATGTAAGCCGTCAAAAGAAACGCTTCCGGCAATGAAATTTTTGGTTGCTGATTCATGTTTGCGGGTTGGTTTCCTCTAAAATTTGTTCGGGCTTCGTGGTGATTACTTTATCTTCGGTGTAGGAGGCGATAATTTGGATGGCGACATGGTTCGGGCCGGCAAAAAACAATCCCTGGCCGACCACCGCCTCCAACAGCAATCCCTTTTCCGCCTCTGTTAGGTTAAATGTTTTTGCTACGCCTTCAATCATTGCCGGCGATTGTTTCAGTAGTATCTGAAGCGAGGAGTTGGTGATAATCGGGCGGCCGTATGCCGAATTCAAGAAATCTTCCACGTCCTGAGTGATAGTGGAAATTCCCAGGAAATATTTTCTGGCGCGTTTCACCAGTCCGAAAAGAAAGGACGCGCCGTCTTTGTATTTCATCATCCACCACGCTTCATCAATTATCATCACCCGTTTTTTAAGTTCCGCCCGAACCAGATTCCAAATGAAATTCAAAATTATATACATCGCCACCGGTCTTAATTCGTCTTCCAAATCACGGATAGAGAAAACTATCATCCGGTTGCGAATATCAATATTAGTCGGGCGATTAGTAAATCCGGCGTAGCTTCCCTTAGTAAATCGGTAAAGACGTTCAGCCAACTCGCGGCCGCCCTCCATATTTTCCAGAACCGTCTGCAGATTTTCCAAAAGCGGCGGCTGTGTCTTTGAGAAATCCTTGCCCGGCACGATATCAAAAGCGGCGTAAGTTTCCGAAATCGCCCGGTCAAGAAGCGCCTCCTCTTCGGGAGTCATTTCGCCGAGCATTAATTTAAGCAGGCCGGCCAGATTGACTATGTGAGATTTAAGAACATCCGCCGGATTTTCTCCTGTCGGCACGATGGGAATATCAAATGGGTTGATGTGATTGTCGGAAGCAAGCGAAATTTTGAAGAAACTGCCGCCGACAGTTTTTGCGAGCTGTTCGTATTCGTTTTCGGGGTCCACTATCAAGACATCGGTGCCTGTCATCAGCAATCGCAGGGCTTCCAGCTTAGTGGCATAGGATTTACCGGCGCCGGATTTTGCGAAAATCACCATATTGGCATTCTCCAGCGAAAATCGGTCAAAGATTACCAGGGTGTTATTGTGCCGGTTAATGCCGTACAAAATTCCTTCATCGGAGGTAAGGTTGGCGGAAACAAACGGGAAGAAAGAAGAAACCGGGCCGGAGTTGAGGGGGGCGTGGATTAGCAGATGGTCGCGGCCGATGGGCAGGGTTGAGCTTAGTCCTTCCACTTGCTGGAAAATCGCGCTTTTGGCGTAGATGAGCTTACTTTCCAAAACGGAATTTATTTGCGCCTCCAGCTTATTAAGATTCTCCAGCGTATCGGCATATATAGTAATGTAGACGCCTACATTAAATAGGTGCTCTTGCCCCTGCTGAAGAGAGTCGCGGAGGGATTCTATATCCTGGAAGGCGGTTTCCAGTATGGGGTTTCGCACCATTCCCTTTTCTTCCTGCTCCATCAATTCCGCCTGCACTTGAGCGGCTTTTTTGCGCAGATTCTTCAGCGCCAAGGCGGTATCTACGGGGTGGATGAAAATGGAAATATCCAAGAGATCGGCCAAATTGATAATCGGAGAAAACCAGCCGCTGGCAAGGTAGCGCGGGTAGGTGAAGACGAATATCGTTTTGGCGAATTTATTCCCAAGTTTGAGATAGCTGGAACTCATCTCCATTGCCGGCGGGGCAATGATGTCGGTAATGGCCCGTTCGCGTCCGCTCTCTTTAGCAATGGCCAATCCTCTTTTTTCAACTGACTCCGGATTATACAGATTGTAGAAAAGCTCAATGATGGTTGAATCGTCCAAAACCGCCGCCTGCAAGCCGATCCCAGTCAGTCCGTTCATTACTCTGTCCACCCTCTGGTTTAGCTGAAGTAGGTTGTGCTGGAAATCTTTTTCTTGGTCTTGCGCCGGTTGGGCGGAGCTTTTCTTGAAAGCGCCAAAGAGCTTCGTGGCAATACCAGAAGCGCCGCCGGGAATTTGAATAGGATCAAGCGGGACCACCACGAAAAACGTTTTGGACATAATCGGATTCTGGCCGACAAAACTTGCGACAAATTCCCGATAACCGGCTATCTGTGTTTTCAAAAGGTCGTTTTCCTCTTCCGATTGTCGGGTGTCCAGTTTTTTTAGATAATCCTCAATATTCAAACGTCGTGAATGGAGGAAAACCTGGACGGAGAAATCAAGACTGTTAAGGAAATTTTGATAGGCATAGGTAATTAACCCCTGTTCTTCCTCCGACTTGAGGTCAAAATTAACTCCGGAAACCATCAAAATTTTGCGGAGCGAGCCGTTCTTAAGAATTAGCGTGTTTTCACGAACGCTTTGGATGTCTATAAACTTTTGTGTTGGTTGGGATTCTTTTGCCATAGTGCCCTACATATATTATAGCTTGTTAACCGGCGGTTTTTTGGTGATGAGGTTCAGCCACATATTTTTCAGCTTAGAAACCGTCCCCTCCTCCGGAACTTTCATTTCTTTCTCCTCTATTTTTTGTTCCTGTTTTTGCCACAGATACAATTTTGGCTTCCAGAGGTAGGCAAGCGCGCTTTGGAGAATCACCACCAGCGGGCGGCCATTGTACTTAATAAAGGCGAGAGAAGCGGCAATAATTCCAAGCAATATCGTAGCCATCGCCCAGACGAAGGTCTTGAGGACGAAAAACAAACCAAAACTTATCAGGCCGGCGACGCCGAGATAAATAAATTGCTTCAGCGTTAGCGGGCCGACTAGCTTGCTCTCCGTTTCTATAAATTGAGGAACTTGAAATTGCATATTATTTGGGAAGATCGTTTTTCGGCGGGTGCGCCGCTTGCTCGGTTTGTATTAGGGGTGGTTCGGTGCGGCTTGTCCCGAGTGGCACCGAGGGGCTCACTACTGGGGGAATCGGCGGGGGCGGCACGTATGGTCGTGGCGCCGGCACTGGCGGCGTAACAGTGCGGATAGGGACAGGACGCTCCACTGAAAAAGACGGCGCGGGAGACGGAGGAGTCGGCGCTGATTGTTCAGCGTTCAAGTAAATCGCCTTAATATCAATACCGATTTCATTTCGCAGAGGAACCTCAATTGGCCGCAAAACCCTTTCTTCAATTTCTTGGGCAAGTATTTTAGCGGCCGAAAAACTAAGGCCCAGTTTATCGCCGAGTTCGGAAACGAAATTTTCCGGCGGCAAATCGTTGAGAACCAGCCGCAGAACCAGAGTTGGTATGACGCGCATTTTTTCTCCCTTGAAATTAAGTTTGCGGTTTATATCTACAATTACGTAAACAATTTCCGAGGATGCCAGCCAGGTCCTTATCGGTTCGGAGAGATCCAAGAATTCTATAATTGTGGTTTTTGTTTCTGCCATAAATTATGTTTTAAATTCCAACATTTGGGCCCTCTTTTCTCCTTGTTTCAACGACCTCTATTATCGGCTTTGTTACTATCACCGGCTTTATTACTACTTGCTGCACAGAGGGGTTATTTCGCGCAAACTCAACCAGCGGGTCATTCTCCTTGCCTTCTTTGATTAATTTTTCCGCGACTCTTTCCACTGCTCTTAATTGGTCAATGCTACCCTCCTTGGCCAGGCGTTCGCGATGGCCTTTGCGGAAGTAACGGGCGATTTTTTCTATTGCGTCGGGTGAAAGCGAATCCGTTTTGCCCGGCTTGAATTTGTCCATCGCCGCTTCAATGGCTTTTTCTTGGTAATTTTCTTTAGTGATCGTCGGATCCTTCTTCTGCATTTCCGCTAAATTGGCGACCCTGCCGGCATAATGCGGAGCGTTATCCAAAATATCCCTGGTCGCTCCCATGTCTCTCGCGTCTCCCAGATAGGCATCAAGGCGCCCGCCATCCACTTTTTTATCAAGACCCCTCTTCACCAATTCGTTTACTAGGCCAGCCCTGCGGAATTTATCCGTAGTAAATTGGTTGAATTTCGTTGTTAAGGCATCGTTGCTGTCTTTGCTGAATTCGTCTTTTTGTAGGCTGGTTACATTTTGCTGACGTTGCGCGGCCAGGTTAAATAGACCAGCTGCTGCACCCTTCAGTGGCGTTCTGGCCAGAAGGCCCGCCGTCTTCTCAACTACGCCGCCTTTCTTATAGAGCATGCCAGCGGCGATATTTCCCCCCGCTCCCACACGCACCGCCTTACCCGTTGCCCCGATAATCATATTCTTGGCGCTTCCAAAAGCCTTCATTGCCCCGTCGGCGCCGCGAATTCCCAGCCGTTGCGCCATCATTAAACCGCCGACCAAAATACCAACCTGAACCAATATATTAAGAAAGCCGATTGTGGTATTGGCCTGCAATCCCATGAAAGTGTCTGCCGTGCCCAATGCTGCCGAATTAGCACTGCCGCTTGCAACAAGTTGCCCAATTTTTTGGGAGGTGAGTATGCCCAAATAAAGGAAAAAAGATACCGCCGGGAAAAAGAAATTCCATTTAAAAAACGTGCCCCACCACTCGCTCCAAATATGGCCCATTTTCGGAAATACCCACGAAAGCCAAGCAATCGGCATAACAATTAGGAGAAAAGTAATTATTAAATAGCGGATCAAGAGCATAAAAGCCAAGGCGAAAAATACGATTACTATCACAACGCTGAATATGGCTGTTGCCGCTACTGAAGCAAAAGTCGCGAAATAACTAGCGGTAGCTTTGAGAATCTCCCCTCCGACTCCCGCGGTTCCGGGCGTAATTCCGGTTAGTCTTTGAACGCTTAATGAATTGGCAAGGTTGGTGCCGAAAGTACTTATATTCCCGCCGCTGACGGCGCTTATGAAGAAATTACCGAAAACGTTGTTGAAATCTATCACCACTCCGGCAATCGCGAAGCTGAAATTAATCAAAAGCGCCGCTATAATAAGTTTTTGCAATAAGGCTTTTGTTTCGTAGCCGGCTACCCGGAAAATCGTGGTATAGGCGATTACGATGATAGCAAGTACGAATCCGAGATTGGCAATATTTAAACTGATTTTAAAACCCTCGGTGACCAGGGGGCTCGCCATAATTTGCGATCCGAGATTGATCAAAATCTGTATAAAACCGACTGCCAGGGACATAAATAATCCGGCAACGTAGCCAATCAAATAGCCGATGAACAACGAGGCCCAATTGAAAAACTTTGACATATGACAAAAGACATCCCAGCCGCAGGAAAATTGCGCCGGCTCTCCGGTTGCGGCTGCCGTCGCTCCCGCGGCTGCCTGCTCTTCGGCAAAAGCGGCAAAAGGCAAAATCAAAATCGCTCCAATAATCAGCGCAAGCGATATTTTTTTAATTAATGGGTTTACCGGCATGCTCTTAAATCTTTATTGAAGGCGTCAAGCTTGGCCTTAATGTCGGCGTTAACTTCATCAGCTTTAACGTCGGCCGCTGCCCTGAAAGCAATGGCGGCGTCCGAATCCAGACTGCCCGAAATCTCGTTATCAATTGCCGCGACGCGCGCCAGCCCGGTTTCCGTGGCCGGCAAGGCGGCCATCTCCGCCCTAATCGGCGTCAATTTATCAACTATGGCTTTGTTGTCCGCCGTTCCGGCAGAAATTTGCGAAATAGTGGTGCTGGCGTTGGCCACTTCCGTCAAAATATTTCCCTTTTCCGAACTGACGTTTATTAATCCGCTACCCGGCACGAGACACTCTTGTTTACTCAAAGAAGAGAAGTCCGAATAGAGTTTTTGTAAATCTTCCTGATACTGGACCAGATTTTGAACCGTTGTATCCACAACTACCTGGCCTTGCTGACGAGGCGTTAGCGTACTATCAATCTTGTCTAAAAGTATTTGTTTGTTTTGTATAAAAGCATTGGCGGTGACCTGGTTGTAGCTTATAGTGGCGGTGTCCAGAATGTTTTTATTGCTGGTGCCTTTGACGGCGGCCAATCCTTCGGTAAACAGCCGGTTGATTAAAGCGTTGACAATTGCGCCGACATACTCGCCTAGCTGTTGGGCATTAACTATGAAATCAAAGTCGGCGCCAAGAGCTTTGGTTACAACGCCGCCAACAGCAGATCCGGGAGTGGTAACTTTGCACCTGACCTCTTTTCCGGTGACGGGATCTATATCGCATTTTTTAGTTGACAAGAATCCGCCTCCGGCTTGCGCCTCATTTTGCGCGGCAAAGGCCGCCGCCTCTTTCCGGATTTCCAATTCCTGGAGCGCCATTATCAAGGCGCCGTAAAAATTATTTTGCGGCTGCCAAGACGCCCCGAAGGCAATCCAGCCGCCTTTGCGAAAATCATTCCGAAATTCCTGAATGTTTTTTACGATTTTATCCAAGGTGCAAGTCGCTTTTTGACTGAATTTTGGCACTTTCAACAGGCTTAGCTGGAGCTGAAAACTAAAGGGCGCGCACAGAAAACCCGCGCCGAATTCCTGCGCGAAATCGCCGATTGCGGCTTGGCTCGCGTCCTGTAAAAAGCCCTTCCAGTCAGTAACGAATTGAGGCTTTCCTCCGCCCTGAATGGACGCAACTACCTGGTCAACCATTACGTCCAGAACCCGCTTTTTTAGGGTGCTTAGAGCGAACTCCTGCAGCCATTTAAATAGGTCAAATTTTGCCTCTACCGCGTCAAGCCCCGCTATTTTCGCAGTCAACAAAAACAGCGGCGTATCGTGCACGGGAAGGACGGCCGCAGCTTTTTTAGGTGCAAGCAACAGCCCAATGTTAGAAAATAGCACGCTTAGGGCCAGCAAACCGGTAAATACTTTTTGCCTAGCGTTTTTAGATAGAAAGGCCATTTTTTTGTGCAACATCGGTGAAATTTTTGCTTAACGCTTGAAGCTGATTCTCCGTTTCCTTCAGGGCCGATGCCGCAATAAACGCCTTGAACGGGTCGTTTTCGTAGTTGGCAAGACTCTCAAAGATATTTTTTTGAATAGTCATCAATTTTATTTGCCGCTGGTGCAATGTCGCCAAGTTTTCCGGAACATTCAGAGAATAAAACTGATCAATGGCTTTCTGATAAATCTTCGCGAGGGAGCGCCAGTTCTCGGCCTTCGGATTTTGAAAATCAATGCCGCTTACGCTGAAATTCTTTTCCAAAATGGCGCGAAAATTTTTCAAATAATTCTCCGCAAGAAGCTTGTCCCCGGTTTTAATTATTTTTAGATCGCTCAATAGTACGTCCGGATCAAAATCTTTCAAATCCACGCTTTGGAATCCCTGCGCCAAAATTATATCGGCCACTTTTTCCGGTTCAACCGTCGCCACGCCTTCCTGGCCGTCAATTACAGTAGGACCTTGGGGGTTTGCCTTTGCTAGCTCCGTGGCGATGGCCTTAGAAATATCTTGGAAGGTTTTATTGTAATCGTTTGCCGATACGGGGCTCTGCGTTGGAAGCGATTCGTATTCAAAAACCTTGTTTTTCAACGAGGGCTTGGACGGATTTTGAAAAATAATCATAATCGCAAAAACCGCCGAACCCAAAACCAGCAGTCCCGCGAACATTCTTTTAATTACGGTCATAAGCGTACGCGCACGTACAATATTATTATAACTGAATACGGCCGCCGCCCAACCTTAAAAAGTTAATAACTTTATTATCGTGTTTATGGTCAAATTCTGGGGGCGTTCATCGCCGTTTAGGCCAGCCTTTTTTAGTATTTCCAGCGCCTCGTTTTTGCTTACTTTAAGGCCTGTGGATAAGTTGTTCAAAAGAGTCTTTCTGGGCTGTTTAAAAATGAGCTTAATTAGCTTAAAATATTCAGCCAATTTTCGGTCATCCAGAATCGGCGCTTTTGGGGTCAATTTTACGATTGTGGAGTCCACTTTCGGAGGGGGGTCAAAGTCGCCCGGTTTGAGACAGCCGATAATTTCCGGTTTTGCCCAGATTTGCACCGCCGCCGCGAGTAGATTCATCTTCGGCGCCTGGACCATTAGGCGTTCCGCTACTTCTTTTTGGATGGTTATGACAATAAGCTCGGGTTTTTTTGCCAATTCGCTCAAAATTCGCAGTAATTTACCGGTAATGTAGTAGGGAATGTTGCCCACTAATTTAAAATTTTTAATTTTTAATTTTAAATCAATGACTAACGTTGGAAGAATTTTTAAAATGTCGTTAGCAATAACCCTGACATGCGGCAATTTTCCTGCCAGATTTTTTGCCAGAACCTTATCTTTTTCAACAACTATAATTTGGCATTTGAAATTTGAAATTTGACATTGCCTTGCCAGGGGCAAGGTTAATGCTCCGGTGCCCGGGCCGATTTCCACAATCGTGTCATTTTCGCGCAAATCCAAAGCGGCGATAATTTTTTTTATCGCCGAATCGTTTATTAAAAAATGTTGTCCTAATTTGCGTGACATAATGCTAACTATGCTAAGTTATGCGAATGCCGCGAATTTAACACTCGCTTCGGCTGCAAGTATTTTTGCCGGAAATTTACTAATAGTCCCAATTTTAAATTTGCAGCCTCCAGATATCTCTTGGTTTGGTAATAATCATTTTTTTCTATGAAAGGTTTGGATTTTAATTCAACAACAACCGCATTCTCAATAACAAAATCTGCTCTATTTGTATCACTTCCCGTTTTTGATATTTTTTTCTCCCTTTCGTAGTTTAGGCCAGATTCCGAAAAAATCTTTTCCAAAATATCAGCATATTGAGATTCTCTTGCGTACCTACCAAGATTATTTTGGGCTTTAAATAGGCAGCCAACTATTTTGTAGGATAAATCTTTTTGTGTTTCTTCTTCGCTTGGTAATTCGCGCCGGCCGCCATCCAAATCTTCAAAATCGGTAAGTTCCGGCGGAACTTCGTAAAGAAATCGTGACGGCAGGCCGGAAAATGAAAGATAAAGTTTTTGGCGAGCGCGGGTCATCGCCACGTACATCAGCCGGCGTTCTTCTTCCAGTTCGTCCAGAGATCCGTAAGACATTTGATGGGGCATCAGTCCTTCGCTACAGCCGACAAGAAAAACGCTGTCAAATTCCAAGCCCTTAGAAAGGTGGATGCTCATTAAATTGACCGGCGGGGAGTTGTAAGCGAACAGCGGCGAATTTTTGGGATTATCCGCGGATTGGAGCAGGGCCGCGCGTTCCAAAAATTCCTCTAGTGTTTTGAATTCAGAGGCAAAATGAATCAATTCGTTAACGTTTTCTATTCTTTCCTGGTAATTATTGTAATTTTTTTCCAAATACTCCAAATAATCGGCATATTCCAAAACGCCGAGATTTTTGCCCAAACGCGGCAGTTCGTCTATCAGAACCGCGGCAATTTTTTTGTTAAAATTTTTCTTTATTCTCTCCTCGCTTATCGTGTCCTTGGGGTTATGGGCCAGACGCAATCCTGACATAAGGTCCTTTATCTCTTTTCTTTCGTAAAATTTAAGCCCTCCAAAAATTTTGTAGGGCAAGTTGGCGAAAATCAGCGCTTGTTCAACGGCGCGCGATTGAGCGTTGGTGCGGTACAGGACGGCACAATTTTCCCGCCTCACCGGCGGGCGGGCAATTTCGGAAGCAATCCACGACGCTTCCGTTTCGGCGTCGGGGGCTTTTACGACTTTGATAGAATTGCCCGCCGGATTTTCGGTCCAGAGCGTCTTTGGGGTTTGCAGTTTGTTGTTGCTTATCAGTTGAGAAGCAGCGGAAATTATAGTGCCGGTGGAGCGGTAGTTTTGTTCCAGTTTGATTATTTTGGCATCCGGCCAATCCCGCGCGAAGTTTAAGAAGTTGCGAAAATCGGCTCCGCGAAAACTGTAAATCGCCTGCTGATCGTCCCCTACCACGCTCAAATTCCGGTGATTTTCCGCGAGGAGTCTGATCAACCTATATTGGGCGGTGTTTATGTCTTGGTACTCGTCAACCAGAATATAACGGAATTGTTTTTGGTACTTCGCCAGAACCTCCGGATGATTTTGAAAAATCCGAACCGGTTTTTCTATTAAGTCGTCAAAATCAAAAGCATTATTTTTAACCAGCTCGTCCTCATATTTTTTAAAAACCAAGGCGGCCGTTCGGTCAAACTCCGACGGATCCAAAAACTCGTCTTTCATTTGGGATATTTTGGATTGAAGCGCCATTGGATTGTATTGATCGCGCGAAATGTCCAGCGCTTTGGTTATTTTTTTGATCAAACTTAAGGAATCGTCGCTGTCAAAGATAGTGAAATAAGACATGCGTCCAGCCAGCTTCGCCTCCTTTTTTAAAATGCGTGCGCCGAATGAATGAAAGGTCCCAACGAACAAATTTCCAATTTTCCCTGCCTGCCGGCAGGCAGGAATTTTACAATTTTCAATCCGCTCCCTCATTTCCTTAGCTGCCTTGTTAGTGAATGTGATTGCGACAATGCTTTCTGGGGTAGCCCCTGTTTTAATGATATTGGCGAGGCGGGCGGTTAAGGTTTTGGTTTTGCCCGATCCGGCTCCGGCGGCAATCAAAATCGGGCCGTTGCCGTATTCCACGGCCTCTTTTTGTCTCGGGTTGAGATTTTCGGACGTTGTATTAGTCATGGTTTTGTGGCATATTGGGGTTATTAAGAAAACGATTCAAAAATTGAAAAATTTGTCATTAACAACCGTTGCTCCGGTTGTTTTAGTTCTGGGCGGTCTTATGTTTAATGTAATGGTTTTGAGCTCCAATAATCAACAGTCGGAGGCTTTTGCGAGCCCTTATCTGTCTGCTGATTTGGGCGGGGTTGTCGGATTTGAGTCCGACTCCCTTTTTTCCGACCAAGTTTTTATTGATGATTTTGACGTTGCCAGCGCGGAGGAAAACACAGCTGGATTCGTTATAGTGGACGGGGATTCGGTTTTGAATTCTTCCAATCCCCTAAGCACCATTCTTCCGACTCGCGACGGTTTGCTGGTTTATAAAGTGCAGTCGGGCGACACGCTTTCTAAAATTGCCGCCAATTTCGGCATTTCTCTGAACACTATTTTCTGGGCGAACAAAAGTTTGGGCAATAGCATCCGTCCCGGGCAGGAAATTGTAATTTTGCCGGTCTCCGGAGTTGCGCACCAAGTTGACGAGGGCGATTCCTTGGAATCTGTGGCCGAATTGTACGGAGTGGCGCCGGAAAAAATTCTTCAATACAATCGGGGGATTTCTCCAAGCCATTTGCGGACGGGCACCAGTCTTGTTATCCCGGGAGCAAAACCAAAAAAGACCTTCATCAGCATTTTAGCAAATAATTTACCCAGCCTGCCGGGTTACTTTATTATGCCGACTACCGGCTGGAACTGGGGCCGCTTACACAATTATAATGCGGTGGACATCGCGAATGCTTGCGGCACCCCGATTTATGCGGCGGCGGAAGGGCTGGTGACTCGTTCCGATTCTTACGGCTGGAACGAGGGCTACGGTCGTATGATTGACATTGAGCATCCCAACGGAGTAACTACTCGCTATACCCACAGCCAGAAAAATTTGGTTTCTGTCGGCGATTACGTTTTGCAGGGCGACTTGATTGCTTACATAGGCAATACCGGAAAAACCGACGGTCCAACCGGATGCCATTTGCACTTTGAGGTACACGGAGCTAGGAACCCGTTCGCCAAGTAAAATAACGACTTGCGATGTCGTTAAATTAAAAATCCCCCGATGTACACCGGGGGATTTTGTTTTACTCCTCGTTTTCCTTGTTGTAAAGCGACTCGTCATCGTTGATGTCGTTGAGCATCTTGGCGGCCCAAGCCGCCGACCCGCCCACCAGCCGCTCCTTGGCGTGATAGCCCTGGAAGCGCCGGTTGCTGGCGTTCAGAATCTTCGGGTACGACTCGTCGTACCGGTCAAAGTACTTCTGAATGCCGTCGGTGATGGCGAGCAGTCGGTCGCCGAGCGAGCGTTCGCTGATCTTCGCCAATCCTCGGCGAACCAAGCGGGCCCGGATCTGCTCCGCGAGCTTGGAAATCTCGCTGGAGAAGTCGGCCACGCCCGCAAGCCACGCCTGCGGCGTCGTGTTGAGATCCTTGCAGCTCGGCAGGGCGACCTCACTCAACTCCTTCTCGCCGACGAGAACCGGATAAAACACGATTCCCATGGCCGCCTCGGTCAATTCCTGTCCGGCGTCGTTGGCGATTTCCGCCGCAATCAGTTGCGGCAGGGCCTCCAGACTGGCGATGAGTTCTCCGTAATACCTCTGGCAGTAGGCAAACTCTTCCTGGGCTTCAACTACATCTCCTTTGCCGAGGTAGCGGAAAACCCTGTGCGACGAGCGCGTCACCAGACGCAGCTTGCCAAGGCACTGCTTGCCGTAGGCCCTCCGCTGGTCCTCAAAAATCCTCGGGAAATCCTCTGACGCGGCGGTCAATGCCTCCGCAACTTCCTTCTCCAAATCCTCCAGCACCTTGTCTCTGCTCATGCTTCCTCCTTTGGGAAAAGCGAGACTTGTTTTGTAAAAGAACTTGTCACTGGCTATTAGCTTTTGCCACTAGCGGCCAATGATAAATTCTTTTTTAAAAAGAGGCCCCAGAGAGAAGACATTGCGTCTTCTCTCTGGGGTTCTGGGTTAGCGGCGGTAACCTTCGTCGCGGCGGCGGCCTCCGTAGCCGAGCTTCGCGCTGCGGTTGACTTCGCTCATGCTGTTCACGTTCTGGCCCAGCTTGGCGATCTTGGCCTTCCGCTTCTCCTCGTCCGTCTTGACCTTCTCCACTTCGGCCGTCAGTTCGTCCGCGATGCGGGCGGCGTCGGCGTAGGTGTGGCCGTGGAAGAGGCGGGGGTCCGTCCCCTGCTGCAGGGTGTCGCGGTAGTCCTTCACGCAGTCGCGGCAGATCGCCCCGACTCGGAAGGTTCCATCTCCGTTCGGGAGAACGAAGAAGTTTCCGGAACGAAAGGGCTTGCCCGTCCGCCGGTCCACGATCGGCGAACTGCCCTTGACGGGAGTCCAGCTCATCGGCTGGAATTCCTCCTCGCCGATGTCGCACGTCACCTTTCCGTCGGTCAGGACCGTGGCGATCACGGTCTCGTCGGGGCGGGTGTCGCGGATGGCCTTCACCTCGTCGGCCGTCTTGTTCTCCTCGGCGATCTTGGCCTTGAGCCACTCCGCCGCGGACTGGGTCTCCGCCAGCGTGAGCTGACGGCCCATGTTCAAGGCACGGTTTTTGAGAACCGTGAACCGGAGCCGGAAGTTGAACCCGGCCCTGGGGTTGGCCGGACCCTGCTTGGTGTCCGCCATTCCCTGACCGATCAACCAGTCCTGCGCCATCGGGGTGACGCAGAAGTTCTCGAGGGACAGCGGCTTGTACCCCGCCGGCACCCTCTTCTTGTTCTCCTCCGTCATCTCCGCCGGCGTCATCGGCTTGTCCGACCGCTCTTTGGCCGGTCCGCCCATCGGCTTGGCACTCTTCGGCGTCTCCATGGAAAAACCCTCCGGAAAAAGGGAAACCAAAATGCTTCTTACTCGTTGACTTCAAGCCAACGATAAAAATAAGAAGCACCCTTACCTTTGTAATGTTCTGCGGCCATTGTACCGTATCGGAAGAAATTTGTCAATAGCAGAAAAGTATGGTAGATTTTGTTACACTTAACTCAATTGCCCTCGTAGTCCAATGGATAGAATGCCTGGCTTCGAACCAGGAGATGGGGGTTCGATTCCCTCCGAGGGCACAAATTATTTATAATATAACTGCAATGCCGCGTATTGATTATTTAGCTTCGGAATCGGTAACCGAGGGACACCCCGACAAAATTTGCGACCAGATAAGCGATGCCATTCTTGACGCTTATTTAAAACAAGACGCTAAATCGCGCGTCGCCTGCGAGTCTTTCATTTGCGGAAA
>Ga0075894_107_pt1 | contig 27147 bp, 31 predicted proteins | sample RifGroA1_FD_68317 | JGI IMG/M metagenome (GOLD analysis project Ga0075894, IMG submission 68317) | Parcubacteria bacterium GW2011_GWA1_48_11b
AGCGACAGCAGGTACCGCCTCAATGACGACGGGACAGTTCAGGGAGTTCGCCGGAGCCGTGCTCCGCTCTCTACCAGACGATCTCGATCCCACCACCGCGCAGGGGTGGATCGAGAACCAAGAGTCGCTCGCGCGAGTTCTCCGCGAGACGCTTCTGCCGGACGGCAAGCCCGCTGGTCTGCCTGCCGAGGCCTCAGCACAGGCAGGCAACATCTACCTCCTTTCCGTGGACTACGGAAGGAGCGTGGAGGACGGAGTGAGGGCCGGTCGCTACGACTGGGCCAACTCCGACATCAACTCCCGCAACTTCCCGACCGAGCGGAAGGGCGTGGCCGAGGTTGTGGTGGAGCTCATCCACTACAACAAGACGATGACGAGCGAACAGGTCCTTGCCGACTTCAAGGAGCGTGGTCTCAAGCCCGCCCCCCTAGAAGTCGGTTTGGCCCTCGGTATAGAGAAGCCGAATCTCCAACGTGAATTTCCCATCGTCCTGCTCGGTTCTGGTTGGCGGAGCGGGGACGGCCGCCGGTTCGTCCCGTGCCTCAGCGGGTGGGGCAATGACGGGCGGGGCCTGGGTCTCGGCTGCTTCGAGAGCGACTGGAGCGAGTTCTACCGCTTCCTGGCCGTTCGCGAGTCCATGCTTGCCGATAGGCAAAGATCCGTCGGTAAGTAGGCCTAGTCTTACAGACCGCCAGAATAGCAAGCCCCCGCGCCAAACGCGTAAGCGTTGTGGTGCGGGGGTATTTTTTTTGCTAAAATTAGAGCAATACCCAAAAACTTTCTATGTACGAAGTTGTAACTATAGGTTCGGCGACTCGGGATAATTTTTTGAAAGGCAATTATCCGTTGATTGATTTCAAAGAATCGTCATCGGGAAAGGCCTACGCGCTGCCTTACGGCGAAAAGCTCGGAGTGGATTCCGTGCATTTCACCATCGGCGGAAATGCCGCCAATGCCAGCGTTACGTTCGCCCGCCAAGGGTTCAAAACCGCCTGCGCGGCGAAAATCGGCGGGGATTTACCCGCCAAAGAATTTCTTGCCCAACTGAAAGGCGACGGAGTGAGCGCAAAATTAATAATACAAACGGACGAAAAACCCACCGCTTATTCGGTGCTTCTCTTGGGCGGTGCGGGGGAGCGCACGATTCTTAGCTACCACGGCGCTGCGGATACATTTAAAATTGAAAATTTAAAATTTAAGAATTTGAAATCAAGGTGGTGGTATTTGTCGCTTTCCGGAGAATCGGATGCGATGTTTCTGCCGCTCATTAAATTTGCCAAAGAAAATGGCATCAGAGTCGCCTTTAATCCGAGCGGCCATCATATCAAACACAAACGTCAGGAAATTTTGGATTCATTGAAAGATTTGGCTTTTCTGGTGCTCAACACCGACGAGGCGGCCGAGTTGGTCGGCATTCCATTTTCCGCCAAAGGCGGACCAGTCTCCGGCTGGGGAAAAGAGGTTTTTAAAAAACTGGATGAACTGATGCCGGGCATTGTGGCCGTGACCGACGGGCCGAACGGCGTTATCGTTTCCGACGGTAAAACGTTGTACAAGGCAGGCGTTTTTCAGGAAAAGGAAGTGGCGGACAGGACCGGCGCCGGAGATTCCTTCGGAAGCGGGTTTGTCGCAGGATTGATGCGGCGCGGAGGCGACGTTGATTATGCCATACGCCTTGCTTCCGCGAATGCCACATCTGTCGTTGAGCATATTGGCGCCACCGAAGGAATTTTAACCGAAAAAGAATTTCAAAATGACCCGCGATGGCAAAAATTTGATATAAAACATGAACCATTGCGTTGAACATATTGCCCGTATTTTGCGGGTGGATAAAAACGTCATTACCGACTTAGAGACAAAGCTTAACAAAGCAACTGGCAAGGCTGGCGTTTTTGAGGACATTTATAATGAAAACGAAAAATTGCTTGATAACCGTCTGGAAGTTCTTAAGTTGAGTTATCAATCAAGCGCCAGCGAGGTCTATAACGCGCTTATAGGAAAAGTACGAGTCGATGACGCCAAGCTTTTTGAGGCGATGGGGATTTTCTCTGTGCGCGTTCCTGACGCCGCCGAGAAAATCGCCGAATTTGTTTCACGAATGCACAAACCGAATAAAGGGTTGTTTCTGAAAAAAGAAAAAGCCGCGCAATTGCTGGCCGCCGAACCGCCAAAAAAAATCTTAGCGGCGCTCGGATACAAAAACGTGGAGGCCATGCTTCAAAAAGAAGATTTGCTGGAGGTTTTCAGCGCTTTGCGATTTTTGGAGGATTCCGAATGGTTGAACGGCACATTTTTCAAGCAGTACGAAAACCTGAAACCCGATGATTTTGAAGAGCGTCCAATAGAATTGCGCGCGCTTAGTTCGCGCTGGATAAAAGCGGCGGAAAAATTCGTGGCTAAAAAGTATCACAATGTAAGCCATCTTAAAGAAATGGGAGTCATATTTATTATTCCGATTTTCTCGGGCATTCCCGGAGAAACCCTGCGCTTAGTCAGTCTGCTGCTTCATTATCTGAATGAAGTGGAATACTATTCAGAACTTTTTCAAAGGTACCAGAGTGACGAGAAAGTCTTTGCTAACAATGTCATATCGCTTTTGCGGGGCGATGTTCTGGAAAAAAGAACCCCAGAATTGTTGGTAGGGTCCGAAAACCCGCGATTCTTGGTGGTCCAACGCTACTTGGCCAAAGATGATGAAAATGATTGGCGGTTATTTGAACCGCGCATCAATCCGGAGGCGCTTCATTGGCAGAGGGCGGAAGAACAGCTTCGGGTTGTCAATAATAACAACGGCAACGGCGGTTTTAAATTTTGGGCGGGTCTTGGCGCCGTGGGAGATTTTTTCCCAACGGAGGCCGGCGTGGATATTCTGGTGAGTTTTAACATTGTGGATACGGTTATGGCGCTGGTCAGAGAAAAGGAACTTCTTAAATATCTCTACCATCACCAGGAAGCGCTGTGGAATAAAATCTTTATCGGTTATTTCGGCGAAGAAAAACTCCGCAAAATATCACAAGACAATATATTAAGGGGGTGGTTCGAAATTTAACAATTTTCAATTTTTAATTTTCAATTATGGAAACATTACGTCAAATAATTTTAAGGGCGGAAAAACATGGAGTTGCTTTAGGGCATTTTAATGTTTCGGAGCTGGGCGCGTTAAAAGCGATTGCCGAGGTAGCCGCCGAATTGAAGGTGCCGGTTATCATTGGCACTTCCGAGGGCGAGCGGGAATTCATTGATGTTCACGATGCGGTGGCATTGGGGCGGGATTTACGGGAAAAACACGGGCAGGAGATTTTTTTGAATGCCGACCACACGCGCTCTTTGGAAAAAGTTAAAGAGGCGGTGGAGGCCGGTTATGACGCCATTTTGTTTGACGGCGGGACTTTGCCTATTAAAGAAAATATCCAAAAAACAAAAGAAGTTGTCGCTTATGTAAAATCAGTCTCCGCCAGCCGGCGGACGGATATTTTAGTTGAAGGCGAATTGGGCAACATTGGCAGTGGATCAACTATTCGCAAGGAGTTGCCGAAGGGCGTAGCTATTAAGCCCGAAGATTTGACCACGTCGGAGGATGCCGCGCGTTTTGTCAAAGAAACCGGCGTGGACTTGCTCGCTCCTGCGGTTGGTAATATCCATGGCATGTTCGCAAATGCGCCGGAACCGGCGTTGGATATTGACCGTATTGCGGCCATCAAGAAGGCCCTTCGGCAAGTTCAGGGTAAACCGATACCGCTGGTGCTACACGGCGGTTCTGGCAATACTGACGAGGATTTTTTGAAAGCAATCAACGCCGGCATCAGCATTATTCACATAAGCACCGAACTGCGCGCCGCCTGGCGCAAGGGGATGGAAGAGACATTAAAAGAAAAACCGGACGAAGTCGCGCCCTACAAACTTATGGCGGGCTCAATTGACGAGATGAAAAAAATCGTTTACAATAGGCTAAAACTGTTTAACAAATTAAATTAGTTTATTTCATGGAATTAGCGGTCCAAAAACGGGAAAAATTCGGAAAAGCGACCAAAAAGCTGCGCGAGCAAGGCTTAATTCCGGCCGAGTTGTATGGCAAGGGAGTGCAGAATCTCCACTTGTCCATTCCGCTCAAGGAGTTTCGTAAGGTTTTGAAACAAGCCGGAGAGAGCACAATGATTAACGTGGTTGTGAGTTCGCCAGCTGGCGAAGAAAAAAGACCGGCCATAATCTACGATGTCATTACCGATCCGGTCAGCGATGAAATAATCGGCGCCGATTTGTATCAGGTTCGCCTGGATGAAAAAGTTAAAATTAAAATTCCGTTGGAATTTACCGGCGAATCCCAGGCGGTTAAAAACAAGAACGGTATTTTAGTAAAAGTTATGCAGGAACTGGAGGTGGAGGCATTGCCCGCCGATATTCCGCGCTCTCTTGTTGTTGATATATCCAAATTGGAAGATATCGGCAACAGCGTTTACGTTAAGGATTTGAAAATAGGAAACGGCGTCAAAGTTTCGGTTGGCCCCGAAAGCGTTGTGGCGACCGTGACGGCCAAAATGACCGAGGAGCAGGAGGCCAAGCTTGCCGCGGAGGTCAAGCCGGAAGAAATTAAAGTTGAAACCGAAGAAAAGAAAACCGAACGCGATGCCGCCAAGGCAGCCGCCGAAGCCCCCGCCTCTTCGCCTGCCTCACCGGCAGGCAGGGCGGGCAAGCCTGCCGCTCCCGCGGAGGCAGCCAAACCGGCAGCCGGAAAACCAGCCCCCGAAAAGAAATAAGCCTTGTTGCGTTATAATATAGGGAGGCATATAAGGAGGCTAGGATGAGACTTTTTAATCTTGTAATTACTTTTAGCGTAATTTCGTATTTAATCGCGGGCGGTTCGGCCCTGCTCACCGTAAACGGTTCGGTGGCTTTTGCGCAGACGGCGGCCAACGCCGCCGAGCGGCAGGCGTTGGAAAATCAGCTTTTGGAATTGGAAAAGCAGATTGACCAGCACGAGGCAACGATTGCCGAGTATCAAAGCCAGGGGAAAACTCTGACGAAGGAAATCGGCGCCTTGAATGCCCAAGTCAACAAACTGAACCTGCAAATTAAAGCCGTCAGCCTGCAAGTAACCAAGCTGGACCAGGAAATCAGCACGACAAAAACCCAAATCACCACCGCCGAGGAAGACATAGACCTTAACCGGAGCGCGCTCATCAAATTGATGCAACGCCTTTATGAAAATGAACGCAAAAATTTAGCCGAGGTTCTTCTCCAAAGCCCGCGCCTTTCGGATTTTTTCGGGAATCTCAACGGCATTCTTTCGGTTAAAGACACCCTTTCCCAAACCGTAGAAAAAATTACCGCGTTGCGCAGTGATCTTTTGGAAAAAAAGGAAGACTTGGCGGCAAAGCGCAGTGATGTGGCGGCCCTGAAAGCCGCACAGGACGCGCAGAAAAAATCCGCCCAGGCGGTGCAAAAAGATAAAAATGTTTTGCTTACCCAGACGAAAGGACAGGAATCAAAATACCAGACGATTTTGAAAGAGGCCAAAAAGACGGCGGCGGAAATCCGCAACCGTTTGTTTGAATTTATCGGCGGCGGCAGTTTAACTTTTGAAAAAGCTCATGACCTGGCGAAGGTGGCCGAACGGGCAACGGGAATGAGAGCGGCGATGATTCTTGCTGTTTTGGACAGGGAATCGGCGCTGGGGCGAAACGTCGGCCAATGCAATTACAAAACCGCGATGCACCCGACTAGGGACTTGCCGATTTTCCTTGCCCTTCTGGAGGAACTAGCCAAAATAGGCAAACAGCCGCCGGAGCCGGTTATGGTTTCCTGCCCGATAGTTTCAGACGGCGCTTACGGCGGCGCGATGGGTCCGGCGCAATTTATTCCTTCAACTTGGAAACTTTACCGCAGTAAAATCCAGGAAATAACCGGTAGCAACCCGCCGAACCCTTGGAGTCACGGCGATGCTTTTGTCGCCACCGGCCTTTATCTCAAAGATGCCTATAATTCCAGCTCTTGTCGGAACTATGCCGAAGAAAATAAAAACTCCCTTCCTTACGAGTTTTTGCGGGAGCGCTGCGCGGCCGCGAAATATTACGCGGGCGGCAACTGGTATAAGTTCCGTTTCCTGTACGGCGATCCGGTAGTCAACAAAGCCCAAAAGTTCCAATCAGACATAGACGTTTTGAATTCCTAGTCTTGCGCGAGGTTGCAAAAAAATTCCAATACGACTAATATAAGGAACTATGAAGCAAGACATACATCCCAAGTATTACGACAACGCGAAAGTGAAATGCGCGTGCGGCAATCAGTTCACGGTCGGCTCCACCAAGCCGGAGCTTAACGTTGAAATTTGCAACAACTGCCACCCATTTTATACCGGTAAAGAAAAACTTATTGATACCGCCGGCAAAGTTGAGAAGTTTAAGGCCCGCCGCGCGAAAGCAGCTAAAACCCCCAAGACAGCGAAGAAACCAAGGGTAAAAAAGAGCAAGAAATAATTTTTGCGTGGCCAACAAAATCATTTTAGAAGTCCGAGCCGGTACTGGCGGCGATGAAGCCTCTATTTTTGCCGGCGATTTGGTAAGAATGTACCAGCGTTATGCCGCGAAGCGCGGCTGGGCTTTTTCGGTTGCCGATTCTTCCCCCGGCACTATTGGCGGATATAAAACTTTTGTCGGGCGTATTGACGGCGAAAATGTTTACGACTCTTTGAAATTGGAGTCGGGTGTGCATCGCGTACAGCGCATACCGGCTACTGAAAAAGCCGGCCGCGTGCACACTTCCACGGCCACTGTGGTAATTCTTCCCGTCGTGGAACCCAAAGAAGTAAACATTAACCCGAATGACTTGGAAGTCACTTTTTCCCGCGCCGGCGGCCCGGGCGGACAGAACGTAAACAAAGTTGAGACTGCCGTCAGAATTTTGCACAAGCCGACCGGCATCGTAGTCGGCTGCCGCGAAGAGCGCAACCAGCACGCCAACCGCGAACGCGCGATGGAAATGCTCCGCGCAAAACTTTACGATATGCAAAGATCAAAAGAATTCGGAGACGTTACCGAAGCGCGCCGCGCGCAAGTTGTCTCCGCGGAGAGGTCAGAAAAAATCCGCACTTATAATTTCCCCGACGACAGAATTACGGACCATCGGTTCAACGCTAAAGTACACAACATTGAAAAGGTATTAGACGGCGATCTTGATATGCTTTTGGATAAAATCCGCAAAGGACAGGGCGCAAACAGCAAATCTTAACACTTTGACGCGTCAAAGCGCTATCACATATGATAGCGGTGGAAATAGTTCGGCTCGGCTCACCATAAATAAAAAAGGCGCAGCTTGTGCGCCTATCGGATGTTTATTTGGTCTTCCAATTTCTTCCGGCTGGCTCCAACGGGGCAAGCAAGCACCAGCTGGTCGAAAACTTTAACCTGGAAATTCAGCATCTTGTCGCAGTCTGACCAGCCAGACTTCTTTCCGGGACAACGGATTCGGTAGTAGTGGGTATAGCCGATGATAGATGGCCAGTGGCCGTAAATCGGCGTGCAGCCTCTTGTCTCCGCAACCGTGTCACCTTCCTGAAGAATAAATAGGACTCCGCAATCAAGATTGAGACAACGAATTCTCTGGCCAATCCAGAACGGGAAGTTTTTGTTAAGTTCACCTTCTGTCAAAACCCTCATCGCGCGTCTCCTTCGCGGAGATTTTCCGAACCTGCCTGCAAGCACGCGACGGTGGCCGGCGCGCAAGCCGAGCAATACTGCTCGTAAACGCGCCCTCCCCTCTGATTCGTGCTGCAATTCACGATCGGGACAATGTGCAAATGGGCGGCAATGCGCAACCCAATGCTGTTGCCAACCTCGTGGTTGCTCTCGCCAAAAATCAGGAATTGAGGAACGACCTTTCCCAGATACAGCACGCCGACGATGTTGCGATGCCGGCAATTGGAATGCGGCCCCGGCCGGGCATCCTGCGCGTTGAGAATCAGAAATCCGTACAAGGGATCCGACTCCCGCAAAAGCTCCGCGACGAGACCTTCTTTCTGGATGAGGTCCTTGCAAACGGAACGCTTCAAAAGCTCCGCATCTGTCTCCGCCATAGACTACCCCCTTAAAATGAAACCTTAAGGAACTAGGCGGCATTGTACAACGTATTTATTAAGAAAGCAAGGTCTCTAAGTAACCATAAACGGTTGACAAAAGGCGGGAATTTTTTTAATATCAGCGCGAGTTCTTTGAATATCCCATTGAAGGGGTAAAAAGCGATGAAAACGGCCGCTCTGCTGCTAGCCGTTCTGTGCTCCGTTGGCTGTTCCAGTACCGGACACAAAACTGCCAAAACCGGAATGTTTGACGACAACCTTGAAGTGCTTCTGGAAAATTTCAGAAAAGTTGAGAATGGCAAGACTAATCTCAACGACCTTGGGGTGATGGGATTTAATTTGCGAGCGAAAAACATTGATTATTTTCAGGGAGTTCCTGCTTTCAAAGAAATTTACGGCCAGGAAGCGTTCCGCAACTTTGATCCGAATAATCTGACGAAAATGCTGCCCGAATTTAACCGCTACACTCTCTATCGCGTTCCTTTTAAGGATATAACGACGGTCAGTGACAGGTTTTACTTTTCCACCAAGGAAAGCCTAAAAACCGGAGACGACGTTACGCTATCAATAGTCACCATGGACGACAAAACTGTTATTTACCACGCCATTCAGCACATCCGTGTTGATGAGAAAGAAGTTGATTATGCCTTTGCCTCCGGCCTACTCATTGTTTTGAACGACATCCTCGGGCCAACACAAGCCATCAGGGATTTTATAGACAGTCTGAAAAAGCAAGATTAAAATCTTCGGCGCCTCCGCATTTATGCGGAGGTTTTTAATTGAGTGTATAGAGATTTTTGAAAAGTTCAGCAATTAATACAGGACCGGTGCCGCCGGGCGTCGGTGTTACAATGATGCCGCGAGTATGTGCCGCGTTTGCGTCAATGTCCGCAGGAAAGCCGAAGTCAATCACGACGCTTCCGGGCCGAATCGCCTCAACATTTACCAGATTTTTTTGCCCAACGCCGGTTACAATTATATCGGAACCTCCAAGCGCAGTTGTGACTTCCTCTTGCGTTGAATTGCGTCTAAGCACCGTTACGTTTGCGCCGGAGGCTTCGACCCACGCGGCAACGGGTTTTCCCACGAGTCGCCCAAAGCCATACACCGTAATTCGTTTGCCGCGAACATTTGCAATGCCAGCGCATGAAAGTATTCGCCGTACGGTGCCCACAGCAGGCGGAACTATGACGGCGGAAAGCGGATTTTTGAAAAACTCTTGCGACCGTTTGCTTCCAAGGCAGTCAATATCTTTTTCGTATGGCACTGCGTCCAGCACTTTTTGCACGTCAACGTTTTTAACGGGAATCGGCAGCTGCACGATGGCGCCGATGACGCGCTCGTCTTCGGTTAATTTTTTTACCTCTGCGATAAGCGCGGTTTCGGAAATTTCCGGCGCTATTTTTTGTATGCTGAACGAAACGCCCAACTCTTCTGCGACGCGCCCCTTTCTTTCCAGAAAATTTAATGAGGCGGGATTGTTTCCCACGAGAATGCTGAGCACTTTTTTGCCAGTGAATGATTTTTTGGTAGCCCTCAATTCCTTGATAAGTTCAGCCGCGATTGCTTTCCCGTCAATCAACATACGAGTAGGATACCATATGGACTTGCGCGCGCTGTTGACACGGACAGCGGTTGGTATATAGTAGTCAATGCCAATAAGATAAAGTTTAAAACTTAATATTTATTTGGACATCCGCCCCGATTCCTTAATCAATAGCTTAAGAAATCGAGGCGGATGTTTTAGTCAACATCGCGGCCTTGATAACTAAATAGTTTCTTAAAAAATTAGTACTCTTTTTAAGAAACACAACCAAGAATCAAACAAAACCGTCCCGCAGTTTGCGGGGCAGAGTCAAAATTTTTGTAGTTGTCCCAATTTTTTTCTTGAGTAATCGCGAATAATGCGAACTTATTTTCAATAATGCGAATTCGTATCATTGAAAGTATTTGCATTATTAGTGACTACTCTATTATTGAGGATTTGATCCTGGTCCAGGATGAACGCTGGCGGCGTGGATAAGGCATGCAAGTCGAACGGTTCATTTGCTAAATGAGATGCGATTACATCAAGTCAAGTAAGGGAAATGGATAGTGGCGAACGGGTTAGTAACACCTTGGTACGTACCTCGAAGACGGAAATAGCCCATCGAAAGGTGGGGTAATGTCCGATATTGTCGCAAGACGAAAGACGCAAGTCACTTCGAGATCGGCCTAGGTCCGATCAGCTAGTTGGTGAGGTAATGGCTCACCAAGGCTATGACCGGTAGGGGAGCTAAGAGGCTGTTCCCCAACGAGGAAACTGAGATACGGTTCCTACTCCTACGGGAGGCAGCAGTCGAGAATATTCGACAATGGGCGAAAGCCTGATCGAGCGACGCCGCGTGCAGGATGAAGGTCTTCGGACTGTAAACTGCTTTTAATGAGGAAAAAGTAATTGATTGTACTCATGGAATAAGGAGCTGCAAACCTCGTGCCAGCAGCCGCGGTAATACGAGGGCTCCAAGCGTTATCCGGATTTATTGGGCGTAAAGAGTGCGTAGGGGGTTTAGTGCGTCCGTTGTTAAATGTCACCGCTCAACGGTGTCGCTGCAATGGAAACGACTAAACTAGAGGGTGCTAGAGGCTAATGGAACATACGGTGTAGGGGTGAAATCCGTTGATATCGTATGGAACACCAAAGGCGAAGGCATTTAGCTAGGGCATTCCTGACCCTTAAGCACGAAAGCGTGGGGAGCAAAAAGGATTAGATACCCTTGTAGTCCACGCCCTAAACGATGCAGACTAGCTGTTTCGAGTATCGACCCTCGGAGCGGCGTAGCTAACGCGTTAAGTCTGCCGCCTGGGAAGTACGAGCGCAAGCTTAAAACTCAAAGGAATAGACGGGGACTCGCACAAGCGGTGGAACATGAGGTTCAATTCGACAATAAACGAAGAACCTTACCAGGGTTTGAAATGCTTACGAAGATCCAGCGAAAGTTGGGTCGTCTCTCAAGGACGTAAGCACAGGTGCTGCATGGTTGTCGTCAGCTCGTGCTTTGAAGTGTTCCCTTAAGTGGGGTAACGAGCGCAACCCTTGCCCAGAGTTAGATATGTCTCTGGGGACTGCCGTGTTTAACACGGAGGAAGGTGAGGACGACGTCAAATCCGCATGGCCCTCTGATACCCTGGGCTACACTCGTGTTACAATGGCCGGTACAATGGGTTGCCAAGCCGCAAGGCGGAGCTAATCCCATCAAAACCGGCCCCAGTTCAGATTGAGGGCTGCAACTCGCCCTCATGAAGTCGGAATCGCTAGTAATCGTGGGTCAGCTATACCACGGTGAATACGTTCTCGAGTCCTGTACTCACCGCCCGTCAAGTCAAGGAAGCCGGTAATACCCGAACAGCGACGTTCGTCGTTGCAAGGTAAGATCGGTGACAGGGGCTAAGTCGTAACAAGGCACGCGTAGCGGAAGCTGTGCGTGGATCATTTAAACTAAAAAGGTAAGATACAAGGTGTTAGTCGATGAACCTAAAGTCTCGACCAGTTGGGGCAGCTACAAAGCTTTTGACTTGTTCTTGGGTTATCCACAACCGACGTTTGACTTCGCCGGTAGTCGGCATAAAATTAACCGTATGATTACAAACACAAAAAAAGGTTTCACATTAATAGAATTGCTTATCGTCATAGCGATAATTGCAATATTAGCAACCGCGGTCGTATTAATTTTGAATCCGGCGCAATTATTTGCCCAGGCTCGGGATTCTCAAAGAATTTCCGATTTAGCGACAGTCAGAGGCGCTGTGGTTTTGTACCTCTCCACTGTTTCTAGTCCAGATCTTGATAGCGCTGGCGGAACGTGCGGTACCAACTATTGGGGCAGTGTTACGGGTGCGGTGGAAAACCTCACGGTTACTGGAACACAAAGTGCTAATACGGCAAGAACCGTTGCTGGTTCGGGATGGGTTCCGGTTGACCTTGCTTCAGTTCCTGGCGGTTCTCCCTTGAGTGCGTTGCCTCAAGACCCGTTGGGTGACGAGGCATCCAGTACTGCTAGTGCTTATACGTATTCATGCGACAATACCAATAAGTGGTTTGAGCTGAATGCCAATATGGAAAGCTCTCGTTATGCCAGCGGAGGCGGTGATGATGTAGAATCAACCGACGGCGGCAGTGCTTATTCCATCTACGAAGTAGGCAATGACCCTGGTTTGGATCTATAGCTTAGCAATTCTCGTAATACTTTTGGGGGCGCAGATTCTAATGCGCCCTCATTTGTTGTTGCGCTTTGCCAAGTTCGTTTTCTTAATCTCGGTAGTAGTGTTTCTGTTTCTGGGCCCCTATTTGAGTTATCAGCAATATCATCTTTGGAAGGCCGGCGCGCTTTCTAAGTATTTCCTGCCGCCGTATCAGGGCATCAGCTATTTTATTTCCTACGCTTTTACTAATTTCTTTTTCAAAACCCTAATTGCCCTGGTCGCTTCTATTATAGGTTTGGTTGGGATGCGAATTTTGAATAAAAAACACGGCGAGCGCTTTTTTGAACCGGTTGAATATTATCTTTTTGCCAGCGGCATATTATTGGTTGGGCATCCGTGGTGGACCTTGTATGTGGCTTTGGTATTTGCCGTCGCGTTGCTGGCCGCCGTGGGGTATTTGCTAATTTCAAGAAAAAAAGAATTTCGCCTTTCCTTTTACTATCTTTGGATTCCAATCGCAATCTTTACTATACTTATAGTAAGATTGGTTCTACATGGTTAAAATTCCCGACCAACAGTTAAAAGAAATTCTAGTAAAAGAAAAGCTGATTGCCGAAGAGGATTTTGATTCCATTTTGGTTATTGCCAAGCGTATGGGCCAGCAGGTGGCGGATATTTTGGTTTCGCGCAATTACATAAAGTTTGATTACTATAAACAACTGGTTGGCCGGTACTTTGGGGTGCCGCTTGCCAACCTCGTGCATCAGGTCATTGACGAAGTGGTTATCAGGCTTTTACCCGAGGATATTGCTCGGCAAAAAAGGATAATTATTTTCAAAAAAGATCCCGACGGCGCTTTGCACGTGGCAATGAACGATCCCACCGATCTGGCCGCGATTGAATTTTTAAACAGCCGTTTTAAGGCGAAAATCGTGCCCTATCTCGGTTCCGCGGACGATATTGACAAGGGTTTTGAGGTTTACGGACGCCGCTCCGCCGAGGACTTCAAAACAACCATTGAGGAAAACATTCAAGCGTCAATACGTGCCCAGATTTTCGGCAAGGCGGAAAAAGAGGCGGCCGCCGAGGTGCCAATCGTGGCTATTGTAAATAGCTTAATTTCCTATGCGCTTGCCTCCCGAGCTTCTGATATTCATATTGAAATATTGGAAGATACTATTTTGGTGCGTTACAGGATTGATGGAGTTTTGCACGAAATTCTTAGGTTGCCGAAAGAAGTTCACGCTCCGATTATTGCCAGAATAAAATTGCTTGCCGCTTTGCGCTTGGACGAACACGCCAAACCGCAGGACGGCCGTTTTCGCTACCAGGCCAGCGGTGAGCCGTTGGATATCCGCGTTGCCGTTATCCCGACTTTTTATGGGGAAAAAGTAGAAATGCGTTTGCTCTTGGCGACCAACCGCGCGCTGGCTTTTGAGGAAATCGGCATGCTTGAGGACACCATTAAATTGGTGAAGGGGAACATTGCCAAAACTTACGGAATCGTTTTGGTTACCGGCCCCACCGGTTCCGGCAAAAGCACGACACTTTACGCGATGGTAAATGTTTTGAACAAACCGGAGGTGAATATCTGCACGGTAGAAGACCCGGTTGAATATGATATGAAGTACATCAATCAGACGCAGGTTAATACGGCGGCGGGCATCACTTTTGCCAGCGGGCTAAGAGCGCTTTTGCGCCAAGACCCCAATATTATTATGGTCGGCGAAATTCGCGACAGTGAAACTGCCGATATCGCCGTGCAGGCGGCATTAACTGGGCATTTGGTTATCTCCAGCTTGCACACCAACGACGCTCCATCGGCCATTCCGCGTTTATTTGATATGAAAGTGGAGCCGTTTTTGGCGGCAGCGGTTTTGAACCTGATAATGGCCCAGCGCTTAGTCAGAAAGATTTGCCCGGAATGCGTTACGCCTCAGGAGGTTAGTCCGGAAATTGCCGCGGCTATCAAAAATCAGCTTAAATTGGTCGGCGCCGACGCCGACAAACTGCCGAAAAAACTTTTCAAGGGCAAGGGCTGTCAGTCTTGCAACTACATCGGCTTTAAGGGAAGAATGGCAATCTTTGAAGCCTTTGAAGTGGATGAAGAAATGCGCGGCATTATCGTTGACCCTCGTTTTACGCTGGATAATTTGAAAAAAGCCCTTCGTAAAAACGGGATGATCAGTATGTTTGAGGACGGTTTGCGGAAAGCCGAGAAGGGAACGACCACGATTGAAGAGGTATTGCGCGTTATTCGGGAGTAGGCAGACCAGAACGTTTTTTTGATGTGTTATAATTAAACAAGGAATGAATCCCGTTAGAAGTGGCACCATCTGGGCATTTCTTCTGTCGGCAAAATAACCTTATGCTAACCAGTTACAAAAAACAGTCGATGATTTACCACTTCTAACGGGATGAAATTCAACTATAAGGCGGCGGACGCGTCCGGAAAGACCGTTGAAGGTTTTTTGGAAGCCGAAAACAGCGGGCAAGTGTTGGAATTTTTAGCCACTAAGGGGTTAAAGCCCGTTACGGTTACGGCAGAGCGGGGTTTTGAACGGAAAGCGCGTAGTTTTTTCGGCCAGACAATTAATGTTGCCGACAAGGTATTCTTGACCAAATACTTAGCGCTGATGTTGAGGGTAGGCACTGATTTATTCCGGGCGATCAATGTTTTGATTGCTAATTTTGACAAAAAGGTGGTCAAGTCCTTGCTGTTGGAAATCAGGTCAAACTTGGAAAAGGGCCAGCCGTTTTATCAGACCTTTGCTTCCTATCCGAAATATTTTTCTCCGGTCTTTGTAAATTTGGTGAAATCGGGAGAGGCGTCGGGAAATTTGGAAAAAGTTTTTGAAAGCCTTAGCGTCGGTCTGGAAAAAGAGAACGATTTGCGCAATAGAATACGGTCTGCCCTAGTTTATCCAGCTATTTTATTTGCCCTCTCTCTGGCAATACTTTTTTTCTTGGTCACATTTGCCTTGCCCAGAATTGCCAATGTTTTTCAGGGTGGGGGTTTTCAGCCGCCGCTTTTCTCGCGAGTTGTATTTTCTGTTGGTTCTTTTTTTGGCAATAATACCGGACTTATTCTCGGCATCATCGCCTTTCTAGTCATTTTCGGCTGGTTTTTTATTAAAAAGACGCTTAGCGGCCAGAGGTTTGTCTCGTTTATTTTAAATAAAATCCCGATTGTTCGCGAAGTGATTTACAAAATTGCCGTTCAACGGTTCGCGGCCACTCTAAGTTCGCTAATGTCGGCCGGTTTGCCGATTTTGGATGCCTTGAATATCACCGCCGACGCGGTAGTTCACCCAGTCCTTAGAGCGGCACTCAAGAGGATTGCAAGCGAGGGCGTCTCGCGTGGATTGACTTTGGGAGAGGCCTTTAGCCGCGAGACGGCGTTTCCGCCGGTGGTTATTAATTTGGTGGCAATTTCGGAAAAAGCCGGCCATCTGGATGAAGTTTTGCAGACATTGGCCGATTTCTATGATTCCGAAATCAGCGCGTCAGTTAAGGGACTGGTCGCGTTCATTGAGCCGCTGCTGCTCATATTCATCGGCAGTATTATTGCTTTGATAGCGCTTTCCATTCTTGTACCGGTTTACCAATTAGTTACCCAATTTTAATGCGGAAGCTTTCGGGCTTTACCCCCACACCAGAACGGGTACTTTTAAAAAATCGGCGCAAAGCGTCTAATACTCGTTTGGTGTGGGGGTTTACCCTGGCGGAGGTTTTAATAGTGGTGGGACTAATTGCCATAATTGGCCTGGGCGGTTTTTTGAGCCTATCCAGGTTTCGGCAAGAACAGGAAATAAGATTGGCGTCCAAATCAATGGTTGGATTCTTGCGTGATGTCCAATCCAAAGCCATTAACCAGGAATCCGGTACGGAGTGGGGCGTGCGTTTTGATAGCCCTGCGGGCGGGCGCGGCGCTTATATGCTTTTCAGCGGTCCGATGTTTGTTGCGGCTTCCACGACCGTTACCCTGCCCTCATCGGTGGAATTTTCCGATCCGGCCAGCGGTTCAAGCAAAGATACGGTTTTTGAGAAAATAACAGGTTTGCCCGACTCTGCCGCGAGTGTTACCATAAGGTTAATAGGCAACACCTCCTCAACAAAAACGATTACCATCAATGCTCAAGGCGCTATTCAAGAACAGTAAGGGGCAGTCTTTAATAGAAATTCTTATTGGAATTACGATTGCCGGCATGTTGATAAGCGGCGCGGTTCTGACAATAACCGCTAGCTTGCGCTCCAGCGTTCAAAATAAAAATATACAAACAGCCACGTCCCTCGGCCAGGAACTACTGGACAAGGCGAGTGTTTTTTCAGAAGGAAGCTGGCTTGGCGTTTATAATTTGGATAAATCCCTGACCGAATATTATCTGGCGACCTCCGGACCATCTTTTGTAACTTCCATCGGCATGGAAACTATTGAACTGGATGGCGTGTCGTTCGTGCGCTATTTTATTTTGGACAATGTTAGCCGTGACAGCGACGGCAATATTGTCACTTCCGGCGGCACGGATGATCCATCAACGCAAAAAATCACCGTTTTTGTTTTCTGGTCGGAAGGAGGGGACGCTTCAAATTCTACCTTCGTCAAATATTTGACTCGGGGGCGCAATTTGGTTTTTCGTCAAACGGATTGGTCGGGCGGAAGCGGCCAAACCGGGCCAATTACGGTTCCAAACAGCCGTTATGATACCGCGACCGACATTGACGCTACCGGTCAACCCGGGTCAATTAAGGTTATGGGATTTTAAAAAATGAAACCCAATTTTTACAAAAAAATAATTCTTATTACCTCATTGGTTGTGGGCGGCTTGGGTGCCGCGGCCGGCGTTGCTTTGGCCGTGGCTAACATCAGCACCAGCGCTTCCGAACGTTACGCTTGGAATGACGCCATCGGTTGGATTGATTTTGGCAATGACCAAGTTGAAGTTACCAGTACCGAGTTGACGGGGTATGCCTCCTCCAACGTTGGTTACATTGCCTTGGATTGCGCTACAACGCCGGCGCCACCGACGCCCAGCTGTACCGGAGGAGCGGGCGACTGGGGCGTGGTAAATGACGGTTCCGGAAACCTTTCCGGCTGGGGGTGGAATGACAATATCGGCTGGATTAGTTTTTCCGGCGCTTCTCCCAGTTACGGCGTAACTTTTAACACTTCCAGCGGAGTTTTCAGCGGTTGGGCTTGGAATGATGTTGTCGGTTGGATCAGTTTTAATTGCAATAACAGCGGTATCGGAAGCACTTGCAGCGTCAGCGATTATAAAGTTGTCACCACGTTAAGCCCGCCGGCGCCGCCTTCTCCAGCGGAACTTACTTCCAGCATTTTTGATACCCAAGCCACGGGTGGCGCGGCCATAAACACTATAATGTGGCAAGGCGATCTTCCTTCCGGCACCGAAGTTAGTTTCCAAATCGCTTCGTCCAACAGCTCAAGCGGACCGTGGGATTATCTCGGTTCTGACGGTACTTCTATGACGTTTTATGAACCGACCGGCCCCAATATTCAGGCTAAGATCAGGCGTGCCGACCACAATAACAAGCGTTACGTGCGTTACAAAGTTTTCCTGACGGCCTATGGAGGCCAGAGTCCGACGGTTGATGATGTTATTATTAACTACAGCCCTTAAAATGCGACTAAAAGGAATTTCAAGTCTGCCGACAATGCTCCTCTTGGGAGGCATTATCATTGAAATCGCAATCGCCATTGCATTTTTAACTTACTATTTTAATGTTTCCAATTTTGCCGCCCGGCTTTCGGCGGAAGCATTGGCCGCCGCCAGGGCCGGCATTGATGACGCTACTATTAAAGTCGTCCTCAATAAAAATTGTCCGGATTCATCGTGTCCCTCTCCGTATACGCTCGCTTTAGGAGATCGCGCGGTAACGGTTACTATCTGCAAAGACACCTGCGCCGGAGTGGGTAAGCATCAAGTCACCGCGGTTGGCAGCGCCTTCGCGATTCGCAGGCAAATGGTCGCGATTTTGGAGGTAGACCCCGTAACCGGGGAAGTTAAAGTAGAATCGCTTAAAGAAACAGCGCTATGATTTTGGATAATATTAAAAATCTTTTGAATCCGGTTCCGGCAATCGGCGGTTTGGAAATTTCCGATTTAGTTTTGCGTTTCGCGGTAATTGAAAACGGCAATTTAAAACAAGCCTCCGTGCAGTTGCCGCCAGGATTGATAACCAACGGCAAGGTTCAAGACAAGGCAAAAGTGGTAGTCGGTCTGAAGGCCCTTCATCAGCAAATTGCCCCGCTCAACAAAATAATTCATGTTATCGCGCTAATTCCTTCAGACGACATTTACACGCAAGCGCTTGCTATGCCGCTTGTAGCCGAGAAAAATCTACGGGAGACCGCCGAACTTAATTTGCGAATGGTTTCCCCGATAGACATTAAGTCGTCTTATTATAGCTATCAGATTTTGGGCGAAAATCAGCAAGGCCAACTGGAGATTCTGGGCGCCTTTGCCAATTCTGCCAGCGTTGAGGAATTAATTGGCTTACTCAAAGAAGCGAACTTTTCCACGATCGCGGTGGAATTTTCTTCGTTGTCCCTTACAAGGGTGATTAAGGAGTATGCCGCCGGTTTGAAACAGGACGTTCCGTATCTTGTTATCAATCTTTCCAGCGATGGCCCGGATTTGACGATCATGAAAAACGGTAATCTTTATTTCAGTCTTTTTAAATCCTGGTCTTCTTTGCAAAAAGAAATCGGCGGCCGAAAACTTACGAGCCAGGACGTACAGGATTTTCTCATCAGCCATGTTAAGCAGATACTCAACTTTTATTCCAGCCGATGGGGCGCTTCGGTGACCGAGGTGTTATTGATAAGCACCCCGATCAGTAAAGAAATTACACAGGCCGTTAAGGTCAGTTTTGGATTAAATGTTCAGGTTTTGACGATAATGAAATTCGGCCAGCTTTCGCCTCTCTGGTATGGCGTTTTGGGAGCGGCCCTGCGCGGCCAACTGCCCCGCTCCAAAGATCGCCTTATAACGCTTACCGCCGTGGGTGTGGAGGAGGAGTATTTTCGGGAATCAACTATTCGTTTTATCAAGAGCTGGCGCAATGTTATTGCCGGAACTTTTGTTTTTATTGCCCTGGCTTTTACCGTAGCTAATTTTATTTTAATTGATCGCTCAAAGGCGGCGGCTCAAGATTTGGCGGAAAGCAATTTGGTTCCTTTGCAGGATATAGCCGATTTGCAGGCCAGGGTAAAACTTTTTAATAACAGCGTTGATTTAGTGGCCAAAATTCAGGAAGACACCGTTCCCTGGTCGCCGCTTTTTGTAAAATTGCGAACTTTAGCGGCCGAACAAGTGACTTTAGAGCGCGTTTCCGTGGACCCGTCCCTTAATACTCTGCTATCAGGCCGGGCGGTGAGCGATACGGCCGTCATTAGTTTCAAAAACAAAATGATTGAAGAGTCTAATTTCAAAGATGTGGTATTGCCACTTTCCAATATCAAAGCAAACACCGACGGCACGGTTTCGTTTATTTTGAATTTTAAAATTACTTCGCTAAAGTTTTAGCAACTCATATAAACCGTAGCTTGCTTTGTTGTGGGTTTTATGACAAAATATTGGCGGTTCTTCTCGGAGGCGTATATGCGCGAAGGGCTGAGAGTTTTCATTTTTCAGCAGAAAGTTCCGCGAGATGGACACGGTCCGGTGGTGATTGTTGCTCGTGATTTCATCGGGGCCGTCGCCATATTGTTTGCCCGTTATTATAGGAGGGGGCGTCCTCGTGTTTCTCGTGGAGAGGATAATGCCTTTTTTCGCAACTATTCCTATCGTTCGTATCCGTTGAAGGAGGGCGTCATTTTGGATCAAAACGGAACTTAGTCTCGTTTTAGTCCGTTAGCAACTTCCTCGAACACTCGTTCGAGGATTTTTTTGTCTTCGGCGGAGATTTTTTTCAAAACAAACTCGCCGGCTTTTTTTCTCGGCTTTATTATACCTATTGGACTTATAGGACCAATAGGCCTTATGCCGATTCTTAACCTCCAGAAGTTCTTGGTTTTTAGCGCGGCTTGCGCGCTTTCTACTCCGTGATGGCCGGCGGCGCCGCGACCGAAAGACAATTTATATTTTCCAAGCCCAATATCGCTATCGTCATGAACGAGTAAAAGTTCTTCGGGTTTGGCACCCGCTTTCTTTAATTCTTTGGCAACAAATTTGCCGGACTCGTTCATATAAACCTCTGACTTTATTCCTTTGTCTAGGTAATCAACAAATAAAAAACCAACGTTATGATAAGAGTTGGCATATTTTTTATCGGGATTGCCGAGACCGATGATGAGTTTTAGTTTCAAATCCATATTTCCCATTTTAACATCAGAACAATAAAATCAGGAAATAATAAAAAATCCTCTCCGAAGTACTTCGGAGAGGATCGGGGCGCATCCCTACGCGCCTTTGCGAACCAGTTCTGCCCAGCGCTGTTCGGCCAGGCGTTCCCACTTGCACCTGGTTGCCTCGCTGGCAAACTGGCACCGCCCTGCTTCAGAGATCAACCACTTGAGGACCACGGGCGAGGGGGCGCGCCGGATGCGATCCGCCAAGCTCAACCTCTCGATGTCCGGGAGCGAGTTGACAGAGGGGATTTTCTGCCAGCGTCGCTCGATGGCTTCCCGGCGCTCGGCGGCCATCTTGGCCTCGTGGGCATCAACGGCCTCGGCGCGGGAGTCCAGCGTCTTGTGGCGGCGCGAAACCCAGCCCGCCTCCCTGGCCTCCGCCGACTTCGCAAAACGAGACGGTGCGGACATAGCGGCCTCCTCTAGTAAGGGAACTATGACTATAATAGCAAAATTTTTAAGTAAAGTCAAATTTATTGAGGGGTCGGGTTAATTTTCAATTTTCAATTCTTAATTTTCATTGAATGTTTCAATTTTTAAATTTTCAAACCGTTTTGATAATTGTTTCATTCCTACCTGCCGGAAGGTAGGGTAAATTGATTGGAAATTGGAAATTGATAATTGGAAATTTTCGCCTGCCGCAGGCGGGCGGTGAGCAGGATTGCATTTACTTTTCCAATCCCCCATAATTTGGTAGTAATATGTTTTCTTTTAAGAAATTCTGGTCATCGGTTTGGGAAATATCGGAAGTTGTTATAATTTCTTTAGTCACGGTATTTATAATCCGCAATTTCCTCGCCCAGCCCTTCTTGGTCAGCGGCGCCAGTATGGAGCCGAACATTTCCAACGAAAATTATTTGATTATTGACGAAATTACTTATCGTTTTCGCGAGCCGGAGCGGGGGGATGTTATTGTGTTCCGTTATCCCAATGATCACTCGGTCTTTTTCATTAAAAGGATTATCGGTCTTCCCGGAGATAGAGTGGTGATAAACCGCAACACCGCCCTGGTCTTTGACGGAGAGAAAGAAATTAAGATTAGCGGGCCGGTTAACGGTCTTGTAGATACCGTTTTGGGCGAAAACAAGTATTTTGTCGTGGGAGACAACCGTTATAATAGTTTTGACTCCCGCAATTGGGGTCCGATCTCCCGGAGTGATATAGTCGGAATAGCGCGCCTGCGGGTGTTTCCAATTAACGAGTTCGGAATAATAAAAAATGGCCTCTAACAAGAAAGTAAAAAAATCCATAATTACCGTTCCGAAAGGAATGCATGACATCTTACCTGATGGGCAGCCGCTTTGGGAAAAAATACGCAAAATCGCCAAAGAAACGGCGGACTTTTACAATTTTTCCAGAATTGACACGCCGATATTGGAACGGGCGGAGTTGTTTGAGCGCTCGCTCGGGGAAACCTCCGATGTTATTGAGAAGCAAATGCTCGTTATCCGCGGCAAGGGCAGGGACTCGCTCGCTCTGCGTCCCGAAGGAACGGCGCCCATTGCCCGCGCCTACATTGAAAATGGCCTTAGCCGCCTCGGCCAGCCGCTGAAGCTGTATTATGAAGGGCCGATGTTCCGCCACGAACAGCCGCAGGCCGGCCGGTTCCGCCAGTTTCACCAAGTCGGCTTTGAAATTATCAGCAATGATAGCGACCCCATATACGATGCCCAGGTTATTATTGCCAGCTACCGTTTTCTTCAGGATTTAAAAATTAAAGATTTGAATTTACAGCTCAACAGTATTGGTTGCGCAAAATGCCGCCCGGTTTTTCGGAAAAAACTGATAGACTACTACTCTTCAAAAGAAAAATCTTTGTGCGGTGACTGCCGTCGTCGTCTGCGTCTTAACCCCCTTCGCCTTTTGGACTGCAAAAACGGGGGTTGTGTCGCTCTCAAAAAAGAATCCCCGAGTATTTTGGATACGCTTTGCTACGATTGCAAACGGCACTTCAAGAAAGTTTTGGAATTTTTGGAAGAAGTAAAGCTTCCATACACGTTGAACCAATTTTTGGTTCGCGGCTTGGACTATTACAGCAAAACCGTGTTTGAAATTTTTACTGAAGGGTCGGGGCTGGCACTGGCAGCCGGCGGCAGGTATGATTATTTGCTTGAAATGCTGGGAAAATACGCTCCCGGGGTTGGTGGGGCGGCTGGCCTTGAGCGTTTGGTGGAAGTTATCAAGTCTAAGGGGGTCAATTTGCTGGGACGGCCCAAGCCTAAAGTTTTCCTTATTCATATTGGTGACTTAGCGAAGGTTAAGGCTCTTTCTCTGATAGAAACATTGCGTGAATCCGGCTTGGATATATTGGAATCGTTGGGTAAAGAATCGTTACGCGCCCAGCTTAAAGCGGCTGACAAAGCCAGCTCTACTCTTTCTCTGATTTTTGGCCAGCAGGAAGCGTTTGAACAATCTATTATAATCCGTGATATGAAAAGTGGCGCGCAGGAAACTGTTCCGTTAAAGAAGGTAGTAGACGTTCTCAAACGGCGGCTACGCTAAGTTTCTACGAATAACGAATAAAATAATTAGCCATTTGCTTAATTAGCGGCCATTAGTTATTAGTAAGCGTATGGACTGCATATTCTGTAAGATAGCGAAAAAGGAAATCCCAGCCGAGGTTATTATGGAAACGGCGGAAGTCATGGCTTTTAGGGATACTCATCCGTCGGCGCCCGTGCACTATTTAGTTATTCCGAAAGAGCACATCCAATCCATTGCCCATTTGCAAAATAATCACAACGAAATTATCGCGAAGGTCATTTATGCCGCTAAAGCGGTTGCCGAAAAAATCGGGCTGAAGGGATACAAGCTGGTTTTTAACGTCGGTCGGGAAGGTGGGCAAATAATAGACCATTTGCACCTTCATTTGCTCGGCGGTTGGACAAAAAAAGAATAAATAGTTATTATCTAACAACTATGATGGAGGTAAGAAAAAAAGAGGGCGAAGCGGTTAATTCACTGATTTTCCGTTTCATCAAAAAAGTTCAGCAAAGCGGAATTTTGCGCGAGACAAAAAAGCGACGGTTTCATACGAGGCCGGTCAATCGCCTGAAGCGCAAATTGTCTGCCTTGCACCGTGAAGAGAAAAAACGCGAGCGGGAAATTGCCAAAAAATTGGGCGAATTTTAATGCTTAGAGAAAAATTGGCCGAAGATCTGAAAACCGCGATGAAAAGCGCCGATCCCAAAACGGTCGGCGTTTTGCGTTTGTTAATCTCGGCCATAAATAACAAAGCAATAGAAAAAAGAACCAAAACCGGCAGTGACGTGCTGACGGACGATGAAGTACTTCAAACACTTAACGGTGAGGCCAAAAAACGCAAAGAATCCGTAGAAATTTTTATAAAAGGCAATCGCGCCGATTTGGCGGAAAAAGAAAAAGGCGAGCTGGAAATTATTCAAACCTACCTCCCCAAATTAATGAGCCGCGAAGAAACCGAAAAGGCGGTGGACAGAATTTTGGCATCTGCGGCTCCCAAGGATATTGGCCTGGCAATGAAAGAGGTTATGAAGGAACTCCGCGGCAAGGCGGACTCGGCCATAATCAGCGAATTGGTAAAACAGAAAATCTCTAAGTAATCCAATGAAGGTTTTGGTGGAAAGTCTAGACGCCCGACTTGACCATTTGAAACCGGCCGTTAAAAAAACTGCCATCAAAGTGGCCGGTTTTTTAAAACAAAAAAATGTTTACTTAGAGGTCTGCCTGCTTCCCACGCGGCTTATGAATAAGAACGTGCTTTCGTTTCCCGCCCCCAAAGGATTCCCCCGGCCGGATATAAAAGGGAGATGGCTTGGGGAAATTTATTTAAATCCATCGTACATCAAGGAAAATGGGGAAAATTTGGTTTTCATGCTAATTCACGGCTTTTTACACCTTCTGGGCTATATGCACGACAAAAAAAGTGATAGAATAAAAATGCAGAACAAAGAAAAAGAGCTTTTGCAATTTTTGCGCATCAAACTATGAGTTCAAGTTACATTGTCGGTTTAGATATCGGTTCCAGCTCAATTAAAGCGGCAGTAGCCGAGGTGAAAAAAAACAAAACGCTGTCTTTGATTCAGACGTTTAAAATGCCGTCTGCCGGTTTGCGCCGCGGCGTGGTAGATGATTTACAGGAAGCTACCAGGGCAGTCAGTCAGGTTTTGGGCGAGATAAAGAAAATTTCCAACAACGCGATTAAAAACATTTTTTTGGGCGTTGGCAGTCCGGACTTCAAGACCCAAGCCTCAAAAGGAATGGCCGCCGTTGTTCGCGCCGATTCAGAAATTAATCAAGACGACATTGATAGAGCAACCGAAAATGCCCAGGCAATAAAATTACCGGGCAACCGAAGCGTTGTTCACTACGTTACCCAGCAGTACGTCATTGACGATATGGGAGACGTAAAAGAGCCGCTTGGTATGGTCGGCAATCGTTTGGAGGTTTTGAGTCTGATTATTCACGCCTTTGGGCCGAACGTTAAAAATTTAACCAAGTGCGTGGAAAGCGCTGGCGGCGGCGTTGCTGGTTTGATTTTCTCGCCGTTGGCGGCCAGCCGCGCGATCTTATCTAAAAATCAAAAAGAGCTTGGCACGGTTTTGGTTGACATCGGTTTCGGCAAGACCGGCATCAGCGTTTATGAAGAAAGTAAGCTTTTACACACGGCCGTTTTTCCAATCGGATCTGGCCACGTTACAAATGACCTTGCTATCCGCCTGAAGGTTTCCGTTCCTTCGGCTGAAAATATCAAATTGACGCTCGGTTCGGCGGTGGCGAAGGAGATTCCCACCCGAGAGAATGTTGACCTTAATAAATTTGATTCGGCCGCGCGTGGGGCTTTTTCCCGCAGACTTATCGCTGAAACGATAGAAATGCGGTTCGCCGAGATAATGGAGCTGGTCAATAGCGAGCTGAAAATGATTGGCAAGGCGGCGCATTTGCCGGCGGGAGCTGTTTTAGTCGGCGGGGGCTCAAAGTTGCCGGCGATGGTGGATTTGACCAAGCAAGAGCTGAAGCTTAGCGCTCAAGTAGGCGTCCCAAATCTTTCCGAAGTGGACGTTTCCAAAGCTTCAAGCTCCATTTCTCAATTAGAAGATCCGGAGTGGGCTTGCGCTTTCGGTCTTCTGCTGCACGGAGCCGACCGGCTAAATGACGCGAAAGCCGGACGGGTCAATACGGTATTGGAATTTTTCAAAAAATTGTTTAATATATTTACACCATAGCTTATGTCTAGTAACAGAAAATCTTTGGGCGATTATTCGGCCAAAATAAAAGTCATAGGGGTTGGAGGCGGCGGCGGCAATGCCGTGTCTCGCATGCAGAAGGATTTTCAGATAAAGTCGGTGGATTTTATCGCTATCAATACCGACGCTCAGGATTTGGATTTTTGTGTTGCCAAACACAAGATTTACATAGGCAAGAACTTAACTCGCGGGTTGGGCACCGGCATGAATCCGGAACTAGGTCGGCAAGCAGCCGAAGAAAACCGCTCGGAAATTATTGAATCGCTAAAAGGCGCCGATTTGGTTTTTATAACCGCCGGTTTGGGCGGGGGAACTGGTTCTGGCGCTTCGCCGATAATTGCCGAGGCCGCAAAAGAAATCGGCGCTCTGACCGTTGCCATAGTTACCAAGCCGTTTGTTTTTGAGGGAGCGCAGAGGAGTAAAATCGCTCAAGAAGCGTTCATCAAGTTGAAAGAAAAAGTGGATACATTAATTGTTATCCCCAATGACCGGATTTTCAGCGTCATTAAAAAAGAGACGCCAATGATGAAGGCTTTTGAATACATTGACGACGTTTTGCGTTACAGCGTCCAGGGTATTGCCGAGTTGATCGCTATGCCCGGCATTATCAATGTTGATTTTGCCGATGTTAGGACGATAATGCGTGATGCTGGTTCGGCTTTGGTGGGCATTGGTTTGGGCAGCGGCCAGGAAAGGGCTATAACAGCCGTAAATCAGGCCGTTAATTCACCTCTGCTGGAAGTCTCTATAGACGGCGCGAAAGGGCTTCTTTTTGCCGTTTCAGGCGGTAAGGACCTGCGACTTAATGAGATAAATGACGTCGCCAAAATCATAGGGGAGTCCGTTGACCCGTCCGCGCGGATTATATTTGGGGCCTATCACGACAGAAAGCTCAAAAAAGGGACTATAAAAGTGATACTAATTGCCACCGGTTTTAACGGCTCGGCGCTTAAAAATGGGGAATCCTCCATCATTAATAGCTTGTTTAGTAAGCCGCCGATAGCAGAAGAAGTGATTATTAGAAATCCGGCGATGAAAGAATCTGAAGCGGCGGTTGCGGAAAAAAACGCCAAAGAGAACAAAAAAGAACAAGACGTTTGGGATATACCCACTTTCCTAAGAAAAAAGAAGTAAACTTCTTTTTTCTTAAATTTTCAATTTTTCAATTTTTAATTTTCAATGTTGGAAATTATAAATTAAACGTGATAAATAAAAAGCCCCTGGACACAAACCCGGGGCTTTTTATTTGCTTATCAATCTCGGAATTAACCTTGATGATGGGTCATTTCGCCTTC
>Ga0075894_103_pt1 | contig 24631 bp, 25 predicted proteins | sample RifGroA1_FD_68317 | JGI IMG/M metagenome (GOLD analysis project Ga0075894, IMG submission 68317) | Parcubacteria bacterium GW2011_GWA1_48_11b
GCAGATATTTACCATAATGTCGTTATCTTTCGCGTTCTCCCCGACTACCATGCCCTCATAAACATCAACGCCCGGCGCAATGAAAAGCTGGCCACGGCCTTGTGCCGCGAGCAAACCGTAGCTGTTAGAACTCCCGCCCTCGGAAGCCACCAGCGAACCGTGAGGATTAGCGGAAAATTCTCCTTTGAATTCTTCGTATCCCAAAAAAATGCTGTTGATAACGCCCAATCCTTTTGTGTTGGTCAAAAAATCGTTGCGGAATCCGATGAGGCCGCGAGTCGGAATGGCAAAATCCATAAACGACGTGCCGCGATCCACACGCATATCTTTCATCACGCCCAGCCGTTTTCCCATCTGCTCTATCACCGCGCCGGAGAATTTTTCCGGAACTTCAATAGACACCAACTCCATCGGTTCTAAAGTTTTTCCGTCAACTTCCTTGAAGATTACTTGCGGTTTGGAGACCTGTAGTTCATGACCCTCCCTGCGCATTTTCTCTATTAAAATGGCGAGGTGCAATTCTCCGCGTCCGGCGACAATCCAGCGGTCAACGGAATCGGCTTGCTTCACGGACAACGCAACGTCGGTTTCAATTTCACGCTCCAGCCGTTCTTTTAGATTGCGCGAAGTGGTGTACTTTCCCTCCCGTCCGGCAAAAGGCGAGGTATTCACGCTGAAAGTCATTTTGATTGTCGGCTCGTCTATCTTGATAGTCGGCAGCGCTTGAGGGTCATTAACGTCGGCGATAGTTTCGCCGATGGAAATATCGGGAATGCCCGCAATGGCGACAATATCCCCCGCGCGCGCTTCATCAACATCAACGCGAGCCAAACCGTCAAAAAGCATCACGGCGGTCAGCTGGGTTTTGGAGATTTTCCCCGACCGATTGATGTGGGCGATCGCCATTCCCTTTTTCAAAACGCCGGAATAAAGCCGGCCGACGGCGATTTTGCCCTTGTAATTGTCGTAAGCTAAATTAACCGTCAAAAATTGGAGGGGAGCCGATTCGTTAATTTTCGGGGCCGGAATATGTTTGACGATAGCTTCAAAAAGCGGCTGGACGTCGGTCATTTTTGACAAGTCCGGCTCACTGCCGGCCTTTCCCTGAATGGCCGACGCGTAAATGACGGGGAAATTCGCCTGCTCGTCATTGGCGCCCAGTTCCACGAATAAATCAAAAGTTTGGTTGAGCACCCATTCGGGGCGGGCATCGGGTTTGTCTATTTTGTTTATAACGACGATGGCTTTGTGCCCGGCCTGAATTGCCTTGCGCAAAACGAACTTGGTTTGCGGCATCGGCCCTTCTTTGGCGTCTACCAACAACAGCACTCCGTCCACCATGCGCATAATGCGCTCAACTTCGCCGCCGAAATCGGCGTGGCCTGGCGTATCAACAATATTTATTTTGAAATCCTTGTATTTGACGGCGGCGTTTTTGGAAAAAATAGTAATGCCGCGCTCTCGTTCAAGCTCGTTGGAATCCATAATTAATTCATTGACCGCGTCAGCTTTCACCTTGAAGTCCTCTGACTGTTTCAAAAGCGAATCCACCAGCGTGGTTTTGCCGTGGTCTACGTGCGCTATGATTGCTATATTGCGGAGATTCATCCCGTTAGAAGTGGTTTATCGTCGACATTTTGATATATCTTGTTAACATAATTTTGTATCTGGCCGTTAGAAATGATTTTGAGATGGTGCCACTTCTAACGGGACTCATGGTTGAAAACCCACTGTACCATAAAGCAGGTTTTAAGTCAATTTATGTGTGCCCTCGGTAGGAATCGGACCTACATTATCGCCTTAGAAGAGCGTCGTTCTATCCATTGAACTACGAGGGCGTCGGGGTGCTGGGAGTTGAACCCAGACTACGTGCTCCCAAAGCACGCGTACTACCGCTATACTACACCCCGTTTTCGTTATTTGCCGAAGATCGCGTCAAACTCGGCCATCACCTGATTGAAGTGCTTGTTCAAGTCGTTGATGCTCTGAGCCTCGTCATTAATATTATTAATTAATTCGTTTACTTGTCCATCAAGGTAAGAACGGCTCGGATTTTCAAGCTTGGCTTTCAACGCTTCAAAAAGCTGAAACAGATAGTCGTTGTAATAGACCATTCTGGTCACCAGAGCGATTTCGGAAGACACCGCGTCCGTGGCAAGCGACCTCGCGCGCGACGGGCTGATTTTCATTATGTAACGAGCCATATCTTCAAGCTGTGAGGAAAGACGAACGGCCTCCACCTGATTCTGACGATTTTCAATGACGGCTCTGGCGATGGAAACCAATGCCTCGTTATAATTTCTGTCCTGGTCGTAACGCGAAACGTCGTTGAGGCGCGTCAAAGTGCCGCGCGACAATTCTACAATTCTTTGGGCAATATCGGCGCCCTTAAGACGGGCCTCTGTAAATTCCCAAGGTAGAAATTTTGGCGGAAAAACCACATAACGCAATATTAGAACCATGGCCGCCGCCGCAAAGACAAGCGCCACATGCAAGGGTTTTATCCTCTTCATATGTAGGACTTATATACTTTATACATTTTTCTTTACTTTTATCAAGCTGTTACGATAATATGAAAACATTCTAACCTTAGCGCAGGCGGGTATCGTATAATGGCATTACCTCAGCTTTCCAAGCTGATGACAGGGGTTCGATTCCCCTTACCCGCTCAATTCATAAAATCCCTGACAAGCAGGGATTTTATGAGTCCGAATAATGGGGAATCGAAGGGTATTCCAAAAACGTGAACTGCTTCACGTTTTTGGAAACCAGGGCTTCGGAGGAGAAAATTTCCATGTGCGTGAGCACCGGAAATTTTCGGGGGAGAAGGATTCCCCTTACCCGCTCCAAAAGAAAAACCCGCGACTAGTCGCGGGTTTGTTTTTTTTCTTTATAGAAGGCCGGTTTTTGTTTGCCGTTAATCGTTTCCAATTTTACGACAACAACGTCCCCTGCCTTGAGCTGTCCGGTGTTCAAAAGCCGAACGAGCTTGTTCTTGACATACTTTTTAAGGCGGGACTTGAGCATTCGCGCGCCGTATTCGGTGCGTTCCATAGACTTATCAATCAGGAAATCTCTGACTGGCTTTTCAATGTTAACCACCAGCGCGGATTTGTATTTGACCAGTTCGGTATGCAAGTCGCGAATCAAAATGTCCAGAATTTTGCTGACGGCATCATAGGTCAACGGCCGGAAGACAATAACCTTGTCCAGGCGGCCGATAAATTCGGGCGGAAAGGTTTCCTTCATCTTCTCAACTACGACTCTGTAAATGTCCCTATTAAGGTCAATCGTTTCGGGAGAATAAACCTGACCCTGCCTGAAGCCCATGCGGCCTTCGCCCGTCAACAAATTGGCAATGTCATCACGGCCAACGTTTCCGGTCAAAATGATGACCGAGTTCTGAAAAGACGTAATGGAACCGTCGCCGAGTTGGAACTTCCCCTTGTCCATAATTTCCAAAAGATGGCTGAAAAGCGTCGGGTGGGCCTTCTCCACTTCGTCAAACAGAATAATGGAGAGCAATTCAGTTGGCGGGTGTTCAAAGTCGTAGTACCAGCCATTTTTCTTGGCGGCTGCGATGTCAACCCGCAGCTGTTGTTCACCGCCGTGCATTCGCAAACTTCTTTGGACAACGATTTTGGTCAAACGGAACATTTCTTTTTTGTGGTTCGCCAATTTCTCCCGCAATGCCTTGAGCTCCGCCGATTTGCGGAACTTACTTTTTCCTCCACGCCGCGCCACGATGGCACGAATCCGCCTGGCAATTTCTTTGGCTTTACTCTCCTCTGCGAACCGCCTTTTCAGTACCGTGCTAATTTCTATGTCACCCGTTTTCATTGCGTTGGCGCGGTCAACAATAGCCCGAAGCTCGTCTCTGTGAACTTTCGTCAGATATTCATGATGGTACTTATCAATATTCCACTGACTCAAGAGAGGATGCGGACTTTTCCGCGCCTCGGGGCTTGTGCTGTCAATAAAACCGATGTAGCCAGGCGGAGAGCCCTTCAAGCGGGCAACTTCGTGCTCCTGGGAAAGCTCGGAGCAATTGATTTTCGTGAAAGCGCACGGGTCTTCAAAAAGAAACTGCGCCAATTTTTCAGCGGTCAAAGTTTTCCCGACGCCCGAAGGCCCGAGAAACAAACCGACAAAAATCGGATGGCTGGGATTGCGAAGCGGAGAATTGAACATCTCAAGAGCTTCGGTGATGGCCAAAATGGACATATCCTGGCCGACCACTTCCTGGGTCAGGAAATCAAAGGCCTTTTTGGCGGCCGGACTCAACATTTTTGTGTTGAGCGGAACGAGTTCGCGGTCTGCCATTCGGCACCTCGTTGTCAAAAATCTAAGATAAGACTAGCTCAAAACAATTCACTAGACAAGCATCCGCGATCGGCAAATTGACCGAACTTCAAATTGTGACTAATATGAATTTGCTTGGGGGTGTCGTCCAACGGCTAAGACTCTGGTCTCCAAAACCAGTTATCCAGGTTCGAATCCTGGCACCCCCGCAAAATAAAAACCCCCGTCAGGAGGTTATTCGTGTTTTGTCAGTTCCGCGCGAAGGGGTTTTTCGTCTTCTAATTCTCGGAGAAACAGCCTCGCCCAGTCGTCGGGCTTCCATCCCTTTTGCGTCCAATGAATCCAAAAACCAAGCGCGGTCGGTTGTCCGTGTTTGGCATTTCTGTAATGGCGCTTCCATCCCTTCTTGTAATCCGGAATGATTTCACCGTCAAAAACCACCTTGCCGCTTTCGTCACACACCTTGAGGCGGTCACCTTTTTCAATCATTTTGAAGGCATCCCAACCCGTTTTGCCATCTTCATAAAATACCCAGCAAACACCTTCTTGGCCGGTTTCAAACCACATATCAATGATGCCCTTGAGCGCGTTCATGAACGCTTCCCTTCCTAAAGAACTAATGCCAGTATAAGAATTATAATTGCCAATTGCAATTTTTCCTGTTAAAATTCCTCCGGTTCTTTGAGGGGCAAACCAATGGGCTGGCCAAGATTGCTGGTGCTGGTCCGGCACGCGGAATCCGAGGGGAATATTCTTTCACAAAGCGAAAGAGCCCAATGCGGAGTTTCCACCCACGCTTATAAGCTGACGGAGCGGGGCCGGAAGCAGGCAGAGATAACAGGGCAATATTTGAGAAAAAAATTTGCTGAGTTTTCCGCCTATTACGTTTCCTACTACCAACGCTCCAAGGAAACTATGGCCATTATGTATCCTAATGCTCGCGTTTATGAGGACCCGCGTTTGGCCGAAGCGCAGCGGGGAATATGGCACACAATGACGGAGGAGCGGATAAGGCAGAAATTTCCGGAGGAAATTGAAAGAAAAGAACGCGAGGGGTTGTACCACTACAGGGCGCCTGGCGGGGAAAACTGGCCGGACGTGGAACTTAGAATTCACAGTTTTTTGGGAACGCTTAGCAGGGATTACGAAGGACATTCCGTTATCATTGTAGCTCATGGTCATTGGCTGATACTTTTTGAAAGATTGGTGCGTCATTTTTCAATTGATGAGGCGGTGCGAAGATATCAAAATTTCACGATAGAAAACGCGTCCGTGACCGTCTACGGCGGCCTGATCATCGGCGGCAAGTCCAGACTAGTCCCGATTGCAAGAGATGTTGTCCCCTGGAAGGGACAAGTATAAGTCGCAAAAGAAAAAACCCCTCCGATGTACATCGGGGGGGTTTAAAATTTAGTTTCACCCTTAAATGAACTAGGGAATCAATTCTTTTTTAATCGCATCGGTCGCCTGCTGGGTGGCGGTTTTTTTGGCAAATGGGAAAAATTTTTTCTGCCTTGCGGCAATGTTTTTTACAAATGGCTTGTCGGTCATTATTTTTTCCAGCGTTTTTACAAGCGTGCCGACATTTTCTTCGTAAATACCCACGGTAGCGCCCATTTTGTTGGTAGGAAAATCATCAAGTGAAAGATTTTCAAATAGTCGTTTGCCGCCGGCATTGGGAAGCAAAATACTGACGCCGGAAATGCGCAGATAGCAGGCATGAATTAAGTTGGTGGCATACATTCCGACAACGGTATCCATCATAGGAAGTAATGTATCGTCAATTTTGAATTTTGAGATATCAAAATATTTTAAATCGGGCGCCAATTTTTGATAGCGGCCTAGTTTTTCGTCGCGAGGGTGCTGGTGGGCGATAAAGACAGCTTCGGGATGTTTTTTTTGAAGCTTGCGCATCGCCTCCGCAAGAAACTTAAAAGTTATTTCATCCTCCTGCCAGCCGGCCGGTGTGGCGGCCCCGGCGTAAAAAACAACAAAGACGTTTTCGGATAAGCCAAATTTTTTCCGAAGTCTTTTTCTTTCTTTAGCAACATCAATGTCGCGGAATTTATCAAAGGCCGGACTACCCGTAGCATAAATTTTGCCTTTGTAATTATTTTCCGCAATCAGCTCCGCCGCCAGTTTGTCTATCGTTAAAATCGCGTCCCAGCGCTTCATTAGCGGAAAATTTGACGGCCAGCGATGATTGCCCCAGATATCTTGAAAACAGATGATTTTCTTCCCATCCCTATACGCCAACTCGGTAAATTGGCGGACAATATACGGACCGGACACAAGCGAACTGACCGCAATCAAAAGCGCGCCGGGATTGAAATCTCGGTAAATCAGTTTAGCTTCGTTTTCTCGGTCAATACGAACGGGTTTATATTTTTCCAAAACTTTGGTGGGCGAATCTTTAACGGTTACTATTTTTATTTTGTAACCCTTAAGAAATGGGATTACTGGGAAAATAAATTCCGCCGGGCCGGGCGCGTCAACAACGATGAGAACTTTTTCCATTGCTTCTTATGCTTCTTAATTATATACCAAAATTTTAAATCTATCGCTTTACTTTTTTGTTTATTTACGTAAAGATATATGTAGTTTTGGTTCTTTGAAAGGAGAAAAAGTGAACAACGACAACGCGTCCACTTCGTTTGTGGTGATTTCCGGTCTGGATTTTCCCAAGCGCAGCCGAAAGTATCTCATGGATTTGACCAAGCAGGTCGCCGAAAAGTTCAAAGCGGCGTTCGTGATTGTTGCCGGACACGCGATGAACGGCGCCTACCTGGAAAGCCAGTTGAAAAAGAGGCTGAAGGCCACGCGCGATGCCGAAACGAAAGTGCAAATCCGCAAAGATTTCATCGCGGAGATGGCCAGCTCGTTCAACGAGTTTTTGCCGACGATTAAGGACGTCAACTATCACATTGTTGTGGCGGAAAGGATTTATGACCGCGAAATCGGCTATGAAATTCTCAAGGAAGTTCAGAAGCTCCGCGGCGGCGCGCAGGGCGACATCCGGCTCTTTACCGATTCGGAAGTCAAGATTCCCGTGCAGTTGCCCGGCTTCGGAGACGTGCGCGTCCTCGTTCCGCGAAACAGCTCCTGGTTTTATGAAAACGTTACCGGCGTGATGCAGCGGTTAATCAACGGATTTGCCTTGCGGGCGAATTCCGATCCGCCGCCGCTCATTGTGGTCGGCTGTACCGGCACGGGCGCGTTCATTCCACGATACCGCGGAATCCCCTGTATCGCGACCGGCACGCATCACAAGCTTCAACAGCAGGACTCCACCGAAAATATGGTGAGTTGTACCGTGGTAACGATTGACAAGAAGGACAGCGGAGTTTTCCAGGTCACCTGGAACCCGATTGATTACAGAACCGTTATCTACAACGAAAAAGAGCTCGCACTTCCCAAGGATTTGGCGCGTTGCCATCACAAGGTACTGCAGACGCTTATGCCGAGCAGCGCCAGTATGAGCACGATTGAATTCCGGATTAACTCTATGGCAAAAAATCCCTGGGGTCAGGAAAAGGTTGAGAAGACCGTCAAGGAACTAAAAGATCGCGGAGTGATTGTCTACAACAAAACGGAAAACCGTTACGCAATCGCGAGCGATTTGATTAATAAGATCAACGTTTCTTTGAGCGACTTGTTTAAGAATTCCAAGACGCTTACGTTTGTCCAGAAATCCTGCTGGCACGTCGGCGCGCTGAAAACGCTTTACTGGACGGTGCTCCGCGACGAGCCGAAATTGGCCGAGGATGTGGATGCGATTGTGGTTGACGGCGACGTCAACCAGGGCATTTCCCACAACTACGAATACAACGGCGAGCTTTTGCCGACTATGAACGGCGTGGACAAACAGCAGATTCTGGCCGCCAAGATGCAGGCGAAGATTATCATGGACGTGTTCGCGGCCCGCTGGGCAAAACTTTCCGAGAAGCGCTGCACCAAGAAAGCGATTGATCGCTGTTTGGTGAGGTTCATCTTCAAGGAAGGCAACCACGACGAACCGCGATTCAGCGGCTCCAAGGATTCCATCGCGCTCAAACTTTTTGAGAACGAACTGGCGTCGCAACTGGTTTCGCAACTGAACCTCTTCCTTGAAGCGCATAAGTGCAGTGAGTTGAAAAACAGCGAGGTTGAGGCGTTGGTGAAAGCAAAGATGGTCCGCGTTGGCGAAACCAGCGTCACCAAGGTGAATGGCGTTCCAATCGGGCTTATGCACCCCCATCAGGGAAAAACGCAGGCGAAAGGCCAGCGAATCCAGCAAACCTGCAACTACTTCCGCGAAAGGTTTATTGACTCGCATGATGAAGATTTGCGGAAGATTGCGGTGGTGGGCGTGGCCAACTTCCACGAAGCCGCCGCTATCTGCACGGCCGCGTTCGGCCGCACGATGCTCGGCATCATGACGGCGAGCGAGGTGTATGACACCAAGTTTGAGCAAAATTTCAACAAGGTTGTGGAGTTCGGCATGGCCAAGGTTAAGGTTGAATTCAACGAATCCGGACAGTTTTTGTCAGCGAGCGTCCAGTACAGCATGAAGTCCGTGAATGAAATCGCCAAGGAAGATCAGCGAATCGTTTTCTGCGACGCGCTGACGAATGAAGTGGTTTCCCGGCAGTGCTGGGAACTCTCCAAACTCTTTGATGCCCAGTGGCGTTAAATCCAAACCCCCGAAATATTTCGGGGGTTTTTTATCTTTTTGCTTCTTTATGCACGGTGTGTTTTCGGCACCATGGGCAATGTTTTTTTATTTCTATCTTGCGCTCTACCAGCTTTTTATTTTTGCGCGTGTAGAAATTAACCCGGTTACAAACCGAGCACTTAAGCTTTATTAAGTTGGCGCTCAACTTGGACGGCATAGAATGCTATCTATATTAGATTATTTGTCTTTAAAAATCAACCGTCGTGAGCCGGTGGGGAGGATTGAACTCCCGACCTTTTTCTTACCAAGAAAATGCTCTGCCACTGAGCTACACCGGCACTCACTCCTCGCTGCCAATTGTAATACAAATAATTCCAGCTTTCAAATAAAAAGAGCCGAGGAGAGGAGTCGAACCTCCAACCTACGGTTTACAAAACCGTTGCTCTGCCATTGAGCTACCTCGGCATAAAGGCGGGAAAGTTCCCGCTAGCCCTTTTTGATGTCGTCTTCAAATTCCTTGTAAAGATCCACATCCCCGTTCTTTTCTATCTGTTTGTCTTCGTACTTGTCTCCGAGGCGTCTCCGGAATTCAAAAGACATTTCCTCAAAATTGCCCCGCACCAACGCCAGTATCCAGTAACGCATCTGTCCGAAAAGCATCTTGATAACCTTCAGTGTCAGGCGTGTGCAGGCGTAATTAATCAGACCGGCAAAAGCGCCGTCATTGCCATAATCCTTTGATTGCTTTACGATTTTCTCGGCAAGTTGATCAATCAGCGGATCAAGTTCCTTGCGATCTTTGGGAGCGATGTAGGGCATACGTCCTCCTTATAATAAAATGCTTCCCTGATGGTAGCAACTGCCGGGGCAATTTACAATCCTTTTAAATTTCTGCTATTATTCTGTTTAACAAGGGCAGGTAGCGAAGTGGTCAAACGCGACTGGCTGTAGACCAGTTGGCTTTATGCCTTCGGGGGTTCGAATCCCTCCCTGCCCACTAATGCAAATCGAGCATATCGCAGGGGTGTGTACTTTTATGCCGAATTGCTAGGGGGCGGGGCCTCTTCGCTGCCCGTAGGAGTAGGTTCGTTTTGGGTTGCGCTGTAAGATTTTTCTTCCTTCTTCTTTAATTTTCCAAGACGGTGATTAATAAAATTGTCCAGCTTCATTATGACCACCCGCAATTTTCGTAAAAATTTCGCAAAAAAAGAGTCGAGCGACTTATCAATTTTTGCCATGGGCAATTTGGCCATTAACTTATCAAAAAATCCGGAGCCCCGCGGCGCTTCCGCTTCCCCAACCCGCGGCACGGCTCGGGCAAAAAGATATATAACCAAACCCAAACTGGAAAACATCAAAATCTGAAGAACGAAATTGTACATATTATAATTCGTAGCGGCAAAAACGCCCTATTTTTATATTCTCTCCGGTTTTGGCAATAACACCCTTAATCAAGGCATCCACCGACAACTTTTCATCTCTAATAAACGGTTGCTGCAACAAGCCACTGACGTCAGAAGGATTCATAGCGGCGATGTGCATTACCAAATCGTGGGCGAGTTCGCGGAACGGCTGGGAGCGAACGACGAAATCGGTCTCGCATTGCAATTCAAGTAAAACCCCGACGCGATTATTGTGGACATAGGTTTCCAAAATTGCCGCGCCGGTTGTCCGACCGGCCTTTTTTTCTGCCTTAATCAGCCCCCGCTCGTTGATGAACTCAGTCGCTTTATCAAAATCACCGCCGGCGTCTTCCAGCGCTTTTTTGCACTCCATCACACCCGCTCCCGTAATTTCTCTTAATTTTTGTACGTCACCCGCAGTCATCGTGTTTAGAAATTAGGGCTTAGAAATTGGCGCAGGACGCTCCTTTAACCCTTCCTCTATTTTAGATTCTAATTTGGATAAAATCCAAGCGATGCTGGTCTTGGAATTATCGTTCGCGGGAATCGGATAATTCACGATTTCCGGGTCGGTATCGGTGCTTAAAATCGCGATTACGGGAATTTTCATTATTTTCGCTTCACGGACGGCGGTAATGTGATCGTTAACATTCACGACTACCAAGGCGTCGGGCAAGCGAGTCAGCCGCTCCAGGCCGCGGAAAAATTCATTCATTTTTTCAATTTTCTTATCAATCGCTACCCGCTCTTTTTTGGTGTACTTTTCCAATTTTCCGGAAGCCTTGTCGGCTTTCAGATTCATATAGTATTGGATTCTTTTAGAAATGGTTTTGAAATTCGTAAGAGTTCCGCCCAGCCAGCGCTTCACGACGAACGGAAAAGTAAATTTCGCGGCAAACGATTCGGTTAATTCCTGCGCTGACGGCTTGGTGCCGACGATCATAACCAGGCCATCCTTTTTGGCAACGCCTTTTAGAAACTCACCCGCCTTCTCCACGGCCTCCATCGTTTTCGGTAAATCCAAAATTTCTATGCCATTGCGGGTTGTGTAAATCCACGAGCGCATATGCGGATGCGTCTTAGATTTTCTGCGTCCATACAAAATACCGGCTTTGGCCATCGCTTCCAAAACCGCCTGATCAATTTTAATCTCCGGAACGGCCGGCTCTTCCGAAACAGCCGCGCTCTGATTGTTTTCCAATTCCGACATTAACGAAAAGTATAGCCGAGATCGTTGAGCAAAGTCAATATTCCTTTTTTGAACTTGTCCTTGGAAAATCTTTGGGCGGAACGGCTGATTGCCGCGCGGTTAAACCGCTTTTTTTGGCATATTTCAACCGCTTTTATCAAACCCTCCGGCGTTTGTTCGTGAAATAAAACACCGGTTTCCGGCTCCGAGACAATCTCCGCGGCGCCGCCAACGCCATAAGCGATAACGGGCGTACCGCAGGCCTGCGCTTCAGCCGCCACCAATCCGAAATCTTCTACTTGCGGAAAAATCAACGCCTGGGCTCCGTTATAAAGTTTTCTCAACTCGTTTTCGTCATTAACAAAAGGCGAAAGCTCCACGTTACGTAATTTTAAATTTTCAATTTTAAATTTTAAATTTTGGGACTCCGGCCCCGAACCGACAATTTTCAACGGCAATCCCAGCCTGGCAAAGGCATCAATTATCAGATCAAACCGCTTGTAGTGCATCAGCCGTCCAACTGCGAGGTAATAATTAGAAATTTGCGACTTTTTGTCATAAAAAAATCGGGCTGTATCAACGGGAGGATAAATAATCTGGGCATCGCGGTGGTAGTAGCGCTTTATTTTTCCCGCGATAAATCTGGAATTAGCCACCAACGCGTCCGGCTTTTGGGCCGCTTGATAATCCCATTTCTTCAAGTAGTTCAAAACTGGTTTAAAAACGTGCTTCCAAAATTGAAAATTGAAAATTGAAAATTGAAAATTCAAATAGTCCGACTCCCACGCATATCTTAATGGTGTGTGAATATAGGAAACGTGGCGCGTTGCCGAGCCATATTTTACGCCCTTGGCAAAACCGGCGGTATCGGAAAAAACCAGGTCATAGTCGTTTTTCAAATTTAATGATTGAGCCGCGAACGGCATCAACGGAATAAAAAGCCGGTGATTTTTGCGAACGAAAGGAAAATCCAAGAAACTGGTTTTGGCCACCCTGCCCGAAAAACGGCCGCCGGTTCTTTCGCTGTCGTGTAAAAGCGTGTAAATCGGCGCTTCCGGGAAAATTTCCATCAGCGCTTCAAGCACTCGCTCCCCTCCGCCGTATTGATTTAAGTAGTCGTGAACTAAAGCAACGCGTATTTCGTGCATCATGGTATTATTTTATTGTATCGTATGAACCGTTTGCTGGACATAGCATTTTCATCGCTTGGCCTGCTTGTCACGGCAGTTTTTTATCCATTCGCGGCGTTCGCGATTAAATTGGAAACCCACGGACCTGTTATCGTAAAACTGGACCGCGTAAGCGCCGGAAAAATAATCAAAGTCTACAAATTCCGCACCATGGTTGAAAACGCCCACGCCATGAAACCGCTCTTAAAAAACCTCAACGAACGGCGCGATGGCCCGTTTTTCAAAATAAAAAACGACCCGCGGCTGACCCGGGTCGGAAAAATTATAAGAAAATTCCGGCTGGACGAATTTCCCCAATTTTTCAATGTTTTTAAGGGCGAGCTCGCCATGGTCGGCCCGCGGCCGCACGAGCCCGAAGAGGTAATCCATTACCCGGAAGAATACAAACATTTGTTGTTGGCAAAATCCGGCCTGACGGGCCTCTCGCAGGTGAGCGGCGCGTCCGGCCTGCCCTTTCTGAAAGAATTGCAACTGGACAGCGACTACGTCAAAAACAAATCGCTCCGGCTGAACCTAAAAATAATTGCCAAAACCGCGGCTATCATCTTTTTTGACCCAACGGCAGTGTGATTGTGCTATAATATATAGGTAATCATTCATGAAGGGCTTTACTCTTTTTGAAATACTATTGTACGTGGGCATTTTTGCTTTGGTCGCCGGTTTGTTTACCGGAATTTTGCTGGTGGTTACCAGAATCCAAGCCAGCCAAACCGCCTTGTTGGAAGTAAATGGCCAACTCAATTTCGCCATACAAACAATTCAGCGCCTGGTTCGTTCATCCAGCAACGTTGATGTTGAAGCCGGTAAATCTCTAACAAGCATTCGCCTGCGCGTGGCCGATCCGGCCAAAGACCCGACTCTTATCCTTGTTTCCAACGGCGCCGTTGAAATAAAAGAAGGCTCCGCGGCTTCCAGCACGCTCACAACTTCTTCGGTGGTGGCAGATTCTTTGCAATTTATTAAATACACGAATTATCCGGGACACGATAGCGTCCAAATTGACCTAACCTTGAGCTACAACACCACCAACCCGCAGGGTATGGTTTCTAGAACTATTCGCTCCGCCATCGGGCGCGCCTCCGCCGCCACTTTTGATTCCACTTTGGTTCCGGGCAGCACCACTTACGATGTCGGACAAACCGGCGCTCGCTGGCGCGACGGTTACTTTTCCGGTTCGGTGGATATAGACGGCGGGCTTATTGTCGGTTCCAACGCCTCAAACGACTATTTGCAGTTTGATAAATCCGGCAGCGGAGCGCCGACATCCGGCGACTGCTCTGCCGATTCCCAGCGCGGCCGCTTCTATGTTGAAACCACTAACAACCGCCTTTACATCTGCAACGGCGCCGCCCGCGGCTGGGACTATGTTGCTTTAACAAATTAATTCATCGCCTCTTGACTAAATCGCTCGGGTTTGCGATCCTAGTTAAAGTTTTTTAAAAGGGGGTGTCTGTGGCAGTCAGAGTGGAAGTGCAGTCTGAAGCCGGAACGTCGCGCAATCCTGCCAAGGTGCTTGTTTATGAAGATGACCGCCTCGTGGCTGAAGTAGTCGCAGTAGCTGAATCGAGGCTGAGCGCGGACGGCAGATGGCATCACTGCGTAACCCTCCGCAATCTGAATAAAGCAACGCCGAAAGCAAAGATGGTCCTGCATCATGATGACCCGCCCTGCGCTGCTCGTTTGGACGAATACGGTGTTTGTCCGAAATGCACTCTTTGCCCGGATATGCAAAGCACGTGTCTGTATTCTTACTGTCCGTCCTGCGATATCCGTCTCGAAAACCTGCAATGCGCAAAATGCGGAAAAACTTTTGAACGCCCTAACTCATAGCCAGTTAGGGCCTTTTTTTATCCCTACGCCCCGTGACACTTTTTATACTTTTTCCCGGAACCACAGGGGCAGGGATCATTGCGGCCAGTTTTCTGGCTGGAATTACTAATTCCTAATGTCGAATTTCTAATGTTTTTGTCATTGACGCTTGGGGTTTGATTAGAAATTAGTAATTTGTCATTAGAAATTTGTTCCAGCTTACTTTTGTTTTCTTCTACCCATTTCTCAAAATCCGCCAACAGTTGCTGGTAAAGAAGGTGTCCTTCGCGGCGGTATTCCACCAACGGGTCATGCTGGCCGTAAGCCCTTAAACGCACCGAGTCCGCCAACGCCTCCACGTTTTCCAAATGGCTCATCCACAAAAAATCCAGCATCTGCAAAACTTGTGTTTTGGCTTGCGGAGATAATACCATCCCTAACACGTCGGGGGTGGTATGACGCGTCATACCACCCGTTTCTAAAATTTCCTGGCGTTTTTTATAGAGCGCGAGGCGCTGTTTATTCAAAACGTCGTCGTAATCAAGTAAATGTTTGCGCGCGTCAAAATTCGCGCCCTCAACCCTTCCCTGCGCCTGGGAAACCGCCCGCGAAACAACCCGCGAGCTTATCGGCATATCTTCCGGAACTTTCAGCCAATCCATCATTTTTCGCACGCGTTCGCCGCCGAAAATGCGCATCAAATCGTCTTCCAGAGAAAGGAAAAATTGAGAAGAGCCCGGATCGCCCTGGCGGCCAGCGCGGCCGCGAAGCTGATTGTCTATGCGCCGCGATTCATGCCGCTCGGTGCCGATGACGTGGAGACCGCCTAAATCTTTCACTTTTTGCGATTCTAAAACTTCCGGCGGGTTTCCGCCTAAAATAATGTCCACGCCGCGTCCGGCAAGGTTGGTAGCAACCGTCACCGCGCCATACCGGCCGGCTTGGGCGATAATCGCGCCTTCACGCTCGTTATTTTTGGCATTCAAAATTTCGTGGCGAACGCCGGCTTCGTTTAAAAGCCGCGACAGTCTTTCGTTTTTTTCAATGGAAACGGTACCGATTAAAACCGGCTGGCCCTTTTTGTTGCGCTCTTTGACGTCGGCGACAACGGCCGCGAATTTGCCCTCCAAAGTTTTGTATATCAAATCGGGCTGGTCTTTGCGAATCATCTGGCGGTGCGTGGGAACAGTCACCGTTTCCAATTTGTAAACTTTATCAAATTCCTCCGCCGAGGTTTGGGCAGTACCGGTCATACCGGCCAGTTTTCCGTAAAGCCGGAAATAATTCTGTATGGAAATTGAGGCGTAAGTACGCGATTCGTTCTGCACGGCCACGCCCTCCTTGGCTTCAATCGCCTGGTGAAGCCCTCCCGAAAAGCGCCGCCCCGGCAAAAGCCGCCCCGTAAACTGGTCAACCAAAATAATCTCCCCGCCCTTAACGACATAATCGCGATCTTTTTGATGCAAGGCATGCGCTTTCAAACTTTCGTTGAGGTAATGGACGAGGCGCAGGTTTTCGGCGGAATAAATATCTTTTATGTTGATGGCTTTTTCTACTTTGTTAATGCCGTCCTGGGTCATTTCCACCGTGCGCAACTTTTCGTCTTTGACGTAATCCTCGCCATCCTTCAAGCCAGTAACAATTCGCGCGAAAGTTTTGTAATACTCGCTGGAAGCGATATCGGGCGCGGCAATAATCAGCGGGGTGCGCGCCTCATCAATTAAAATGCTGTCCACCTCGTCAATGATGGCGTAATTCGGCGATCTCTGTACTTGGTCACCCGGACCGTAGACCAGATTGTCTCTTAAATAATCAAAACCGAATTCGTGATTGGTACCATAAGTTATATCGGCGGCATAAGCCTCCTTCCGGCTTACTGGCCGCAAATATTCTTCCTGAATCAAATAACTGCCGGTGGTATCGCGTTCTTTGTCAATTAGCTTTTCCTTTCCCTCCGGAATTTTATAGGTCGGGTCATACATTAAGGCCTTCTCATGAGCTAAGCACGCGACACTCAATCCAAGCTGATGGTAAACCTGTCCCATCCAGACCGTGTCACGTTTGGCAAGATATTCGTTGACTGTAACAACATGAACACCCTTTCCGGCTAAAGCGTTGAGGTAAACCGGCAGGGTTGCCACCAAAGTTTTTCCTTCGCCGGTCCGCATTTCGGCGATTTTCCCATGATGCAGAACTACGCCGCCCATCAACTGGACGTCAAAATGCCTCTGGCCAAGCGTGCGCTTTGCCGCTTCACGAATTAGAGCAAAAGCGCGCGGAAGCGCCTCATCAAGCGAAAGTTGTGATTCCTGAATCAGCCGCTTCAAGGAATTGCTGTCTTCCAATAATCGGTCGTTGGAAAAATCCTTGATTTCCGATTCAAGCGCATTGATTTCAGCGACGATTTTGCGTAGCGATTTTCCGCCGAAGGCGGAACCTCCTCCGAAGGAAAACAGCTTGGAAAACCAACTAAACATGTGGTTAGTATACTGCAACGCCTGCCGATTTGACAAATTATCTTGGGTGTGCTACATTCGCCGCAATACTGGAATTGTTCCGGTAGGCACATTTACTTAGAGGAGGTGTGGTATGACGACGGTCCGAATCCTGGTGAACAAGCCGTGGAGCGGCCGGCCGAAGCCCAACATGGTGCGGGTGGGCCGGTGCGTCCTGGTGCATCGGAGCGCCAGCGGTTGGCGGCACATGAGCGTGTCGCCGAAGAAGACGGCGACCAAGATGTGCTCGCATCCGGAGCACTGGGACTTCAACGCCAAGAAGGCGTTCTCCGCCGAGGCCATCGAGTTGGACTTCGATGCCAAGAAGGTGGACCACTCCGAGGCCTACGGGCTGGAGACCATCGTCGCGGTGACGTACCAGCCGAGCGCGGCGGCGAAGAAGTTCGCCGAGGCTGTCGGCGCAGAGCTGGACGCGATCATCGCCGCGGCGCCCGCCCTCCGCAGCCCGATCATCGGCGAGGTCAGCTACGCCGCCCCCCATTCCGCCGAAGTCGAGGCCTGACCCGCCCCGACCACATCCGCCCCCGCTAGGTAAAATCTTAGCGGGGGCTTTTTATTTAACTCCAATAACTTGCGATCGCAAGTTATTGGAGTTTTGCTTGACAAATTGCACAAAATACCGTATTATTACTGGCAGTTACGGGCATTGAAAACTAAACAACTTTTAAGGAGGTGGCGCGTGGACAGAGTAGCGCTTCGACGTTTCGTGTTGACGTTTTCCTGGGCGCTGGAAGCCCTACAGCTTGAGACGAAGGAGATTTGGCCGCCCGAGGAACTCAAGTGGCCCGCGATGCTTCGCCGTGGCGAAAAAATTCCGGCCGATGTGCGCATCCTGGAGGATCGGTTTGTCCGAGTTTTCCGGGATAACTTCTTAGAGCTTTTGGGCGATGAAAGGGTTTACTGGGACGCGATGGCAACAGCCAGGACGAGAATCTTCTCGGCTTCATCCCCCAGCGCTCGCAACGCAAACAGTTAACGCAACTCCCCTCCGATATACATCGGAGGTTTTTTATTATTGGCTAACAAACTCCCCGCTACTATTCCTACCCGTACGCCCCTCCCGGATATTTCCTCTCTTGCCCCTGCCTGCCGGCAGGCAGGGGCTCTATCCGCTGGGATAGAGAACCGCTGGTCCTTACAGGAGACTTTCTTGGCGTGGAGCCAGCCCTTATTTCCCTCGCAATTTTCTTAATTCCTTCTGGCCGCGAGAGTCCTGCGGCCTAAATCGCTCTCCGTATTTTTTCAGCTCTCTCTGCAGTTCATCCCGCACTTCATCTATTCCCAACCGCACATTCCAATTTTCCGTTTCGGCACGCAACAGCTTTCCGGGCAATTCCAAGTTGCATTCCACATGGTAAATATCCCCTTTTTGGTGATGCTTGGTAGTACGCGAGATTTCCACCTGCACCTGCGGAACGGCTCTTTCATTCAAATTCCTTATGAATCTCTCCAAGGATTCAACCTTCTCAATAGTATATTGTTCAATCGCCGGAGTGGAATCCAAGTTTGTATATTTTATATTAATGTTCATGATTTTTTAGAAATTAGAATAATTAGGTTAATTAGAAATTATACATAGATCACTTCTTCCTCTAATTCTAAATCAAATCTTTGTTTGATTGTAGATTTAGCCAACTGAATAAGCTGTTTGACATCGCTTGAGGAAGCGTTGAGGGTATTAACAATAAAATTCGGGTGTTTCGGAGAAATCATCGCGCCGCCGCAACTGACGCCTTTCAGGCCGGCCTGGTCAATGAGATGAGCAACGGGCATTACCGGAAACGGATCTTTTTTAACGACACTGGCAAATGCTTTTTTATATTTTTCGGGAACGCGCTTCAAGTCCACGTTTTTAAAAATACTGCCGATGTTTGGATATTCCAGCGGCTGGCGCGTTCTGCGATATTCCTTTTTTTCCTCAATCGCCGCGCGGATAGCTTTTTTGTCGCCTTTTTTCATTTTGAAAACTGCTTCAATAATAACCTCCTGCCCGTCGTTGATTTTAAAAATACTGTTACGATAGCCGAATTTGCATTGAGTATTTTTGCGTTTCAAAATTTTCGGTCCGCCAGCCGGCGGATTTCCGGAAATATCCATACTTGTTACTTCGTACAAATTATCTTTTGTCTCGCCGCCAAAAGCGCCGGCATTGCCGCGAATCGCCCCGCCGACCGTGCCCGGCAAACCGCCGGCCCACTCAAAACCGGACAGGCCCTTGGAAACGGCGAAGTTCAACAAATCTTCCATCAGCACACCCGCGCCAACCCGAATCGCGCCGCCTTCCAGTTTCAGCAAATTAATTTCCGGCTTCAGAACAAGGCCGTCAAAACCGCTATCGTTTATCAAAAGATTGGTGCCGGCGCCCAAAATAAACACCGGCAATTTATCGCCTGCCGCCTGGGCAACCGCTCGCGCCACGTCATCAGCATTTTTAGCAGCGTAAAAATAGCGGGCTCGGCCGCCAATTTTGTAATTGCTGTATTTTTTTAAACTAACGTTTTCCTGAAACATACGTGATAATCCCTAAGCTGTATGCCCACGATGAGCCGCATGTGGTGACCTCCAATACAATTTGTGTTGAGTGAGTGCGCGTCCATGCGGCTCATCGTGGGCACAAGCCCCTCAAGATGGTCAAACGGCACACGCTTATTATAGCTCACTCTTTGCGAAACCAAAAGTCCCCTTGCGGGGACTTTTGGCCACAAATTGAGCGGGACACTTCTTGATTCGGCTTGCGCTGAATCAGGCAGTATTCATCACTCACTCTGCTTGAATTATACACAACTTGACTCCGAAAGTCAACAAGGATACACTGTGGATAGTCGACATGCTTTTTATAAACCTTACAAACAACTTAACGTCAATACAACGATATGGACTCTACCATTCTCTTGGGAGGGGTTTTGCTAGTTATCGGACTGCTCGCCGGTTACGCAGTTCGCCGCTTTCTTTCATCAAAGGAAGCTAGCTCCCTAGACCAGAAATCAAAAAAAATAGTTCTTGAGGCGCAAGAAAAGGCCGCGGCTTTGATTGAAGAAGCAAGAAAGGAAGAACACGACAGAAAGGCCCAGATTGATAACATTGAAGAGCGCTTGCTCAAAAAAGACGAGTCGCTGGAACAGCGCGCGCGCGACCTTGCCAAAGAACAGTCTTTTTTGAAAACAGAATATTCTAAAATAGAGAAAATCAAGCAGGAAGTGGGTGAGCTTCAGCAAAAAACGGTCTCGCAACTGGAAAAAATCGCTGGATTGAGCGCCAGCGAAGCCAAGGCCCGCCTGATAAAAGAAATTCAAGAAGAGCATCATCAGGAAATGGTCAAAACTCTTCAAGACCTTGAGCGCAACAAACGCGACGAGATAGAAAAACGAAGTTTAGATATTATTACAACCGCTTTGCAGCGCTATGCCCGCTCGCATGTAACAGATTTAACCACTACCGTATTCCATCTGCCCAACGAAGAAATAAAAGGCAAAATCATCGGCCGCGAAGGCCGCAACATCCGCACCCTGGAACGCCTGACGGGCGCGGAGCTTGTTTTGGACGAATCGCCGGAGAACATTATTATTTCCTCGTTTGATCCACTGCGCCGAGAAATTGCCCGGCTCTCTTTGGAAAAATTGATTAAAGACGGCCGTATTCAACCGGCAAAAATAGAAGAAAAAGTTGAGGAAGCCAAAAACGAACTGACCAAAAGGATGCAAGAAATCGGCGAACAGGCCTGCTTGGAAGTCGGCATAATCAATTTACCGAAAGAAATTGTCCAGCTTCTTGGCCACCTCCACTTCCGCACCAGCTACGGCCAAAATGTTTTGGTGCACTCAATTGAAATGGCTCATGTTTCCGGAATGATAGCGGCCGAGCTCGGCGCTAATGTGGAAATCGCCAAAGCGGGCGCTTTGGTGCACGACATCGGCAAGGCAATCAGCCACGAAGCGGAAGGTACTCACGTCAATCTCGGACGCAAACTTCTGCAAAAGTACGGCGTTGATGAACGGGTTATCAAAGCGATGGAATCCCATCACGAGGAATATCCCTTTGCCACCACTGAATCGTTTATCGTAGCGGCTGCCGACATTCTTTCCGCCGCGCGACCCGGCGCTCGCCGCGATACAGCCGAAAATTACTTCAAGCGGCTGGAGGACCTTGAAAAAATCGCCACCGGCTTTGACGGAGTCAAAACCGCCTACGCCCTTTCGGCGGGCAGGGAAATCAGGATATTCGTGGTACCGGAAAAAGTTGACGATTTTGGCGCGTTACAGCTTGCCAAAAACGTCGCGGCTAAAGTGCAATCAGAACTTAAGTTTCCCGGCGAAATTAAAGTTAACGTCATCCGCGAAACCAGAGCTGTTGAGTATGCGAAGTAAAATTGTATAATTAAAAAATAAAAGGTCGGAGGACATAATACTAATCAACGAATTAAATACTAATCTACTAATTTACGAATTCGCGCATTTGTAGATTAGTATGCATTAGTAGATTTGCATTACATACACATGAAGAAAGAGGGACTAGTAGAGGCCGTAATGAAGTTGGCCAAAATTGAAACAAAACGAATGGCGCAAACCGTCGTGGACGCCGTGTTTGAAGCTATAACAAAAACCTTAGGCCGCGGCGAGGAAATCGGAGTCACGGGTTTTGGCACTTTCAAAGTCGCCAAGCGCGCCGCTCGGATGGGATTGAACCCAAAAACCGGGCAGAAAATCCAGATAGCCGCGGCTAAAGTGCCAAGGTTTAAAGCCGGTAAGGGGCTTAAGGACGCGGTAAAATAATACCGCTTATTTCTATAAACCTTTTGTAAGCTTGCTGTATTTTGGTCAACGCTTTGAAAACCAGGTCTCGTACGCCTGGTTTTCTTTCGTCCATAATAATAGTAGTTGTTGAAAGCTGGAGTTCGGCTTGGTTGGTCAAATCGCCGGCCGCGACCAATAATATATTTGATTCGTTGAATAAAAATTGCGCCTTATCATCTTTTAAAATTTTCAGATCGCGCAGACGAGCTAAGTCACTGCCGATTTTGACCAGCCTGGTATCGGCGGTTTTCAGCAAAGATTTGGTTTGCAAAACCATTAAAAACTCGGTGATTTTATTCACGCGCTGATTGTAAGCATTTTCCCGCCAATTATTTATTTCATTGGCTAGCGCTTTAATGTCAGAGCCCGAACCGACGACAAGCCCGTCCAGGTATTTGGCTGATTCGTTCAGAAAATCCAAAAAATCCTGACGAATGGCCTCCTGTTCCACGCTGATGCCCTTTATTGCATTCAAGCTTTTGGTCAGGTCGTCAATCTGCAGAGACAAAAAGTTTATGACTTTTTTGAGCGCCTTGTCGCCGCTTTCGTTATTTACGCTCGCGGAAACTTCCCTTAGGGCGGATTTAAGCGCTTCGGATTGCGCAGAAACCCGCGGAGAAATCGCGAATAACGAAACAAAAACCAGCAACGCGCCGATAATCTTAAGCATTATTAGTAATTTTTGATCAGTTCCTCAATTTGAGCGCCAAGCTCTTTCTCGGAATCAAGATGATAGGTAACCTCGCCAAGCTGAATCTGGAAATCCACATTAGCTTCCTCAACTTTCAAATCGTTGTCATTAACGCCGGATAAAAGCATCGGTGAGGCATTCTTAACATTGAAGTAAGCGAGGCCGCCGAGAAAAACGAATAACAACGCGCTGGCGAGCGTCAAAGCCGCGCTGAATTTTAGAGTTTCCAAAAAGTTGAGGTTGGGTACCCAACGGGTATTTTGAGGGGAATTTAAAACCGTATTACGGGAACGGGAAACAAACCCTTCGTCGGGCTTTATGAGTTTAAGCGATTGTAAAATTTTAATTATTCGGTCTTCCATGATGCTAAAATTTCTTTTAAATTGCTGATTGCTCTGTGTTGCAGAAGCCGAACGGCGCCCTCGCTCTTTCCAAGATTCCTGGCAATTTCGTCGTTGGAAAGATCTTCAATGAATTTCATCGCAATCACGTCTTGCTGTTCGGGGGTCAATTTGGTGAGCGCCTTCTTAACGGTTTCCACGGCCAGAGTAACTTCCAAGTTCGTTTCGGAAACTCCCACGACTTTCAGCAAATCCTCGTCAAGATTTTCAAAGCTTACATACGCTTTCCTGGTTCTGTAAAAATCAATTACCTTGTTGCGCGCTATCTGATAAAGCCAGCTGGAGAACGGGAACCCTTGGAATTTGTAACCTTTCAGGTTCTGCCAAGAGCTTAGAAACACCTCGTGCGTCAGATCTTCCGCCTCTGCCTTGTCGTTGACCTTCATCAGGACAAACCGGTAAAGCGGGGCTATGTAATGGTCGTATAACTGGCCAAAACTGGCCTGGTCCCCTTCTTTGGCTTTCTTTATTAGATTTTGTTCGCCTTCTAGCATATATAACGAATAAATAGGCTTATTGTTATCGTTTACAATTCAATAATAGCACACTTGTCCGCCGATGAGGCGGAACTAAAAAGTCTCCGAGAGCACCCGGAGACTTACTGATATTGGCTTATACTTTAGCGCGTTTTGGCTGGAAAGTCAACCCCTTCAAGTGTCCGATTTACTCAAGTATGCAATAATGAATATGTAAAATGCACAAGTTGATTTCCTTTGTTATTTCCGAATCCGCTCGCCTGAAAAAAGGCGAGGAGTTGGAGCAAAAGCCCTTTCAGAGCGCGCCGCAGTATTATTCGCGCTCTATTCCCAAACAATTCGCGCTGGGCGAGGAAAAAACAAAGGTCCAGGACTTGGACGTTAAGTTTTTAATCCGATCCTACGAGCCGGACAGCATCATGGTGGAAGCAACGGTGGAGATTGATGATGCGTTTTCCGACAAGGCGTTTAAGCTGCGCGAGTCCCTCATTGATGCCTGCCAAAAAATATCCCAAAAACGCGGCGGGAGCTTGGAATTAAGCGAAGAATACTCAATTGCTCTAGTTGCCGGATACGATGGCGATCCCGAAAAATTTTTGACGAAAAAAGAAGCGATAGCGGCCTTTCTTAAATCCGAGAAAGCGCCTCTTGATGAAAGGGAAATAGAATACACGCTTTCAACCCAAATTAAATATGGTGAGAACGACCTTGTTATCGTTGACTGGGACGGCGCTTTTGTTTTTGACACCACTGGAGAAATAGACGACATCGTTGACCTTTTCCAGGTGGCCAATCTTCAGCTGTTGCGCTACCGCGTTTTGGATTCAGAACTGGACGACCGTATGCGCAAAGTCCTGAAATTTGCCAACACCACCGATACCCGCATGGTAATGCGCAAAGAGTTGGCTAAGGCATTTCGCGAAATAATCCGAACGCGCAGCCAAGCCATTGCTGACTTTGAAACCTTGTACCGCGACATTAAACTCATCGGTGATTGGTATTCCGCCCGTCTTTACGATTTGGTTTCCAAAAAGTTTAAACTGGACGAGTGGCGGAAGGGCATTCAGTCCAAGCTGGAGTCTCTGGAGGATGTCTACAATATCGTGGCCGAAAACTTCAGCATTTCCCGGCACCAGCTGATGGAAATTATCCAAATAATTCTCTTCTTCGTTCTTCAAGCCGGCTGGTTTGCGCTCCTTATTCTTGAATT
>Ga0075894_109_pt2 | contig 23097 bp, 24 predicted proteins | sample RifGroA1_FD_68317 | JGI IMG/M metagenome (GOLD analysis project Ga0075894, IMG submission 68317) | Parcubacteria bacterium GW2011_GWA1_48_11b
AAAAAATAAATCCCTCCGAAGCGCTAGTGTGTTAGAATTAAAAAATGCCGGAAAAGGAAATAAGCTGGTCGGCGCCGGAGTTTGAGCACCACCAAAAGGACGCGCGCTGGTATTTGGCGAGCGGTTTCTTTATGGCTTTATTCTTGGCATTGGCGATTTGGCAGGGAAATTTCCTTTTCGCGATTTTTGTGGCTATGGCGGGAATTTTGTTTTTGCGTTTCGGCGCCCAGGCTCCGCATTCCATAGAATTCCGCCTGACCGACGCGGGTCTTGAGATTGCCGGAAAAAATCTGTATAGTTACGAGACTCTATTTGGCTTTGCCATTAACCGCCTGGATGCTCACGATGACGGATTTTCGGAGCTGATTCTGAAGAAAAAGCACCGGTTTGGGACTTATTTCAAGGCCTTGATACCGAACAGCAAGGTTGAAGAAACGAAAATTTTCGTCAACAAGCACCTGCCGGAAATTGAATACGAAGCTTCGCTGGTAGAGCACCTTTCAAGATTTTTTAAATTTTAAAACGCCCTCATCGTTCAATGGATAGGACGCAAGATTGCGGATCTTGCAATTGAGGTTCGATTCCTCATGAGGGCACAACAATAAATCACCGCAAGGCGGATTCAATTATTGCGTCCAGCAACTCTGGGAAGCTGATGCCGTCGGCCTTGGCTTCCTGCGGTAACAAACTCGTTTCAGTCATACCCGGCAGGGTGTTAATTTCCAGTACATATACTTTCGGATTTCGGATTTCGGATTTCGGATTTTCCGCTATGATCATGTCCGTCCGCGAAAACCCCCTCGCGCCGATTGCTTCATGCGCCTTGAGCGCTATGTTTTGGATTTTTCTGATACCTTCGGCCGGAAGATTCGGCGGGGGAATTTCCCGCGAAGCGCCGGCGGAGTATTTCGCGTTGTAATCAAAAAATGTGCTGCCGGACGGAATAATTTCAGTCGGCGGAAGCGCTTTTAGCCTGCCTCCTCTTTCAAGGACGCCACAGGTAAGTTCCCTACCCTCAATATATTTTTGAATCATCACGTTTTTGGAATACACACCAGCGTTCTTTAGCGCCCGTTGAAGTCCTGACGAATTATTCACGATACTCACGCCAACGCTGGACCCTCTGTCGCTCGGCTTTACCACTACCGGAAATTTGAAACTCAATCGGTATTTTTTAATCCTCTTCCCAACACTGACAACTTTGAAATCAGGCACCTGTAATCCGGCTTTTTTAAAAAGCTTTGAGGATACAGCCTTGTCCATCCCGATTTCGCTTGCTTGCGCGCCCGAACCAATATAAGGAATTTTATGTTTGTCTAAAATCTTCTGGAGCGTGCCGTCTTCGCCGTACTCGCCGTGCATAGCAATGAAAGCCAGGTCAAATCTTTTTTTAAACGCGGCCAGCGGCATCGGCCATTTTCCCTTTTTATCAATCACAATCCCTTCCGCCGCGTATTTTTCCGGATTCAAAAATCGCAAAATCATCTCCCCGCTTTTAAGGGATACTTCATGCTCTGCGGACGGCCCGCCCATCAGTACGCCAACGCGAATTTTGCCCATTGGTACATTTATCCGGTTCTATTTTTTGCGCGGTGGACGGGACTCGAACCCGCGGTCTCCGCCGTGACAGGGCGGCGCTTTAGCCAGCTAAGCTACCACCGCATTAGCTTACGATATCTTACTATATACTAAGGCTTCTTACAATATTTTTAAATCTCTCGCCGCGATCCGCATAATCCTTGAACATATCAAAACTGGCCGCTCCCGGCGAGAACAGCACTATCTCCGGTCGTTTTTGAACAGCCTCGGCTACCGCCGCCTCCAAGTCGCGGCATAATCTTACTGGCACGCCGGCGCCGGCAATCGCTTCAAATATCTTATTTTTATTTTCGCCGAACAATAACACTTGCAGCACGGAACGGGACGCTTTAATGGCCTTGGCCAGCGGCGCGTAATCCAGATTTTTATCTTTGCCGCCGGCAATCAACACCAGTGATTTTTCAAAACTGGAAACGGCCTTGGCGGTCGTTTGGGGATTGGTGCTCGCCGAATCGTTATAAAACTCGATTCCCTTAACAGCTCCCAGCCGTTCAAGGCGATGCTTCAACCCGTTAAAATTCTTGAGCGTGCTTTGGATTATTTTTTCCGAACAACTGAGGTGGCGCGCAACCGCCGCCGCTAACAAGTGGTTTTTAGTAAGATTGTCCGGCGCCGAAACGGCAATCATCTTGCCGGAGCCCTGTGCCACGATTTTCGCCGCCGGTCGGTTGCCCGCGAAATAAAAAACGGGGTCTGATTTTTTCTGGTAACGGCAGATGTTCGCTTTGGCGTCCAGATATTCTTTGATGTTTTTATGAACATCCAGATGGTCCGGGAAAATTTCCGTTATAACGGCCACCTGCGGCGAATTTTCCAAGTCTTGCAGTTGAAAACTTGAAAGCTCCAAAACTACCAGAGAGTTTTTATCCAGTTTAGGGAGAATTTCCAATGGCGAAATGCCGATATTCCCCGCCAATAAAACTTTTTGGTGTGAGTTTTTTAAAATTTGGGCGATAAGAGTGGAGGTTGTCCCTTTCCCTTTTGTGCCGGTAACTCCGATGATTTTCCCGGAACCGCGCCGAAGTACGGGTAGAGCCCGCTCAAAAAATAACTTTGTGGCGCTGGAAAATTTAACGCCGTTTTTAATCGCCGTCTGAATCTCGGACAAATTGTAAGGAACGCCCGGAGAACGGTATACAACGTCAAAAGAAGAAAGGTTAGCCAGGTAATTTCGGTCGGTTTTTTTGTCTAAAACTACAACGTCCGGATTGTTCAGAAATTTAAACAAAGACTGCCCCTCGCGGCCGAAACCAAGAATAGCAACCTTGGCCATCAACTTTATTTTACTTGAAAATGCGGGCAGTTTTCAAATACCAGCCGTTGACGGCTTCAAAGCGATTGGCGGGCACGGCAATCATTTTCGCGACAAATCCATTTAGATTTTTTGACGTTACGTAAAGATACTGCGGCGAGTAAAGGAAGATAGCCGATTTTTGGTCATTGATAATTTTTTGCAATTTGGAAAGGTCTTGCAAACGCGCCGTTTCGTCCAAAGTTTGCCGAAGCGATTCCAGCAGGCCATCGGATGTTTTGTCGTTGAAAAGCGCCAGGTTCAGCCCCGGGTCAAATCGTTGAGACGAATGCCAAAACGAAAAAATGTCCGGATTGTTGTTGAGCGTATTGCCAAAAATAATCATCTGATAGTTGCGCGGCTTAATGGCGCTATTAATCACCTCCGACGGTTTGAGGACGATCGGATTAAGAGCGACGCCGATTTTCAGCCAATCATCTTTGATAACGTTGACGGTGTCCACCAAAAAAGGAACTTCGGGGACGATAATATCCAAACTAAGTTTGATTTTGCCGCGCGGCGTATTCTTGGTTCGGATTCCGTCGTCACCTATCACCCAACCGGCTTTTGCCAGAGTTGTTGAAGCTTTATCAAGAGAAAACTCGTTGTCTCCATAAATCGACGGGTCATACCCCGACATTGTCGGCGGAACGGGGCCATTAACGGCAACGCCCAACCCCTTCAATACGGTGTCAACTATTTTTCCCTTGTCTACGGATTGCGACAGCGCCGTTCTGACTTCTTTTTCCTTTAGCGGCACACTTGTGCTTTGATTGAAGAAAATCGCGTAATAGCGAGGGCGGTCAATCTTAAAGACTTGCTGTTTGATTTTAAGATTTTCCAAATCGGGCTGGTCCAGACCGCCGATTCCATCTATCTCCCTGGCATTAAAGGCATTGATGGCGTCGGTTTTGTTGGCAAATAATTTAACTGGGAAATTGTTAATAAACGGTTTTTGCAAAGCATAATATTTGTTGCTCGTTAAAATATACTTCTCAATAAATCCGTCGCTGCGTTTTTCAAAATTGACAACTTTGTAGGGGCCGCTGCCGACCGGACGGAAATTGTATTCCGACAGTCTGAAGTTTTGCGGCGGAATGTCGTCAAAAATATGGCTGGGAGCAATGCGAAAATTTTTTATGTTATCCAAAAAGAAAGCGTAGGGGTTTTTAAGTGTGAGACGCACTTCGCGCTCGCTTAGCCGTTCGGCGAGCACCCCCTGCCAAGTGGCAAAAAACGGCGACCGGACGTCGGGATCCTGAACGACGCTAATAGTAAAAATAATGTCGTCAGAAGTAAGGGGCTCGCCGTCGCTCCACTTGAGATCGGGCTTAAGCGTGACGGTCCAAACTTTTTGCTGCGGGTCCGTTTCATATTTTTCCGCCAAATCAAAAAGACTGGCAAAAAGCAGGGCAATCAAATCCCGGTCGGTATCGTTATCGCCGGCAATAATCGGATTAATGGAAACCGGCTGGCCGATAATCCCCTCAACGTAACTCCCCCCCTCAACGGGGCTTGCAACCGTTTTCTGATAGAAAAATGAGATGCCCAGTAAAATAGCCGATAAAATGAACACGCCGCCGGCGGCGGCGGCGATATAGCGCTCCCTTATTGATAAGGTTTTTAGAATTTGAAAAAGTTTATACAACAAGGTTCAAAAGGGCTAAACCGGCAAAAATAATTGATAAAACAATTGTTGCCACGAAAAGCAATTTTTCAAAACCGCGCCGCGTCTGGTAAAAGCCGCTGTCCCCGCCCCCTCCGCCAAAAAGCCCGCCCGCGCCGGCGGATCGCTCCTGAATCAAAATGAGGACTATTAAAATAACCGAGGTCGCTATCTGTCCGATGGTTATAATGTTGTTCATCTATGCTTTAAATGCCTTGGCGCCATAGGCAAAAGTGGCGTTCACCATTCCTATGACAATAGTTGCTAATATCAGCGGTATTGGTCCACTTATTGTAATGCCCGCCGATAAAATGTCAACGATATATATAAGAAGGCCATTGAAGGCGAGAGCCAACAAGCCGGCGGTCAGCCATATCAACGGCTTAAAGACGAAGCGCAGTATCGGCAGGATAAAAGAATTGGCAATAGTAAAAAGAATCACGACAATAGCGAACCCCTTCCAATCATTGACCACCTGAAAACCGGTGATAAGATACTCTGCCAGCAAAATGGCGACGAGGTTGGAAACCAAACCAATAATTATTTTCTTCATTATTTAATTATATCAAACAGTTCCCGGCGGCGCACATTGCGATGATAACGGATTACGAAATGGTGAGTCCGGTAAATTGCCTCTTCAACGAGCTTTCTTAATTCTTCGGAGGGGTTGTTTTCGCCGATAATTTTCTGCTCCGGCTTTGCAAATGAAATTATTTTGATTTTGGAGGCGGCCGGATATTGAGCTGCGACTCTAAGCGCGGCACGGTATTGCGTTAAACCACCGTCAATGATGATTAAATCAGGGTATGGCCATTCGGGGTGGTTCAATCGCCGAGATAATATTTCCGCGATTGCTCGTGGATCGTCTAATCCCCGGCGCTCCTGCCTGCCGGCAGGCAGGGATTTTATTTTAAACTTCCTGTAGGAATTTTTGTCGGGCATCCACGCGCCATCTTTTTTTACTAACACGGTCATAGCGCCAACGGCTTCCTTTCCCGCGAAATTGGACATATCGTAACACTCCGCGCGGTATCCCTCCGGAAATTCCGAAGAGTCATGGTTTTGTAAAAATTCTTTATGCCGAAAAATTGTTTCCAGCGCCTCGCGCTCTTTATCATTCGTAAGCGTTTTTAAAAGTTTCTTGTTCTGGCCGCGAAGAATCGTTTTGATCGCGCGTATATTTCTTTTGTAAGTATTTACGGCATCCGCGTGCATTTGCAGATTTGCATCGCGTTGGCAACATATGCCAAGACACCTGCCGATTTGGGCATTTATACAATCGCGCAAATGAGGTTTGGGGCAGGTGCAATAAGGATAGTGTTTGCGCAAAATCTTCATGACCAGGCGCAGAGCCTTGCCGTCGGTGAACGGCCCAATGCGTTCAATTTTCAAATTTTGATGGGTAATAAAAACTTTCGGGAAGCTTTGACCTTGCCTACCGGCAGGCAGGCGCGTCAAAGCAACATAAAGATACGACTTATCGTCGCGCCACAAAACGTTGTATTTTGGTTTTAACTTTTTGATCAGCCGCGATTCTTCTATCAACGCTTCAATTTCGGAACGCAAAGTAATGTAGTCCAAGCGCTCGGCTTCCTGGTCAAGCGATTGGGTTTTAATGTCGGTGATTGCCAGATAAGATTTCAATCTATTTCGCAAATTGACGGCCTTGCCGACATACAAAACATTTCGCGGAGAACGAAAGATATACACTCCCGGGCATCGCGGCGCGGTTTTGATTTTTTCCACGATTGATTGTTTCATAAACCGCTGGTATTATATTGAAAAGATAAGGCAAAGTCTACCTTATTTGGTGAGGTGGCCGAGAGGCTGAAGGCGGCAGGTTGCTAACCTGTTATACGGGTTTAAATCCGTATCGAGAGTTCGAATCTCTCCCTCACCGCATTTTACCCCTTTCTAAAATGTACAAGCGTCAAATACTCCCCCTCGTACGGATGAGGGAAGTTTTGGACTAACGGGTATTTTTCAACGAGCTGATTCGGAATGATCAGCCAAAACGGCAGGGGCACGGCGACTTCGCCGACGCCATCCAAATTATCAATTTCCTTGCCGGAGTAATAACGCAACGTTTGCTGATGCGGCCAGCCATGAGAAAATATTTTTTCTTCTCCGGCGCTTCCGGAGAGATACAGGCCAATGTCCCGCTCGTCTTTGGAAAACTCCAGGGTAAAAAGTTGCGGATTTAAAAATACTTCGCTAAAGGACAGATAGGCGCTTACGGCCAGCATCAAAACCGCGACCGCGGCCGCCATCTTGGGAACAAACAAAAATGTTTTTTGGATGACCGGGATTGCAAAAACGCCGGCCAGCACCACCCAGGGATAAATCGGAATTAAATAGGTCATCAACTTTGACGGAACGGCCATAAATCCGATAAAAATCACGGCCACGGTAAAAGCCGTGACAGACAGCGGCAAAAGCCAATCTCCCGCTTTCGCCCGAAATTTCTTATTTACCAAAGCCAGCAAAGCCAGGGCCAAAGAAAACAAAAACAACGAGCTCCAGGGCTGGCCGTACTTGAAAAAAATAGAGAGGTATTGCCAATTGCCGATTTGATTATTAAAAACGTTTTCGGTAAACCTCTGTGCCACATGAAATCCCAAATAGGTCTGGAGAAAGCCGGCTCCGATTTTCGCCGCTTCATAAATATGCCAGGGCAAACTTATCAGCGCGCCAAGAAAGATACCGATCCAAAAATGGCGCTTTTTTAACCAAGACCAGTTACGGCTCAAAACACTCCATATAGCAATCGGCACAAGAGCCAGTAATCCAAAAATGCTTTTGAACATTATTCCCAGTCCAATACAAATGCCGACGCCGCTAAGAAACTTGGAATTTTTTAATCCCTTGATAAAGAAATAGAAACCGCCCAAGGCGACGGCGGCTATGGGAACTTCCAGCCGAACATCACGCCCGGCAGCCAGAAAAATGGGAAATAGAGTAGTCCCCGCCCCGGCCAAAAAAGCCAAAAGATTCTTGTTCTTGTCGCCAATCTCTTGAACTATTAAAAAAGCTAACAATGACGAGATAATGCCAAACAGCGCGGCGGGCAAGCGCAGGGCAAATTCGTTAAGGCCGAATAATTTCGCGCTCGCCGTCATAAGCCAAAAATGGAGCGGCGGCTTATCAACCCAAGTCTTCCCAAAATAAGTAAAAGTCAGAAAGTTGCCGTTGGTAAGTGTTTCTTTAACCACCTGGGCATAAGTGGCCTCATCATAATCATCCAACGGCGTAGCCCCGAGGTTGGGAAAATAAAAAACACCGTTCAAGATTATGAGAGCCGCGATGAAAATAAGTTTTGTACGAGCCATTGCGAATACTCCAAGATTATCACGATTTGCTGTACAGCGTCGCTATTGGCAGTGTAAAATAACACTATGAATAAAATATTATTTATCGCGGGTTTAGTAGTGGTTTTAATAAGCGGCGGCGCGCTGTCGTTTGCGCAAACTGCCACGCAGGGTGTTTCAACCGACGCGGCTATACCGATTACCTCCGTATCAAGCGTGGCTCCCGTTGAAAAATGCGGCGTAAATACTTTTCAAGCAAACGATCAATGCAGTGACAAGTCTTTTAGAAGTGCTTATTTTCAGTGCTATGACGGCTACGAAGAGAAGCAATCAGATAATTCCTGCAAATCATCCGAAGAATGGCAAGAATACGGCAAAAAAATATGTGCTTCGCGCTGTGCCGTCGTAAAACCGATGCCGATGCCAGCTCCAATGCCCGTGCCAGCGCCCATTCCCACTGTTGCAAAGCCCGTTCCGGCTGTTTCTACTTGCAATCTGAACGAACCGTCAATGCGGGAATATGACCAGCTGATTATCCAGTTGCGCAAAGCGGAAGCGGCCGGAGATAAACAATTGGCCCAGGAAATAACGGATAAAATAATCTCGCTGAAGCGGGAAATTGCCAAGAATCAGGAAGGTTGCAAAACGGGTTCGGCAACACCCATTCCAATCGCGGAGCCGGCAAAACCGACGGTGGTGGGTTCGGGTTCGGGCGTCGGGATAGACTCCTACTATCGCCAGAAACTGCAAAAGGTTATGTCCGCCAACGATGGCGCCGAAAAGCAAATAGAGAAGATTCTGCGTTCGGAAATAGACAGCATGATTGAAAAAATGATAGCCGGCAGAACAGAGTTTAACGCGTCTGAAGTCAGTGGCCTGGTGTCGGAAGTAAAAGTTTTACCCGGCGAAATAAAGGCCAACGAAATTTCCGTTAAAACAACTGATAAAAAAATTAAAATTGACGTTGGCGCGAAAGAGTTGAGTATAGAGCCGAAAGAAAAAGAGGTTATCGTCAATGACGGAGAAATTAACGTTAAAGCTGAAGCGGTATCAATCAAAGATAATGTTCTTAGCGTTGGCAATTCCGAAGTAAAACTATCCCCCAGCGAAGTAATTAATAAACTGCAGTTGGCGCCGAAAGTCATGGAGCTGAAAGAAGAGAACTCCGTGGCGGTATACAAAATGAAAATAGATGAGAAACGAAAACTTTTTGGATTTATTCCGATTACGATTGAAAAATCGGTCAATGCCGATGCCGCTAACGGCAATGTTGTAAGCGAAACGAGGCCGTGGTGGAGTTTCTTATCCACCAAATAAAAAATCCCCGATTTCATTTCGGGGAGGTTAATGATATCTTTTGACGCCCAGGCGCCTTCTCGCAAGCTCCAGCCTGTTCATCAACGAAAGTACGGAGCCCGCGGTCTCAAGGCTATAACTGGCGCAGAACATACCCTTTTCCCATTCCTGGAATCGGGCATTAATCAATCGCGCCTTGCCGTTCGTGTCTTTCTGCATCGCGCGGTAGAGCCGCAAAAATTTCTTGCGCGCGTCTTTCGGAGATTTTGCCAGAAATAATTCGGCGTAATCGAAGAAGTTCAAAGTAGCATTTGACGGCCCACCGAAAATTTCTTGGTACTGCTTGGCGGTTAAAGATTTTCTCCACTTCAAATCGTCTTTGGAATAGACCTTTTTCTGCTCATCTAAAAGACCGTGCCAAGTATAAGAATCGCCCAGCTTGCCGCCGCAACCGCATTGTCCGCCAAAATATCCGATTTTGGTTTTGGTCGCTTGGTAATGCCACGCGCCGACAACGCTCCCTGAGTACGTTTTTCTGCACTTGAGGCAATCTCTGTGCACCAGTCACCTCCTCAAAAACTAGGAACTGCTTAGTACTCTAAAGATAACAGCAAAGTTAGTCAAGCAATCCCAGCTCTTGAAAAGCCTTTTTATAAATCTTCAGAACGTCCAGTACTTCATTGTGAGCGATTACAAAATCCGGTTCTTGGACGACACGGTTGCGGACGCGGTGCGCCTGCTGGATTTCCGCGTGGTTGGAAATTGTTTCGGGCGGTACTTGCTTGAAACGCTCGTCCACCGTTTCGCCCCGATAGCCCGCGATCTTCCACATTTCGTCCAGCACTTTGTCGGCTTCCAGAATTGCCAGTTTCCAGTTGCTGGCGTCGGGCGTTTTCATTCTTTCCACGATTTGCTTCCAGGCCTTGAGTTGGCGGCGGCGGCTGATGTCGCCAATGCCCAAATAATCCATATAGTACTCTATGCGCGTGCTTATGTAGCCGCTTTTTGAAACTGTATAAATAATGCCCCAGAACAAAAGCCCCGAAATAACCAAAGCGGCTATTTCCAGGAACGGATAAATTGAACTGATAAATTCCCCGGCATAGCCGCGGAAACTCAAAATAACCTTTGTCGCGCCATCAATGAAGCTGCTCATAGTAGTGCCCTATTCCAAGTATATCAGCTTCTCGCCAAGGTTTTCCGATCAACTGGAAACCCACCGGCAAGACACGAGATTGAGCGTTTGACGCTTGCTTTACCGGTATGGAAACGGCTGGCAGACCGGCAAGGTTCACCGGAAGCGTAAAGATGTCAGAAAGGTACATTGCCAGCGGATCGTCGGTTTTTTCACCGATTTTAAACGCCGGAGTCGGGGCAACCGGAGTAAAAATAACGTCCACCCCGCCATTTTTCGGGTTGAAAGCTTCGTCAAAATCATTTTTAATCAGACGCCGAACTTTCTGGGCTTTTGCGTAGTAGGCATCATAATAGCCGGACGACAAAACATAAGTCCCTAAAATTATCCGGCGCTTAGTTTCGGCGCCAAAACCATGGCTTTTACTTTTCTTGTACAAATCCAGCAAATTGCCGTGTCCTTCGCCGCGAACACCGTAACGGATACCATCAAAGCGGGCCAGGTTGGAACTGACTTCCGCCGGCATAATAATGTAGTAGCAAGAGAGCGCGTATTTTGTGTGCGGCAGAGAAATTTCTTTGAATTTAATTCCCAAACTTTTCAGCGCCGCCATCGCCTCCTCCATCGCTTTTGACACCGCGGGGTCCAGGCCCTCAACAAAATATTCCGATGGCACGCCGATTGTCATTTTTTTAATATCTTCCAATTTTGGCTCGGTCAATTCCGGCCCGTATTTGGCATCAACCGAAGTTGAATCAAATTGGTCCTTGCCAGCAATGGCCTTGAATAAAAGCGCGGCGTCATCAACTGTTTTCGCGATAGGCCCGATTTGATCCAGGCTGGAAGCCATAGCAATCAAACCGTGCCGGGAAACGGCGCCATACGTTGTTTTCAATCCGACTACGCCGCACAAACTCGCGGGCTGGCGAATGGACCCGCCGGTGTCGGAGCCCAAAGCGGCGACCGCCATATGGGCGGCCACGGCCGCCGCCGAACCTCCCGACGAACCGCCCGGCACCCGGGTCAGATCGTGCGGATTTTTAGTGACTTTAAAAGCGGAGTTCTCGGTTGAAGAACCCATCGCGAATTCATCAAGATTTGTTTTGCCCAAAAATACCGCTCCGACAGATTTTAGTTTTGAAATAACGGTGGCGTCATAGGCGGCTCGGTAATTTTCCAAAATTTTTGAACCGGCAGTAGCCGGCTGGCCCTCTATTAAAATTGCGTCTTTGATAGCCAGCGGAACGCCGGCCAGCGCGTCCACCGGCTCCTGCTTGGCAACGGCAATGTCAACCTTCTCGGCCTGTTTCAAGGCGGTATCCTTCGCCAAACTTAAATAAGCGCCGATTTCTTTATCCTTGTCTTCTATGAAATCAAAAAGGCCCTTAGCGACGTCAAAAGCCGAAAACTCTTTTTTGAGCAAACCGTCGTGGAATTTTTTGATTGTGAGGTCGTGTAAATGCATAGTAAAATTATTAAAATACTGGCGGCACTTTCAGCCAGTGTTTTTCTTTTTCCGGAAATGCTTCCACTACCCCATCGGGGCTAATACTGCTTTTGGTTGCGCCGTCTTCGCGAAAAACATTCTTGCTTTCCGTTCCGCCGGTCATCGGCTGGACGCCATCGGTGTTTAGGGCCTGCAGTTCCTGGAAGTGGTCAAGAATTTTTTTAAGGTCTGCTAAAAATTTCTCGTCCTCCTGCGCGTTTAATTCCAGACGCGCCAGGTCCGCTAAGTGCTCCAAAGATTTTTTAGTGATTTCGCTCATAAGTTATATATTAACAAAAACCTCCTCACTTATTAAGTGGGGAGGTGGGGGACAAAATAATAATTTAGAACGGAACCCTGACGTTTTCAACCCTGACAACGCATGCTTTCTTGATAGAAACACGGAAGCCATCCGGAAACTTGAAATTCAGATTGCTCTGATCAACATTCCCTTCAAATTCAAAGCCCGGTCTCAAGGTAATGCTCTGTCCTGCAAAATTGACCTCGTAGCAGTATTCCTTTGCAATCAACGCGTGACCCAGAGAAACGCCCAGAGAAGTTCTGGCAAACGGCGCGTTGAAATAAATCTTGTAGGCCATGCGGGGTTCCGACATTGCGCCCCCTTTAAACAGCTGTGAGAAATTGTGCCGCAATTATCGAAACGTGTCAATGACTCCTTTTTCGTCCGGGTTATAGATGTAAACCAGCCATTCGCGATCTTTGGGAAAAATGTCTTTGCGCAAACACTCGGCAATTCGCCGCGCCTTTTTGTCGGCGCAATAAACCATAGTATCGTAGGAAGTTGCCGCCACGCCCGTCTTGTCGTCAAAACTAATGTGAAAAATTGTGCAGGTTTTGCGGATTATAAGGCAAGTTCTTTTTTGCAGTAATTTCAAAAATTGATCCACCGCCACCTCGCTACCCATGGGCACGGAAAACAAAAATCTGCGCCGGCTTTTCGTCATGCCTTGACTCCTTTAACGAGCTGCGGTCAGTATCAACTACTTGCCGATGATTTTCAAGAATTCTCGCTCTTCCAAAACTTTTACGCCCAACTGTCGGGCCTTCTCCAGTTTTGAACCCGGCTCCGCTCCGACAACCACATAGGAAGTTTTTTTGGAAACCGATTCGCTCACCTCGCCGCCCAAAGAACGGATTTTTTCCTTTACGCCATCGCGCGAAATTGATTCAAGGGTCCCGGTAAGAACAAAGGTTTGGCCTTTTAATCTCTGGCTTTTGGGTTTAAGTTCGGGGGTTTCCAAAATAATTCCAACTTTATCCAATTTCATAATCAACTCGCGATGGCGTTTGTCTTGAAAATAATCGGCGATACTTGCCGCCACCGCGGGCCCGATGTCGGGAATTTTCTGCAATTCCTCTACCGACATTTCCCCCAACGATTTTAAAACATGGCTCGGTTTGGAAATGGAATTGCCTGCCTGCCGGCGAGGCAGGGAAATTACCGTTTGCGCCAGCAAACGGGATGTTTCCTCTCCAACATGCAAAATCCCAAGAGCATAAATAAACCGCTCAAGCGAAATTTTTTTGCGCGTTTCAATTTCACTAATAATATTTTCCGCGGATTTTTCGCCGAACCTCTCCAACGCGGCAACATCACCTTTTTTAACCGTGAAAATATCCGCGGCATCCATTATAAGGCCTTCGTCCAAAAAGCGATCAATAATTTTTGGCCCCAATCCGTCCATATTGAAAGCGCCGACAAAATGATAAAGAAATTCCCGCTGGCGCGCGCCGCAATTTTTATTGCCGCATTTATAGGCGACTCCGTCCTTTACCACGGCGGAGCCATCGGCCGGGCATTTGGCCGGCATTTTGAATTCCCTTTCTTTTCCGGTACGCATTTCTTTTAACACTTTGTTGACCTGCGGGATGACGTCCCCGGCCCGGCTGACAATGACCGTGTCGCCAATTTTCAGTCCCAGGCGCTTAATCTCGTCATAATTATGAACGGTGGCGTGCGTGATGGTAATACCGCCAACCATCACCGGCCGCAAAACCGCCACTGGCGTTAAAACGCCGGTTCGCCCGACCTGGACCTGAATATCCTCAACAACGGTGGTCGCTTCCTTTGGAGAAAACTTGTAGGCGATGGCGGCACGCGGCGCCTTGCCGATTACCCCTCCGGTTTCAAAAGTTTTGTTGTCGTTAACAATCACGACAATCCCGTCTATTTCATACGCCAGCTTCTCCCGTTGCTTTTCCGTCTCCCGATGAAAATCAAAAATTTCCCCGAAAGGCGATATTTTTCTATTGTGCGGATTGGTTTTGAACCCCCACTTGCGCAAAAGTTCATGTTCTTCCTCGTGGGTTTTTTGACCAACATCCGTGACTATGGCGTATTGAAACGAGTCCAGTTTGCGGCTGGCGGTTACTTTTGGGTCAAGCTGGCGAATGGTGCCAGCCGCCAAATTGCGCGGGTTGGCGAAATTTTTATCGCCTTTTTTTGTAAGTTCCTTGTTGATTCGGTCAAATTCTTTTTTTGTTAAAAAAATCTCACCCCGAACAATGAGCTTTTTTGGGGCACCGAGCGCCAATTTCAGAGGAATCGCTTCAACGGTTTTTAGATTTTGAGTGACGTCTTCGCCTATCAATCCGTTGCCTCGAGTGGAACCCTGGATAAAAATCCCATTTTCGTAAACCAGCTCTACAGCCAGGCCGTCAATCTTATGTTCGCAGTAAAATTCCTTTTTTATTTCCCGCCCCAAATAATTTTCAAGTCGCTTCATCCAGTCCCTCATATCATCTTCCGAAAAAGCGTCATTAAAAGAAGTCATTGGCTTCTCGTGCTGGGCCTTTTTAAATTCCTTTAGCGGCTGGCCCGCCACTCTTTGTGTCGGCGAGTCTGGAGTGATAAGGTCCGGAAATTGCTGCTCTAAGTCAAAAAGTTCTTTTTTTAACGCGTCCAACGCCTCATCGGAAATGAGGGATTTGTCCAAAACGTGATAAGCGTAGCGGTACTTATCAATCGTCTCGCGTAATTTTTCAATTCGTTCCTTCGCTTGTTTTTTATCCATTAAATTTAGGAATGCTCTCCTATTATAAAATAAAAAGCCTCCGATTGATATCGGAGGGGTTTTGAATTTAGTTGGCGGGAAAAAGACATTCGTCCATCTTTTTCAGCATGCGCGGCACAACATCTTTACAATGAATGTACAGCAAAGCCCTTTCAAATGTGATGTAGCTGGTCCGCCCGTCGCTCAGTTCAAGAATTTTGTTCGGAAAATGCTTAACTCCGGGATAAGGGTGGTAGACCCTAATCAGAAAACCGGAGGATGTGTAGTCATCTTCGGGATTGTCGCACCTAACCGCTACAAGCTTGGCCCAAAACCTGATTCTTAGCGCACCGGGCTCGTCAGCAATCCGATACCCCATCCTTTCAAGTTCGGCCTTCATAAGTTCCGCACAGTATTCCACGGCCTTGGGATTATCGCAATTCATCTCTTCAATCACGGCTACCTTTTCGGCAATCGGCCGTGCTGGTATTTCGCGATAAAGAACTTCCGACTCAATCGCGCTGCAACCGACGAGAGGAAAAATCGCCGCCAAAGACAACAGCGTGACGATTCTCATTGCCGTCTCCTATAAAAGTACCGGATTAATTATAACAGCACCCATTGCGTTATCAATGCCGGGCGCTCTTTTATTCCGCCCCCTTCGTAAAGTCTCCTCGGGAACCAGCAGTTCCTCGCAACCCGTTCAGGTTTCGCTCCTCCGCCACTTTCTTTTCCCTCAACCCGTTCCGTCCAGTTTTGATTCCTCCAATATCTCACGATCGTGAGATATTGGAGGTCGGAGAAAAGAAAGCGTCAGAGGGGCTTGTTGTGATGTGTCACCACCCTAAGAAAGTCTTCTGAAAGGAATTGGCGGAGCCCTGCCTGCCGGCAGGCAGGGGATTTTGCCGCTGGGCAAAAGAACCGCCGGTCCTTACAGGAGACTTTCTTGGGGGTGGGCGGATCTACAGTGGGTTGAGGGAAAAGAAAGTGGCGGAGGGGCGTATAAATTTTTTATCCTGGCTAAAGAAAGCCGTAAAAAGACCGAAGAACCAAGTCGCCCCAAATAACGACTAAAACGCCGGCGAGGGCAAGAAACGGACCGAAGGGAATCGCGTCTTTGAGAGTTTTTTTCCTGGACAGCAAAACGATAGTCGCCCACAAACCGCCCAGCATAAAAGCAGTCATTAAAAGCGGTACGATTTTTGGCCAGGCAAACAAGAAGCCCAGCGCCGCCGCCATTTTAACGTCCCCCATTCCCATCGCCCGCCCGCGGCTGACGACAAATATCAAACCGAGAAATGAGAGCCCGGCCGCAAGACCTATCAGATGCGGACTCCACGCATTGATATTTTGGAAGCCCTTGATTCCGATAAAAACAAAGCCCAAAAACAGCAGAAACAAGTTCAGCTGGTCGGGAATAACCGAAAGCCGGGCGTCAATCAATGCAATTAAAATCAAAACTAGTATCGCAACAATCCAAATCGGAGCCGCCTGGACGTAAACGGGCACAAACGCGAAAACAGATGCCGTAATAACCTCAACAATCGGATACTGCCAGGTCAATGAATGGCGGCAATGCCGGCAACGGCCCATCTGTATCGCAAAACTTAATAGCGGCACCAGCTCAAACCAGCGCAAAGTTTTTTGGCAGTAAGGGCAGTGAGAGCGACCCTTCAAAACGTCGGCCGTAAACAAATGCCCGCCCGCTTTGTAACGCAAAGAAATAACATTCAAAAAACTGCCAACGGCAAGCCCAAGCGCGAAAAGCCAAAATATCATACCTTATTAACTAAAAGTTTATTGAGATACTCTGTATAATCCATTAACAACCGCGAATTTCGGCGCAAGAACAATTTTTTTTGCCCCTCGTTGGTTCGCCAGAACCCTCGCTTTGTTAATTATAACATTCCGAGCATTGGACGCCAAAGCAAAATCGGTATGAGACAAAAAATTAACCATTCCCTTCTCCACCAGCGTAAACGCGGTGGAACGGCGACCCACATCCATTACCAAAACGGGCTCTTTCAAATCGGCAAAGACTCTCGCCACCGCGACGCTTTCCAGTTCCAGACGAACCAAGTTGAGGCCGCTGTACCGGATAATCCTTTTGTATTTGGCAATAATCTCCTTCGGCACGGCGACCAGGAAAAAACTTTTGTTGTTGACAGGAAACGCCTCCAGCTTGAAAGTGTTGGGGCTCATCGGAATGTATTGCGGGTCAACGGCGGGGGCGATAGCAGTGAAAACCTCAAACGCGGGAAGGGACACTACCGCGTCTTGCGATTCCGTATGCATTTCGGCAACTAAAGTTTTAAGATAGTGAATCGCCAACGCTTCATCCAGCGGCTGGATACTGCTTTGCAGGGGGCCATCGGTCTTTTCTAACATACCCCAACGCAATATCCGTCCGTCCGCGGATTTCTCCACCGCCTTTATGGAACCCGTACCTATATCTATACAAAGATAATTCATTGTAGAATACTATATTCCAATGTGGGAAAAAATCAAAAACTTGGTACTGGATATGATTTTTCCGATTCCAGACTTACCGCTTGGGCTGACAGTAAATAACACGCTGTTTTGCGCCGTTTGCCGGGCACGTCTGGCGGAAAATAAAAAAATCTGCCACCGCCAGGCGCCTTATCTGCTCGGCGCGGCGGTAAATTATAACGAGGCGGCAATCAGGCAAATGATTTGGCAACTCAAATATCGCGGCCGAACTGGCATCGCTTTTCTGCTGGCGCGACTACTCCGCGACTACCTGCAGAAACTGAATTTAAATTTAAAAAATTATTTAATTGTTCCCGTGCCGCTGTCTAAAGAGAGGCTACGGGAGCGCGGCTATAACCAAGCGGCGCTAATTGCCAAAATAGTCGCCGAAGATCTGAAGATGGAGTTTGCCGAAAACATTTTAACCCGCATCAGGCACGCCTCACCGCAAGTCGGCGCCAAAGATTGGACGGAACGAAAAAAGAACGTGGCGGGTTGCTTCGTCTGTCCCAAGCCCATAAAAGGACAAAATATCTTGCTAGTGGACGATGTCTCTACTTCCGGCGCCACTCTTAACGAAGCGGCAAAAACCTTGAAGGCCGCGGGCGCCAAAAAAATTATCGGCCTGGTAGTTGCAAAAGCGAATTAACCGTTCAGTTTCCATTTTCGGGAAAGATATTTTCCCAATTCAATCGCCATTAGGTTAAATATTCCGACAATAACTACCCCCAAAAGCCACGGCAGAGGCAACGCGACAATTCCCATTATTTCTTGCAGAAATGGGACGTAAATCACGGCGGCAATTGATCCTAAGCCCAACAAAACGCCGATTATTAAAAATGGGTTGGAAAAGGGGTTTATTTTAAAAACTGATTTGCGGAGACTGCGCACGGCAAAAATTACAAACAATGAGTAGCTGGCGAAAGACGCAAAAATAAAAGTTTTCACCAATTCCGGATCAAAATTATTGACTATCAGGAAGTAGTAGACACTAAAAAGAACAATGCTCGCCGGCAGGCCAATCATTAAAGTCAGGAACGCCATTTCTTTGTCAAAAAGATTAATCGAGGTTCGGGTACGCTTTGGCAGTAAGTAGTCGTAGTGGTTCTCAAAAGAAAGAGCAAGCGCGGGAAAGGTGTCGGCAACAAAGTTTATAAATAGTATCTGAATGGCATTTATCGGCAACGCCAAGCCGAAAATAATAGCACCGCCTATTAAAATCAGTTCGTCAAAAAGACTGGAAAATAAATAGATAATGACCTTGCGAATATTCTGCAAAATGCGCCGGCCCTCCTCAATTGCCGCAACGATGGTGGCAAAATTATTGTCCAAAAGAATCAGATCAGAAACGTCTTTGGCAACGTCGGTTCCGGATCCCATCGCCACTCCGATGTCTGCCTCTTTCAAACTTGCCGCGTCGTTGATGCCGTCGCCGGTCATTGCCACCACCTCACCCAATTCCTTAAAAGCTTTGGCAACTCGCAATTTCCCTTCGGGGCTCACCCGGGCGACAATTTTAAGAACGGGAAGGCGTTTTTTTAATTCTTCGTCCGACATTGCGTCCAGCTCCAAACCGTCAATAACCTGGTCGCGGTCAATGGAGAAACCGATTTCTTTTGCCACCGCCTCCGCAGTGCCGCGATGGTCTCCAGTTACGATTACTGTTTTTACCCCCGCCTGCGCCACTTTCCATATCACTTCGCTAACGCCCGGCCGCACCGGATCTCGGAAGGAAATAGTGCCGACAAACCTCAGCCCCCGGAAGGTATTTTTGTCCCGCAAGGAAATTTCTTGAGGACTCCGAATCTCTTTAACAGCCAAGCCCAAAACCCGCTCTCCGCCATAGGCCATTTTATCTATTTTAAGAATCAACCGGCGGCGGTCTTCTTCTGATAAGTCAGTATGTTTGAGTAAAATTTCCGGGGCTCCAAAAACGCTCAAAAAATAGGTGTAGTCCGCCCCATCTTTGGTAAGCGAGGCGGAGTATTTATTTTTGGAAGTAAAAGGAAGATAGTCTAAAACTTCCATTTGCCGCTTGACTGCCGGCAAAAAAACTCCTTTGCGAGCGGAAGAAGTTACCAGCGAAATTTCCAGCGGGCGACCGATCACCCGCCACTTATCGTAATGGTCGCGCGGATTTTCAATTACAACATCGGAGTTTAACAGCGCGAATTTCAACAATTCGGTTTCAGAAAATTTTTCATCCAATACCGAAATACGGGCCAGTTCCATTTTTGCCTGCGTCAACGTTCCCGTTTTGTCGGTCAGAATCACGGAAGTATTTCCAAGAGTCTCGGCGGCTAAAAGCTTTCTTACAACGCCATTTTTTTTAGCCAGTCGCTGGACGCCAACTGCTAAAATTACTGTCAACGCGACCGGCAAACCCTCCGGTACCGCTGCCACTGTAATCGCCACCGCAATCAAAAACATGTCTAACAGCGGCTTGCCGGCGGATAATCCTATGACGAAAACCCCCAGCGTCAGAATCAATAAAATACTGCTGGTCTTTATAGTAAAATGGAAAATTGCGTTTTGGAGCGGGGTTTTTTCTTTCTCCGCAGCTGCCACCATGCCGGCAATCCGGCCTAATTCGGTTTCACTGCCGGTGGTACACACCACGGCATTGGCAAAACCTTGAACGGCCAGCGTACCGCTAAAAACCATTGACCGACGGTCGCCCAGCACGGCCTTGAAACTGGATGGCTCGGTTGTTTTAGGAACCGGCAAAGATTCACCGGTCAAAATTGCTTCGTCCACGACGAAATCATTGGTGTAAATCACCCGGCAATCCGCCGGCACACGGTCGCCCTGGGAAAGATGGACAACATCACCAGGAACGAGATTCGTTGCATCAATTTCTATTTCCTGTCCGTCGCGGAAAACACGGGCGCGTTCGCGGATGTAGGTTTTGAGATGAGCGAGCGCCGCCTCCGCTTTATTTTCCTGATAAAAACCTAGGATAATATTTGATGCAACAACGACAAAAATTACACCGGCATCCCTGAAGTCGCCCAAAAACGATGTTATACCGCCAGCAAAAACCAGAAGCGCGAGAAGCGGGCTCTTGAACTGTCGGAAGAAAATACCGAGGCGCGAGAGCTTGGCTTTATGGGGCAGAACGTTTTTTTTGAAAATACTAAGCCGCTCCGCCGCCTCTTCCTCGCTAAGGCCGGTGCGGGTAGTCTCAAGAATGTCCAACACTTCGCCTATTGGCAAAGCCCAAAACGACCTCTGTAAAACGTCTTTTATAATCGCCATTGACCTTTTAATAATTTTAACACACAATACAGTCGGTTCGTTTCGGAGAATAAACGATGCCGGAAATTCAGGTTTACACCTGGCAGGATTTTGAAACCGATGTTGAAAAGATAACGAAAACCATCAAAGCTTGGAAGAAAGAATTTATTTATATTTATGGCATCCCCAGAGGCGGATTACCCCTGGCCGTCTGCCTTTCGCATCGTCTGAATCGGGAACTGATGATAAGTCCGCCACCCAACGATCGGCTCGGCTATCCCGAAACCACTTTGATCGTTGACGATATCGCTGACAGCGGAAAAACTTTAAAACATTACAGAGAGGCCGGCTACTTCATAGCAACCCTTTTCTGGCACCGGCAGAGCACCGTGAAGCCCGACATCGCCAACCGCGAAAAACAAGACCGCTGGATTCAATTCCCGTGGGAAGCCAAATGAAGCTCTTGAAGCTTCATTTTTTATTTCTCAATACATGGGGAAAATCTACCGCGGAAGGGGTGAGCGCTGCGCCAAGCCAGGCTTGGCTCCGCTATTCGAACAGCACGGAAACCCTCGGGTTTCCAGCAGCCCAAGTGGTATGACGCGTCATACCACTTGGGCTGCCTTCCTACACGGGAAACTCCCGTTTCCCGACCCCTTCCCGTTCGAATCTCACCAGAAAAATTTTAAACGCCCCATTCGGGGCGTCAAAATTTTTGCGGTGGGGGTGAGATTCGAACTCACGATACCCTTTCGGATATAGCAGTTTTCAAAACTGCCGCCTTAAACCACTCGGCCACCCCACCAAATAATGACCCACTATGGGGTCACTAATAGTTTATACAAATTTGTCCCATTGTCGCCATCGGCCTTCGCGACCAATTTGAAGCCCATGCTCAAGTACATATTATTCGCGGCCACGCGCTCGGGCTTGCTGGTAAGATAAACATTGAACGATTCTTGATTTACCGCCGCCACTTCTTTGGCGGTCGCGACCAGTTTCTCGGTAAGCATTTTCCCGATTTTCAAACCGCGGTGGTTTTCATCAACGACAACCGCGTGAATTTCGCTGTGCCAGCCGTCCGGACCCCAAACGAAATAAATCAGCGCCATACCGACAATACTGTCCGAGGTGTAGACTTCCGTGTCCCGCGCGACGTAAAGACAAGAGCGCCGGAGCGAAGAAGTTCTCCTGCCGCAGGCGCAAAGAAGCCAACCCAACGTAATCGGTTTGGCTTTTTTGGAAAGCTGCGGCAAAAGTTTGTTTATGCCGTCAACTTCCGATTGCCGAACGTTAGTCGGCCCCAAAAGCTCAATGACAATGTTGGACATTTTTCCTCCAATCCTCAAAGTACCGCCTTCTTTATATCGCTATTTACTCGCTCGGTCAAACGTGGGTATGATGGAAACAGAACTTTAATATGGTGGCCAATGACCGAACAGACCACGCCCGAAAGCGCGCGAAAGATAATGGGCCCCGATTTTATCTCGCTTGAAGAGGCGGCAACCGTTTTTCCGTGCGACCTTAATGGCCTCTTGCAACTGAAGTCTATCCCGTACAGCCAGGGACTGCTGTATCAATTGAGCGAACCGGAACATCCCTTTATTTTAGTGCCAGGCATTCCTTTTTCTCACAACGGCAAAACTCGGCCTCTGACCATTGCTTCAATGCGTGATATTTTCCGCAATATCCCAAACTTGTTTGCCCAGACCACGGAATTTTATTCATACGAACATCAATTTATCCATAATCACGTTTGCCTGCCTCAATGGCACCTCTTGTCCAAAAATCCCATGACCCCCGCGGAAATAAAAAACATTCTCGTCAATCAGGAGATGTCACAAAAAGATTTTATGATTGGGCGGGCGGTTGTTTATGTCTACGCCTGGCTTCTGTTTTCCAATCTCCGCAAAGAATCCGTCTTTGCCGGCGATTGGGTGACAGCCTGCGATAGCTATTCGGCCAACTCGCTCAAGCCCTACGCCTGCCTGTTTTTTGGCGAGAACCAAATTTCTATGCGCCGTTGGTCCGCGCAAAGCCCTTTTTTGCCGAGTATCATACCTTTAATAAAACGCGATTTGACATAACCCCTCCGATGTACGTCGGAGGGGTTTATGATTGCAAAAGTTATCGTGAGATTACCCGATCCACTCGCGCAGCTTCGGGAATTTTGAACAAATCGGCAATCCGGAACACCATTTTTCCAATCCCCATACCCTGCCCGCGCGCAGACTTCCAAGAACCAGCAAACCGGCAATGTAAATAATGTGCTCGTCTACTATTAGTGAGTGGGTATTCGGATACGGAAAACTCAAAATCGGCAAATAATATAACAACATCAGCACGGCGCCCAAAGCTGACGACAATCGCACGCCAATCCCTAAAATCAGGGAAACGCCGAGAAGCGTGAGCCCCCATTCGTTCATGAAATTAGTAATCGGCAAAATCGCTGGACTCGCGAGCCAATGGAAAAAACCGGCAAATGTCTTAGCGGCATTAAGATAGCCGGCGGCAGACCACTCGGGATTTAAAACTTTCGTAATGCCGGCATAGAAAAACATCCAACCCATTGTTA
>Ga0075894_111_pt1 | contig 21907 bp, 21 predicted proteins | sample RifGroA1_FD_68317 | JGI IMG/M metagenome (GOLD analysis project Ga0075894, IMG submission 68317) | Parcubacteria bacterium GW2011_GWA1_48_11b
AGTCCCTCCTTCATCCAAAAACTCACTTCGTAGCCGAGTTGCGGATTTTGTTGAATATGATTAACCAAATCCTCAACGGTCTTGTTGTAGCCGACCATCAAAATCCGGCTGGTCGGCGCGCCGGCGCTTAATATATTATTGCAAAATGTTCTCCAGGCATAGCCGCCCAAGCCGACGACGGCCAAAACTATGAAAAGATTGGTTTTGGGTGCGATGCCGAAAGCGGGAATAAAATAGAAAAAGAAAATGGCAACTATGCCGCTGGCGGCAACCAGCGAGACGAATTTTTTAGAAAACCGCAAGTCATTTTTAAGCGAAGGCAAATCATAAAGCCCGCCGATGTAGAAAGTTACCAGCCAAATGGCAAAAACTACCGTAAAGGGACCTAAATGAGCTTCAATAACCGAATTGGAGAGCTGGCCATATCTCAAAAAAAGCGTGAGAACCAGCGAGGCGTAAAGAATTACAATATCCCCTAACAAAAGCATCAACTGTTTGAGCTTGACATTAATGTTCATGTTGCCTTTATACTAAAGAAAGTATGGATGATAGTCAAAAACCAGCTAGGGACGCGTTATTGCCCGGCAGTATTATAGTAGCGGCGCTTCTGATTGCGGGCGCTCTTGTTTATAACGTTGGTTATAAAAATCAGAATCAACAAGCTAACGTTGCCAATAGCGTCGTTTCAGGAGACCTAGTCGATGACGATGTCGTGCTGGGCTCTCCAAGCGCGTCCGTCACTGTAGTGGAGTTCGGCGATTATCAATGTCCTTTTTGCGCGCGTTTTTTTTCTACAACCGAATTACAGCTCCGTCAGGATTATATAAAGACCGGTAGAGCCAAAATGGTGTACCGTGACTTTGCTTTTTTGGGCCCGGAATCTACAGGGGCCGCTTTGGCCTCGCAATGCGCCGCCGAGCAGGGTAAATTCTGGGCTTATCACGATGTGCTATTTGAGGCCGAAAGTATTGACGGCAAAGAAAACAACGGAAATCTTTCTGATGATTTCTTAAAATCCATTGCCTCCGAGCTTGGTTTGAATCGGGCACAGTTTAGCGATTGCCTGTCTTCCGAGAAATACGCCAATGAAGTCAAAAAGGACTACGATGACGGGGTTGCCGCCGGCGTCAACGGCACCCCGACTACTTTCGTAAACGGCAAATCGGTTTCCGGCGCCGTTTCGTACGACGCTATTAAGGCGATGATTGACGAAGCTCTGAAGACCGCGCGCTAGAAGTAAATGGAATTTTTGAAAAATCTTGAAGACAAATTTGAGAAAACCAAAGAGGTAAGGGATATAGCCGACAAGCTGACCGACGCCGGTTTTGAACCGTACTTGGTTGGCGGCTGTTTGCGTGATCTTTTACTAGGGAAAAATCCAAAAGATTGGGATTTGACCACTAATGCCAGGCCGGAAGAAATACAAAAAATTTTTCCGGACAGCGTGTATGAAAATAAATTCGGGACGGTAGGGATAAAAACGAAATCAGAAGACCCGACTCTGAAATTGGTTGAAGTTACCACCTTCCGCCTGGAGGGCAAGTATACTGACAAGCGCCATCCGGATGAAATAAAATTTGCCAAAACCGTTGAAGATGACTTATCGCGCCGGGATTTTACCGTCAACGCGATGGCTTACCAGGTTTCTACCGGCCAGCGGCGAGTCGGCGGGTTGGTTGACCCCTTCGGCGGAAAAGCCGATTTGGAAAGCAAGCTCATACGGGCAGTCGGCAATCCGGAAGAAAGATTTCAAGAAGATGCCCTGCGTCTGATGAGGGCCGTTCGTTTAGGGGTGCGGCTGGGTTTTAGTATTGAAACAAAAACCGCCGCGGCCATCAAAAAATCGGCTGGGCTCCTGGAATTTATAGCCAAAGAAAGAATCCGTGAGGAATTGGAAAAATTATTGATGACCGATAATGCCTCAAAAGGCATTGAGATGATGCGGGAACTGGGATTGCTTAGATATGTCATTGGAGAATTGGAAGAAGGATTCGGCGTGGAGCAAAATAAGCATCACATTTACACGATTTTTGAACATAATTGCCGGGCTTTGGAATACGCCGCCCAAAAAAATCTTTCATTAGACTTGCGGCTGGCTTCGCTTTTTCACGATGTCGGCAAACCGCGCACGCGGGCCTGGAAAAGCGATCCGAGGGGCGCGAAAGAATTTAGGGGCCAAAAGGGAGACTGGACTTTTTATCAGCATCAATTCGTCAGCGAAATAATGGCTCTGGAAATTATGGACAGATTGCATTTTTCCAAGAAGATGTCCGAAAAGGTTGCCCTGCTCGTTCGGGAGCATATGTTTGTCTACGATCCGGAAATCGTAACCGAAAAAGGCGTCCGGCGTCTTGTAAGGCGTGTTGGCGCGGAAAGTATTGACGATTTATTTCTACTGCGCGAAGCCGATCGCATCGGTTCCGGCGTGGCGAAGGCCGTTCCTTACCGACTGCGTCATCTAAAGGCGATGATAGAAAAAGCCAAACAGGCGCCGCTAAGTCCGAAGATGTTGAAATTAAACGGCGAAGACGTAATGAAAGAATTAAAAATAGAACCGGGTCCCAAAGTCGGTTTGATTTTAGCCGCATTATTGGAGGAGGCAGTTGACGATCCCAAGCTCAATACCAAGCCGGTCCTGACAAAACGCGCCGGAGAATTAGGAAAACTTTCCGATAAAGAGCTTGTTGAGCTGGGCAAAAAAGCCAAGCAATCCGTGGCCGAAGTCCAAAAGCGCATTGACGAAGAGATTAAAAAGAAATACTTTGTTAAGTAACGGAGTAATCGCGAACCTGCCTGCCCTGTCTGCCGACAGGCAGGCGGCAGGCAGGTAATGCGAAACGGAGTATAGTGTAATGGCAGCACGAGTCCTTCGGGAGGATTTAGTCCCGGTTCAAATCCGGGTACTCCGACAAAGCACTGGGTTCCCTGCCTGCCGGCAGGCAGGAACTCCCAGCACCCCGACATCGGGTAACTAAGACATCGGTTAAATGGTTATATAGATGTATATGAAGCATTATTTAGTTGTCGGTGGCGCCGGTTTTATCGGCTCGCATTTGGCCGACGAGTTGATCAATCAAGGTCACAAAGTAACTGTTTTGGATAATCTCTCTACCGGTTCGCGCGATAATTTAAATCCTAAGGCAACTTTTGTAGAAGCGGATATCACTGACTTGGAAAAAATTCGGCCGGTTTTCAAAGACGTTGACGGAGTTTTTCATCTTGCCGCGGTTCCGCGCGTCCCTTATTCCATTGAGCACCCGATAGAAACTCACAATGCCAACGTTAACGGCACTTTGAACGTTTTGGTTGCCGCCAAAGACGCCGGAGTCAAAAAGTTTATTTATTCAGCTTCATCTTCCGCGTATGGAGATGCCCAAACTATGCCCTTGCATGAGGAGTTACAGCCGCGGCCTATCAGCCCATACGGTTTGCAGAAGTATATCGGCGAAAGGTACTGCCATATTTTTTCTCTGCTCTATGGATTGAAGACGGTGTCGTTGCGCTATTTTAATGTTTACGGCAAACGCATGGCCGGTACCGGCGCGTATTTGAGCGTTATCAAAACTTTTTTGCAGCAAAAATCGGCGGGTAAACCATTAACCATCACCGGCGATGGCAAACAGACTCGGGCTTTTACTCACGTAAGTGATGTTATCCGCGGTAATTTGTTGGCAATGGAAAGTGATAAAGTCGGGAGTGGCGAGGTTATCAACATAGGTTCGCCAAAAAATTACAGTATCAATTACATCGCCGAACTCGTCGGCGGTCCAAAACAATATATCACCCCTCGCATTGAACCAAGAGACAGTATGGCCGACGTTACCAAGGCTAAAAACCTGCTCGGCTGGGAGCCAAAAATAGAATTAGAACAAGGAATAAAAGAACTCCACGAAAGCTAAGACATAAAGACGCCCCTCCGCCACTTTCCCTCAAAGACATTCTTGGGGTGGGTGGTGGCAATAACATATTTGCTAAAAATCAGTTTTTTTATTAATGTATTGGCAGTTCCCGTGCGCGTGTGCGTATCGGTTTGAAAACCAACAAGGAGGCATTTAGTGAAAACGATTCTTCGCGCGCCGCTTTTTGTCTGCTGGTCCGTACTTGGGCATTTGTTATTCTCTCGCCGATGTTTGTTATCACTCCTCTGATTTTGCTAGTAAGAGATCCGAACAGACGAAAATTAAAAAATGTCTTTTTGCGCGTTGTACTCGGGATTGGAAAAACAGTCGGCTGGCTGATGGCCGTTCCGGTATTTCTGTTTCTGGTAATAGTTACCGGAACAAAATACGGCCAACTCAATATTGAGAACGCCGCTCGCTCAAACAAACAGGCCGTGTCCGTTAGACCGGAGCAAAAAGAATTTATTGATGTACGCGGCGAAATTCATGTCCATTCGTTTTTATCTTGGGATTCCAAGGGAACTTTTGAGGAAATTGCCCAAGCCGCCAAAAAGAACGGCATACGCTGGATTATTCTCACGGACCATATCGGACAGCTCCCCCCAGGAAATTATCCCGATGAAGTTGATAATGTTTTGTTCATCTATGGACAAGAAAGGTGTCACAAAATTGATGGCGTTGATTGCGGCTCCGATTTGCGCGCGTCTCTGAAGGATAGTGAACGCCATTTGAATCTTTACGGACACATTGAAAAATTTAGGCGGTCGCCGAACCAGCAATGGGAACGTTGCGATGGCATAGAGCTGGTCAGCCTTCACGGCAACGGCCGCACCTATCTCGGAAAACTTTTGGCAAAGCTGTTTTGGGCGCCCGAAGAAGTTTATCCCGATTTGACCGTGGCAACCCGTGAAAATCTGACCTACTGGCAGAAATTGGCGGAACTGGAACAGCGGCCAATCCCGATTTTCGCCGCGCCCGACGCCCACCAGAACATGGGCATCCTCGGCGTTCATTTGGATCCGTATGGTTTCATTTTCAAAATGATCTCAACCCACATCTGGATAGAAAAAAACGAAGACCTGAATCAAGCGTCAATTTTCAGAGCAATCAAACTCGGAAGGACCTATATTGCCTTTGATTATCTTGGCGATACAACCGGATTCCAATTTTGGGCGGCGGAAAATGCAAATTGTATCCGCGTGGAACTGCCGCGCTTAACCGGAAAACTGAAAATATTCCGCGACAATACGCTCATCGCCGAGTACCAGAGCGCGCCTTCCAGCGTTTCCGTGCCAATGCCGCTTCCCGGTTTTTGGCGCGTTGAAGTTGAACGCGACGGAAAGCCCTGGATCGTTAGCGGACAGATTTTGGTGAAATAACATAAAATCCCCGACCTTGCGTCGGGGCTTTTTTTATTGTACGATTCTGTCGCTCTTTAACAAGGAGAAAAAGTGATAGCATTCGGTCTCGCAGGAAACATTCTGCTTTCCGTAATTATCCTGATTCTTATGAAAGCGTCCATTCGGGACGAGGTGGGAAATTGGCTTAGTCGGAATAGGTTGAGAATTTTTTCTATCCCCGCCGTCTTGTTAGCCATCAATGCCGTTCTGCTTTCTCTGGCTGGCGCCTGGAACGCGGAATCTTTCGCGCACTTGAGCATATACTTCTTGGCCCCGACGGTAGCGATAGTTTTGTTTAGACGGTCCGGATGCCTGATTGACATTTTGATTCTCGGATTGCTGTGGCTGCCTGTGGCTTTCGGCTTGGTTCAAAAAAATTGGAAATTCAGCGAATACAATTATAGTTTGACGGCTTTGAGCGCGGTGATTTTCGCGATGGTTGTGTTTACAACAATCCGCAAACTGGATTTCTCAATGGACTGGCAGTTGCGCCGGCAGGATCTCAAAAGGGTATTGATTGCCTACGCGATTCTTGCCATTCCGCTAATCGTTGTGACGCTGTTAATGGGTTTCACGAAATTTAATCTGAGCAAAAAATTTGACTGGGATTCCTGGCGTCTGGCGCCGGAACTCGCGCTGTTTTTTACCGGACTTTGGTTTGCCCCCGCGCTGGTTGAAGAAATTGTTTTCCGCGGAATCGTTCAGAATACGCTGGTTGAGCGCCTGCGGCCATTCTTTGGCATTTTAACTGCTTCAATCATCTTCGGTTTTTCTCATATCGGCCAACGGGAGGGCGGATATCGCTTCCCGAACTGGCCGTATGTTGCCCTTGCCACAGTTGCCGGCGTGGCTTACGGAACGCTCTTCTACGTTTGCAAAAAACGTGGAAGTCGGAACGCTTTGGCGATGGCCGCCACTCTTCACGCCGCCGTGGACTTCACTTGGTTTGTTTTCTTGAGAAATAAGTGACCGATGATTAAAAAAGAAGCGTTCGTAATCTTTGCTTTTACAATGGCGGAGATTTGGATTCTTCCGCGACACTGGATTTTCCCCGTTCTCGTCATAAGCTTCATTGTTTTCAGCTGGCGCTATCATGGCGATACGCTAAAAACAGTGGGATTGGCAACGGGAGATTTCAGCCAGGCCAAGCCGATTTTCATCGGCTTGCTAATTTCCTTGCTGGCAATCTTCGGCATGGCTCTGGTTTTGAATCCCGGATTTTCCGAAAGGGAAAATTTCTGGGAAAAAGTTTTCATTCAGGCCAAGGGTTACGTCGGTTGGGCATTTGTACAGCAGCTGGTTCTTCACGGATATTTTACCAACCGCTTGCAAAAGGTGTTTGTGAAAATCTGGCCCACCGCTTTGGCTGTCGGCGGAATGTTCGCGATTGCCCATTTGCCGAATCCGGTATTGAGCCTTTTCTGCCTGATTTTCGGAACGGCCGGCGCTTACTTTTTTCTCAAGGCGCGCAATCTTTATCTGTTGACGCTGGCGCACGCCATTCTGGGAACGGCGATTAAATATCTGCTGGCGAAGGACCTTTTCAATCACGGAATGCGAATCGGTCCCGGTTTCTGGCAATAGTTCAATACGACTCACTATAAATAAAAATACCCCCGAAGTACTTCGGGGGCTTTTAATTTATCCTTTGAATCCGTTGCCGCAGACGGTTTCCAACAGTGCTCTGCAAACTTCATAAGGGTCCATATTGGCGGCGGGTCGGCGATCTTCAAGATAGCCGCAACTCGCTTCAACGACATGGAGGGGGATGCGGATTGAGGCGCCGCGATTGGATTTGCCCCACCGGAAAGTATTAATGTCGCAAGTTTCGTGTTTGCCGGTAAGACGTCTTTCGTTTTCGGCCCCGTAAACTCGCATATGTTCTTTGTGGAACGCTTCAAGTTTGGCGCAGGCCTGTTCAATGACTTTTATTCCTCCCGGGTCTCTCATTCCTTTTGTGCTGAAGTTGGTGTGGGCTCCGGCGCCGTTCCAGTCGCCGTCTATCGGTTTTGGACTAAGCTTGGCGCTAATCCCAAAATCCTCGCCCAGGCGGTACAAGAGCCAGCGCGCGAGCCAAAGTTGGTCGGCAACCGCCGAAGGCGGAAGCGGCCCAACCTGGAATTCCCACTGGGCGGGCATCACTTCGGCATTTATGCCGGCGATCATTAATCCCGCTTTAAGGCAGGCCTTGAGATGCGCTTCCACGAGTTCTCGGCCATACACTTCATCGCTCCCTACGCCGCAGTAATACGGACCTTGCGGTCTCGGAAAGGCGGTGCGTTCCTCTGGCCACCTGTAGGGCCTTCCGCCGTTTGTGTCATACAGAGTGTATTCCTGTTCAATTCCGAAGAGCGCTTCTTCGTGTTTAAGGCATTCCTCCGTTGCCACCAGGTGCGCCCTGGTATTGGAAGGATGGGGCGATCTGTCGGAATTGAGCACTTCGCAAAGCGCCAGCACGTGCGGCTCTCCCCGAATCGGGTCGGGAAATTTACAAACCGGCTTTAGGAAACAATCGCTTGAGCCGGTAATGGCCTGGCTGGTGCTTGATCCGTCAAATGTCCAAATAGGTATGTTCAACAGCCCAAGGACTTTATGGTCATCCCGCAAAACCCTGGCCTTGGAGCGCAGCTTTTTGGTCGGTTCCTGTCCGTCAATCCAGATGTATTCCACGATTCGTTCCATCACGCGACCTCCACTTGTAATGTGGTAAAGTACCGTCAATCATCGTAAGGTATTGACATCTAGCGGTCAATAGAATATACTGGGATTCAGTTTAGTAAGGGGTCAAATTATGCGACAAGCTATTTTGCCTCGGCTAACAAAAAGGGCGAAATAGCATTTAAAAGGAAATGGAATTCAATAACCAAGCTCCTCGAAAGATGTTCCAAGGCAACTGGAAGTGCTCAAAGTGCAGTAATCCGATAACGGAATTGCCCTTTGAACCCGATCCGGCCAGATTGGATAAACTGCTTTGCAGGGATTGCCATCGCGAGCGAGTTCAATCTTTCCGCGGACCCCGCTTCGGCGGCCGCGAATAAAGAGCAAAAATCCCCGGCGTTCTGTCGGGGATTTTTGTTTGTCCGGATTTTGTTTATAATGGAGAGTAGATTTCAAACTAGAATATGGGCAAGAAAAACTGGATTAATTGGGCGGAATTCGCGTTCGGGGTTTGGGTTTTAGCCTCCCCTTGGATTTTGGGATATTGGAAAATTACGTCGGCGCTTTGGAGCCAAGTCGTCGTCGGCGTTTTATTGATGTTGTTATCTCTTTGGGAGATAGTGGGTACGGAAGACCATGATGAACAGCGTTAAGATTTATTCCACTCCAACTTGCGTTTATTGCAAGATGGCGAAAGATTTTTTTCAAAAACACAACGTCAAGTACGAGGAGTTTAATGTTGCCGAAGATGAAAAGGCGCGAGCTGAAATGGTGCAAAAATCTCAACAGCTTGGCGTGCCGGTTATTGATATTGACGGCAAAATAATCGTTGGCTTTAGCGAGTCGGAGCTGAAGAAAGCGTTGGACATAAAATAATGTACGACTTGGTTATCATTGGCGGCGGCCCCGGCGGCATAGCCGCGGGTGTTTACGGCCAGCCCCGTACAATTCCGAAAAACAAACACGTTTTATGTTAATGCTATGTACGATCTTGTAATCATAGGGGGAGGTCCAGGTGGGGTGGCGGCCGGAATATACGGGGCAAGAAAAAAAATGAAAACCGCTCTGGTGGCGGGAGATTTTGGGGGGCAGTCAAAAGTGTCAGCTGAAATTCAAAATTGGGTCGGTGTTAAGGCCATCTCCGGTTTTGCTTGGGCAAAAACATTGGAAGATCATTTACGCGCCCAAGAAGGCCTTGATATTTTTCAGCCGGATCTGGCAACTAAGGTAGAAAAATCTGGCGAGGGATTTGCGGTTTCTTTGCAGGGCGGCAAGAAGCTGGAGACCCGAACCGTTTTAGTGGCAACCGGCAGTTCTCGTAAAAAATTGAATATTCCCGGTGAAAAAGAATTTGACGGCAAGGGAGTGGCGTATTGCGCCACCTGCGACGCCCCGATTTTCAAAGATAAAATAACTGCCGTCATTGGAGGCGGCAATGCCGGCTTGGAAGCGGTTTTGGATCTTCTGAATTATTCAAAGAAAGTTTATTTATTGGAATACAGCGACAGATTGACCGGCGATGCCGCCACTCAGGAAAAAATTAAAGCCAGTCCCAAGGCTGAAGTTATTCTTCAAGCCGAGGCGAAGGAAATATTTGGCGATAAATTCGTGACCGGCCTGAAATACCAAGACGTGCCAAGCGGCAACATCAAGGAATTAAAATTGGATGGCGTGTTTGTGGAAGTCGGTTCTTATCCGAACTCGGGTTTCGTAAAAGGACTTGTAAAGCTTAATGATTACGGGGAAATTATCGTGGACCATAAAACGCAAGCAACTTCTCTGCGAGGCGTTTGGGCGGCCGGCGACGTCAGCGATGTTTTGTATAAGCAAAATAACGTTTCTGCCGGCGACGCCATAAAAGCGGTTTTAAATATCTATGACTTCCTTAAATAAAATAAAGGAATTTTTGCGCGGTGAAATTGCCGAAGACGATGAAACCCGCGACCGCTACAGCCGGGACGCCAGTCTGTTTGAAAAATAAAACCGAAAGCGGTTATTTTCCCCAAAGATACGGAAGACGTGAAGAATTTGGTGAAATACGTGGTTAAAGAAAAACAAAATGACCCCGGTCTTTCTTTGACTGCCCGGGGAGGCGGCAGTGATATGACTGGCGGGCCGCTCACCGAATCGCTCGTTTTGGATTTCACGCGCCACTTTAATCGTATTGAAGAAGTTGGCAACGATTACTCGGTTATGGAGTCGGGGGTTTATTATCGCGATTTTGAAAAAGAAACTCTAAAGAAAGATCTTCTCTTGCCAACTTACCCGGCATCGCGAGAGATGTGCGCTTTGGGAGGGATGATTGCCAATAATGCCGGCGGAGAAAAATCGCTTATTTACGGCCAAACCAAGGACTACGTGGAAGAATTGAAAGTGGTGCTTTCCGACGGTGAAGAGCATAGCTTTTCAAAAATCAACAAGCAAGAATTGGACAAGAAAAAAGAACAGCCGGGCCTTGAGGGGCAAATTTATAAAAAAGTCTACGATCTTTTGGATAAAAATTTCAGTTTGGTTAAGTCGTCGCGCCCCAATGTTTCCAAAAATTCCAGCGGCTACAACATTTGGGACGTTTGGGATGGCGAAAATTTCAATATGGCGAAAATTTTCGTGGGCGCGCAGGGAACGCTTGGTCTTATTACGGAAGCGAAGATTCGCTTGGTTAAGAAAAAATCCCATTCGGGAATGATGGTTGTGTTTTTGAAGGACATTGGTATTTTAGCGGACTTGGTAAGTGCGGTTCTGCCTTTTCGGCCATCAAGCTTTGAATCGTTTGACGACAACACTCTTCGTTTGTCGCTAAAATCCTTCCGCGGATTTTTGAAAGCTCTGGGCGCCAAAAATCTTTTCACGCTGGGCTGGAGTTTTTTGCCGGAATTTTGGCTGATACTCACTTACGGAATGCCGAAGTTGGTGCTATTGGTTGAGTTTGAAGAAGATAGCCAGGATGAAGTCGGGCGCAAACTCAACGAGTTGCGGGAGAAACTTAAATCATTCAAAGTAAAAACCAAAATTGCCGCCACCGCCCAGGAATCCCGAAAATATTGGGTAATCCGGCGGGAAAGCTTCAATCTTTTGCGGCACAAAGTGCGTGGCAAGCAGACGGCGCCTTTTATTGATGACTTTATCGTGCGCCCGGAAAACTTGCCGGAGTTTTTGCCCCAGCTTTATAAAATTTTAGATAACCACAAGCTATTTTACACTATCTTCGGTCACATCGGCGACGGGAATTTCCACATAGTTCCATTGATGGCGCTGGCCGATGAAGAAAATCGCAAAAAAATTCCGATTATTTCCGAAGAAATTTACGATTTGGTTTTGCGCTACAAAGGTTCCATTACCGCCGAGCATAATGACGGCCTGATTCGCGGCGCGTATCTTCGCAAAATGTACGGGCCGGAGATTTATAAAATTTTTGAGGAAATTAAAAAGATTTTTGACCCTCTCGGCATATTTAATCCCGGCAAAAAAGTGGAAGCCAATATGGAATATGCCCTCGCTCACATGAAGCGGGAATAGTTTGGCGGTAATGAGAATTATTGTCCGCATAAAACCATCCGCCCGAGAAGAAAAAATTGAGCAGGCATCCGAAAGCGAGTATAAAATTAGCGTCAAAGAACCGGCGAAAGAAGGGCGGGCGAACTGGGCGGTGGAGCGGGTAATTGCCCGGCATTTCGGCGTCGCGATTTCGCAAGTGCGAATCGTGAGTGGCCAAACCTCGCGCCAAAAGATTGTTGAAGTCTCCTGACGTTGTCTGTTCGCCCCTCCCGAATATTCCTCTCTTGCCCTCGCCACCTGCTTCGCTGGCTTAACGCCAATTTTTCCGGCCATGCGTAGGACGGTCCGAAGTACTTCGGACCTCCCGAAAAAATTGGCTACCAGCTCGCGGTAATCCGGCTCGGGTCGCGTTCAGAACATCCGGGAGGGGCTGACGTACCAAGTCCAGAGATTACCCTACAGGAGACTTTACGAAGGCTTTATTTCGAAGAAAAGACAATGTCATTGGAACTGGTCCCGCTTGATTAATGCAAGCGTAAATTATTTAACATTTTTCCAGTTATTGCCCTCATTAACCATGAGCTCCTCAAAGCCCGAAGCGGGATTTCTAGTGTAAGTGCCAATATAATGGCCAAATAATTGCTCTGCCTCAGTAAATAGCCCCGCGTTGTTAAGCTCGGCAATTCTCTGGAAGTAATTTGTAGCGGCAGCTGCGTTGTCAAAAACGTTTATGTTAACATAACCACTCTCGTCTTTCAGCCCCTCTTTTAAGGCTCTTAGTAAGGCGATTAAATCGGTCTGTGAAGTTTTCGGTGGGACTGCTACGTTGGCGTATATGCCAATTTCCTCGTTCCAAGTTTGGACTATCTCAAAATTAAATTGGGTTAGGCCACTAATAACTCCCAATGTTGTTATTACGTAAGCCCTATCATGCTTAAAACTCGCAGGCTTCGTTGGTTCGGCTTGGTTTCCGCCAGATACAACCACCGATACCGACAACACCAGTATCAAGACGGCTAATGCAATGGCAAAGTTCCGCACTTTACGTTTTTCACCAAGCATTCTGTTTTGAATTAGTCCGCCAATCGCCACAAATACTAATAGCTCCACAATTGCTATCCAAAAGGTGAGGATATTAGCTGTAAAAACCATAAGGGTAACCCAACCGAATAATGCAATGAGAGTGCCAGAAGTTTTAGCTTTTTTAATGTTTGGATTTTGAATTTCCATTTTCTGGTTTATTTTTACTTTCCCGACCTTTGGGTCGCTGTCAAAAACAAAAAGGGGCAGTCAGAACCCGCAACCCACAGTATTGAAAGCCGTGAAGCTCCCAATCATGGAGGTTTGACTGCCCCTTTCGGCCCGCAATTGGGGTACGGAGCAGTTGTTCGCGGAAAAACAATACTGTAGGTTGCAAATTCATTTTAGCATTTACTTTTCGCCTTGGTAAATTACTGCGGGTAGCGGCCAATTAACGGACTTCGCTATGCGTCTGACGACATCGCAAGTCGTTATTCTGAAATATAACGACTTGCGATGTCGTTAGAATTTAATTTAATACAGCGAATACAGTTGACAGAAATTTGCAAGCTGGTAAGATGGGGGCATTATTTTTATGCCACGATTTGCGTCCAAAAAATTCGTAATTGCGTTTCTGGCGATTATTGTAGTTGTCGCGGGCGGGTACTTTATTTGGGACAGATACTTCAGCGCGGCGGGAAAGGCACGGCGGTTCCTAACCGAACAGGTGGATACCTACCAGAGGCAGGAAAAGGCCTATATTGAGGCAATGACTGCGGATACTTATGGCGGCAAAACTCCGCAGGAAACATTGGATTTATTCGTTGTCGCTCTCCGTAAGGGTGATGTTGAGTTGGCAAGTAAATATTTTTTGTTGGATGAATATATCAGCCGAGAAAAGTGGGTCGCTTTCCTCAACGATGTTAAGTCCAAAAAATTGTTGGACCAAATGGCTGATGACATAGCGAAATTTGCAAAGCCCCTACCCCTGACGACTCCTGACGAAAATGTTTTCTCTTTTGGGCTTTTTGACGACGATGGTACCGTGGCCATTTCCATTGATATGAGGCTGAATAAGTACTCCAACCTATGGAAAATAGAAAGCATCTAAGGTTTGTAATCCCAGTTTTAGTACTGGGATTCTTTATTTTAAACACGCCAAACGTCTTCGCTTACGGCGTTGAAACGCACGCCTTTCTGACAAAAGAGATTGCCGACTTTTATAGTAAGAATTTTGCAAATAAAAAAATCAACGCGGAACTGGCCCAGTACCTCGTTGATGGCTCCCGGTTGGAGGACAACCTGCCGCGTTACATGAACCACTTTTATGATCCGGTGAACGACCGCGGTTTGGCTGACGGTATTTATCGGGGCATAGCTTCCAAAGTTTGGTCGCAAAACCCCGATGCTCAAATGGCGCTTTTATACCGGATTCTTCCGCAAACCGAGGCGTCGCTTCTGACTGCAATGCAAATTGAAAAAATCCAGCCCGTTTTCAATCAAACCGATTTTACCTGGGAGAAAGCAATTGAACTTTATGCCAAGGGAGAAAACGAACAGGCGATGTTTGCTCTGGGGCATATTCTGCACTTGATTGAAGACGTTTCTGTGCCGGACCATACGCGAAATGACCCCCATCCGCCGTTTGACGGCGGCGGAAGTCCTTATGAAAATTGGACCGCAAAGTTTAATTTGGAAAATCCGGACAAAGAATTGGTGACCAGGATGGGCGGCAAAAAGCCGCTCCTGGCCGATACTCTGGACGCGTATTTTAACGCGATGGCTGGCTATTCAAATAATAATTTTTATAGCAGGGATTCTATAAAAAATTATGAGTTGCCAAAACCAGACTACGTTGAGAAGGACGCTAATTATAATTACGGTTTTAAAAAGGACGGTGACGAAGCCTACCGTTTGGTCGTGGTAAAAAATTATACAGGTAAATATGATTGGCATCAGGACAACGAACTTTCATTATCTAGTCCAGGAACAGACATTGTTATGCAAGATTATTGGTCTCGTCTTTCCGCGAAAGCCGTTCAGTATGGCGCTGGCGTAATAGATTTGTTTTTCAAAGAAGCCGAAAAGGCGCGCGATGAGTATCTTGCATCGGAGATAAAAAAACCAATGTTTGCTCGGGTTGCTGATGCGGTGGGGTCGCTTTTTTCTGGCGAGCGCGTTAAGACCATAGATGAAGTTGTTTATGAAGCCGGCGTGTCCAAGGCGGATATATCCCCGAAATCTCAACAGGAACCGCCTAAGAAATCGGTTCAATCCAGCTCAAGTGTCAAGCCTGACAATGCCGTCGCGCTTGCTTCAGTAGCCGATGCGGTCAATCAAGCGTCCGTTGCGGAGACTCCCAAGGCCGCGCCTTTCCAGTTTTGCTCTTTCAGTACGGCTAAAACACCGACGCATCAAAATTTGATAATTAACGAAGTTGCCTGGATGGGTTCTGCCAATAGCGCCAATGACGAATGGATAGAATTGAAAAATATTTCCGGCGAGGAAATTGACTTGAGCGGATGGCAGGTGATTGACCTTGGTGAGCAAATAAAAATTCAATTATCAGGAAAACTTCCGGCTGGCGGATTTTATCTTTTAGAAAGAACTGACGACAGTTCCGTTCCGGGGCCTTCTGCCGATCAAATTTACGTCGGAGCTCTCTCCAACGCCGGAGAGGGATTGCGGCTTTTTAATAAAAACTGCGATTTGGCTGACGAGGTTTTTGCTTCTCCCGATTGGCCGGCCGGCGACAATGCCTACAAAAAAACGATGGAACGCGCCGCGGATTTTTCCTGGCGTAATTACAATGGTGATGGGTCTGGAACGCCGAAGGCGGAAAACAGCCCGGGCACTGCGCCGGTAAATAATGGTGGTGGGGGAGCGAATCAAAACACCGCGAACCAGCCTGTGGTGAGCCAAACCGAACCGCCAGCCGAACAACAGCAATCGTCTTCGGCAACAAGCGAACCGCCAAAAGTCCTAATCAGCGAAATTTTATTTGACGCGGATGGTTCGGACGTCGGAAAAGAATTTATTGAACTATATAACGCGGGCGGCCAGGCGGCCGATATTTCCGGCTGGTCCATTCAGCATGTTTCGCCTTCGGGCGCCGTTACTAAGAAAAACTTCGAGGCCGGAGACGCCATAGCGCCGAAAAGTTTCTTTTTAATTTGGCTGGGCACTGACGCGCGCGCCGATTTGACCTGGTCCAGCGGCAGTTTAAACAACACCGGCGCGACCATTTATCTGGTTGATAACACTATCGCTGTTTCTACTACCAGCGTGCCGGTTTCGGTTGACGCGGCGAGCTACAACGTTGCCGACTTGCCGGGATTTTTACCCGGACAAAGCTTGGAGAGAAAAGCGGTGCCGGGCGGTGTCTGCGCGTCGGCGCAAAATGACGGTGAATTTTTAGGGAATGGTTGCGACACCGGTGGTTCGGCAGGCTCACCACAAGGCGATTGGGAATTGCGCACCGCACCCAATCCTCAAAATATTGGAAGTCTTGCGGAGCCGCGGCTGGCTCCGGAAGCGGTTGAGAATTTCAATGCTGAGGCCTCACAACTCAGCATTAATTTTAATTGGGACGCGGACGACTCTCTTATTTACGAACTCCGAAACATTAGCGACCCGGCAAACCCAATTACCATTGCCACCACTTCCGATGACACCGCGACGCTTGCCATCAAAGAAATTGGCCGTGATTACACTTTTTCAATAAAAGCTACCGACTCTGGTGGTCTGTCATCTTCCGTAGTAGAAAAAACGGTGTTCGCTCCTAGTTTCTTTTCCGGACTGGATTTTTATCGGCTTTCCGATGGGCCGGACGGATATCGGCTGGATCTGCGTTACGAAGCGTATCCGTTCGTTCCCAACTTTGACGGCCATGGCGGATACAAAATTATTATTTTTTATTTAAATAAAGACGCACCCGTCATTCCCGATACCCTGGCCACTGCGGAAAACTGGCAGCCGGATAGCTCCTCGGGGGCTCTTCAAATGACGTACCGTGCCTGCGCTGGTGGTTACCCTCAAAGATTTTCGCTGATTTTGCCGGACACTCAAGGCAATTGCGGCACTGACGGCGGAGTGATGAATTCCGCGTTTGATTTTAAATTCTTGGAAGACAATCGTTTGGAACCTACTGCCATAAGCGACAGTAATTTTTCCGCAACTGATTATCTGACCGCCGCCTACTATACTTTTTATTATTCCGGGGGCGGCAGCCAGGGTTTCAAACTGATAGCCGTGGATAAGACGAAAAATTTTTTCCGGACGGATATTCCGATTAATCAGCCGCCGACGATTCCGGGAAATCTTTTGATTGAAGGGTACGACGAGGCCAGCCGCAGAGCAACTATTTCTTTTGACCCTTCCACCGACCCCGACGGCTTGGATCGCTTCATTGAATACGGATACAATTTTACAAATGCCACCGGTACGGAGCCGGATTTCAGTGAAAATTCGTGGGCTCAAGCCAGCTTTGTTGCCGTTGACGGTACGGAGCCGAACCACGAATTTAGACTACACGCGCGCATCTTAATCAATCCCGAATTAACATACACTTTCGGATTTCGCGCCAGAGATGAGTACGGCAACTATTCGCCGGTAGCAACAATCGGACCGTATAAGCCCTAATTGCCCGTGGTCGGGCAAGCCTTGCCGGAATCAACGAGTTTTTCGGTGACGGCGTTGGTAATCTGCTTTATGAAAGTCGGGTCGTCGTTGAGTTTGGTAATTTCCTCAACTATTTCTTTTGTGCGTTCTATTGCTTTTACGGCTTGCGTCGGAGCGCTGACGTTTTCCTCAACTGTTTTCTGGATTGTCCCGAGATTGGTTTCCAATTCTTGAAGAAGTTTGCCGCGTTTGTATTCGGGAGTGGCGAAAATATCCTCGGCCGCTTTTTTTACTTCTGCCGGCAAAAACGGGATACCTGAAATATAGGCAAGTCCTTGTTCTTTGATGTTGTCGGGGGCAAAATAAAAGACGATTCCCGCCACCGCGAGCATCACCACTAAAGCTATAAGCATTTTTATTGCACCCATTGTCTATTCATTATAGAATACCCCCATGACAATAAAAACAGCTTCGGTGATTTTGGCGCTGGCGGCCATTGTCGGCCTTGGTATTTATTTTTTGGTTCCCAAAGGCGAGGAGATTGCAAAAACCGACCAACCGGGTACAGTAAATCAAATGAGCACAGCCACTCTAAAAACAAATCACGGCATAATTAAAATTAAATTTTATTCAGATGACGCGCCAAAAACGGTGGCCAATTTCATCAGTTTGGCCCAGCGCGGATTTTATAACGGGCTTACGTTCCATCGCGTGATTAAAGATTTTATGGTTCAAGGCGGCGACCCCAAGGGCAACGGCACCGGCGGCCCCGGTTATCAATTTGAAGACGAATTGAATCCAAGTACGCCATCGGCGCGGGAGGGTTATGTGAAAGGTGTGATGGCGATGGCCAATGCCGGTCCTAATACCAATGGCAGCCAGTTTTTCATTATGGTTAACGATGTGCCCTTGCCGTACAGCTATACGATTTTCGGGAAAGTTGTTGAGGGTCAGGAAGTCGCCTATGAAATCAGCAAACTGCCAACCGATGGGAATGACAAGCCGCTTACGCCTGTCGTGATTGACTCGGTTACTTTGGAGTAGCATAATACCGTTAGAACTTTGGCATTGAATTGAGGAGTACCGATATGGAACGCATATCCTTTTTCCTGGCGAGATATCTCGTTGCCGCCCTAACTGTTCTTGGCGTCCTTGCCTTTCTGGCCATTATTTTTATCTTTCGTCTTTTGGGCATTCCGCTGGTATTATGGAGCGCAGTGATCGCGGTGCTGTATTCTTTTATTGCTATGATGGTTTTTGCGATGATTATCAAACGGATGGAGACGCGGGCGTTTGATAGGCTTGGCAAAAGAATGTCCAAGCATCGGAACGGCGACCATCCGGCTTCGCGGGGAAGCCTTGATGACTTGGATGACGCGGAAATTGATCGCCGGTTGCGGAGGTAGCCATGGACGACAACAAGCCGGTCTACGTTGGCGACAAGTCTCGCTGTGACAGTTGCAAGAAGATATTTATCATCAACGAGCCGGTTTTTGTTGATGAGGGGAAGGATCTGGTTTTTTGCCACCTTGATCCCGCCGGCAGCAGCTGCTTGGTTTCTTGGGTGTTTTTGATGGGAGAGATGGTGAATGCCACCACTATGCGCTATCACGGCAATACGTAATTTTTCAAAATAAAATCCCCTCCGAAGTATTTCGGAGGGGATAATTTTTACTTGCTTGGTATAATATGGAAATGCTGGTTATTTTGCAAAATATCCGGAGCATCCACAATGTCGGCTCAATTTTTCGTACCGCCGACGCCGCCGGAGTTGAAAAAATTTATCTGTGCGGCATCACCCCCTCGCCGCTGGATCGTTTTGGCAATATTCGTCCACAATTTTCCAAAGTTTCTTTGGGCGCGGAAAAATCGGTGCCTTGGGAGAAGTGCGCGTCCGCGAGTCGGCTAATTGATAAGCTTAAAAATCCGCCAGCTGGCGGAGGCTACAAAATTTTTGCGGTAGAACAGAGCAAAAAATCAATTCCTTATTACCTAGCTGGTATGACGCGTCATACCAGGGTGGTCGTGGTGGTTGGCAACGAAGTAAGAGGATTGTCGCCCGCGATTCTAAAGAAAGCGGATAAGATTTTGGAAATACCGATGCGCGGGCAAAAAGAGTCACTCAATGTGGCGGTGGCTTTTGGAATAGTCGCCTTTGATTTACTATTTAGACATAAATGAAAAAGATTCTTTCCGCCATCGGTATTTTTCTGGTCGCGGCTTTTGTCGCCATAGTTACGTTTTTAATTAGCGGCGAAAAAGGCAAGCAATTGCCGACAAAAGCTCTTTTAATCGGCGATAAAACATTTAACGTGGAGATTGCCGACACTATTGCGAGCCGAACTCGGGGATTGTCCGGGCGGGGATTTTTAGGCGAAGGCGACGGTATGTTTTTTATTTTTCCATATTCGGCAATCCAGCATTTTTGGATGAAGGGAATGAAATTTCCGATTGATATCATTTGGATAAGCGGCGATAAAGTTATCGGTATGGTGATGGGAGCGGAACCGGAAGCGGGTCCGGACTACGAAATTTACAGTTCGCCGGAAATAGCGGACAAGGTTTTGGAAATTAACGCCGGATTGACGCAGAAGTTTGGAATAAAAACCGGCGATTCAATTGGAATTTCTTTAGGTCAATTAGAATAATTAGAAATTTATGCGACGGATATTCGGTTTAGTTCCAAACGTATTCTTTCTTGGCCTTGTCAGTTTGTTCAACGATTTTTCCTCCGAGATGGTTTACTCGGTGATGCCGGCGTTTTTGACGGTGGTGTTGGGCGTACCGCCGGTGTTCATTGGTTTTCTTGAGGGTTTTGCCGACGCGCTCGCCAGTTTTTTGAAAATATTCGCCGGCTGGTTTTCCGACCGCATCGGCAAGAGAAAAATTTTATCGGTGCTTGGTTACGCGCTGTCAACGCTTACTCGGTTTGTTTTATCTCTGGTAGCCAACTTTTGGCAGGTGTTCGTTTTGCGAGCGCTGGATCGTGTCGGAAAAGGATTTCGCGACTCTCCTCGCGATGCGCTGATTTCCGAGTCGGTTGAAAAATCTGAATTGGGAAAATCTTTTGGCTACCATCGGGCAATGGACGCTATCGGCGGAATTTTGGGGCCGTTGGCCGCTGTCATTCTTTTGTCGGTTTTATCCGGCGATTACCGACTGTTGTTTATAATCGGGGGTATTTTCGGTTTTTTGTCGGTTCTGAGCTTTGTTTTTGTGCGCGACATTCCAAAACCGGCTAACGCGCCGCTGCCGCGCGTACCCTTTACATTGTCATTGAAAGGATTTGGCCAAGATTTCAAGTTGCTTATTCTTTCAATTTTTATTTTTGGATTGGGCGTGATGCCCATCTCTTTAATGCTTTTACAATCCCAAAACGTCGGTTTTAACAGCGTGGGCATACCGCTGATGTACTTTGTTTACGGCCTGTCCTTTTTGCTTTTCGCGATTCCATTTGGAAAAATTTCCGATAGAATCGGGGAGGGAAAAGTTTTGGTTATGGGGTTTCTGGCGGCCATTGTTTCCTATATTATTTTTGCAAGATTCAGCAACCCGGCCGGATTAATAGTCGGTTTTGTTATTTTTGGATTGTATTCCGCGATGACGGAAGGTGTTCAGAAAGCGTTGGCGAGTAAGCTGGCGTCCGGCGAGAAATTGGCGACCGGTCAAGGGTTTTTGAATGCGGCCGTCGGCATTTCTTCTCTTTTGTCGGGAATTGTCGGCGGATTGATTTGGACACTCTTTGGTTCGGCGTTGGCGTTTGTCTACGGAATCGTACTGATGTCGCTTGGACTTTTGACTTTTCTTATCTACAATAAAAGGTATGGCAAGAATCGCTATTAACGGTTTTGGCAGGATTGGCCGATTATTTTTCCGACAAGCATTCGGCAAAAAAGGTCTGGATATTGTCGCTATTAACGATTTAGGCGACATAGAAAACCTTGCCTACTTATTAAAATACGATTCCGTTTACCGCACCTATGATAAGGAAGTTAAATTCAAGCGCGATGCGAGCGGTGTCGGCGGCGAGTTGGAGGTAGACGGCAAAAAAATAAAGATTATTCAAGAAAAAGAACTTGCGAAACTGCCGTGGAAAGATTTAAAAATAGACGTTGCCGTTGAATCCACCGGCGCTTTTGAGTCATTTGAAAAGGCTTCCTTGCACGTTACCGCCGCCGGCGCGAAGCGGGTGGTAATCACCGCGCCCGCCAAAGACGAAGAGGGGATTGCCGGCGGCAAGACAATTTTACTTGGCATTAACGACAAAGATTTCAAAACTTGCGGTATTACCTCCAACGGTTCCTGCACCACCAACGCCGCCCATCCGGTTGTTGCCGTTATGAACGAAAGCGTTGGCGTTGCCAAGGCGTTTCTTGCCACCGTTCATGGCTATACCGCGACTCAAAATCTTGTTGATGGTCCGACTAGAGGTAAAGATTTCCGCCGCGGCCGCGCCGCCGCCGCAAATATCTCGCCGTCATTCACCGGCGCCGCCATTTCGGTGACGCGCCCGCTTCCGGAGCTTGCCGGAAAATTTGACGGGCTTGCCTATCGCGTGCCGATTATTACCGGCTCGCTTGCCGACATCACTTTTGTTTCAAAACGCAAAACTTCCGCCGAAGAAATAAATGATATTTTTACCAAAGCCGCCGCATCGCCGCGCTGGAAAGGGATTTTAGATGTTACCAAAGATCAGGTTGTTTCTTCAGACATTATCGGAATGCAAGCCGCTTCGCTTGTTGATCTTCAATACACCAAAGTTCTTGACGGCGATTTGGTGAAGGTTTTGGCTTGGTACGACAACGAGTGGGGATA
>Ga0075894_104_pt1 | contig 19083 bp, 17 predicted proteins | sample RifGroA1_FD_68317 | JGI IMG/M metagenome (GOLD analysis project Ga0075894, IMG submission 68317) | Parcubacteria bacterium GW2011_GWA1_48_11b
ATGAGGGCCGAAATCCAGAACAGGGTCCGAAACGAAAATGAAAAATAAACAAAAAGAACAAGCACGAACACGGAACCGATAATCGCTCCGACGCTGTCCATGGCCCGCTGAACGCCGAAACCGAATCCCCTTTTCCCGCCCGAAAGAGATTCGGAAACAATGGCGTCACGGGGCGCGTCCCGGAATCCCTTGCCCATCCTTTCAACCGGCCTGACGGCGCCGACCTGTCTCCAGTTTGAAGCAAGCGGATAAAGAAATTTCGCCGCCGCCGAAAACAGATATCCTCCGAAGATAAAAAGTTTGTATTTTTTAGTTTTATCGGCCCAATAACCCGAGACCACCCTTAAAACGGCCGCCACGGCATCGCCAAGGCCAAAAATTAATCCGACAGCCACGCCTCCGCCCCCAAGCGATTCAATGAAAAAAGGTAAAATCGGAACAATCATTTCGCTGGAAAAATCAGCCAGCAAAGATGTGAGGCCGAGAAGAAATATATTTAGCATTATTCCGGAATCAGTTCCATAACGGCCAATTCAAGAGGAAGCTGGGGAACCGGCGAAGTTTTAATTTCCGTTTTGGCGAAAGAAAAAATGTTAAGCATTCTGACAAGCTGCTGTCCGGCAACATTGACGGGTGGAGGGGCGTCAATTTCTTCTCCGCTCGCCGCCAGTACAGCCGGACTGACTTTTCCAAGCAGAAGTTTTCTCAAATATTCTATGAAATTCTTCGTGAAATGTTCGGGGTCGATTCCGGCGTTGTAAACTTCGTGGATTAGGCCGATGGCCGCCGGCTTATCGCCGTTTGCCAAAAAAGAAAAAAAATCGCGGAAATAATTGGACGGAATCAAACCGAGAATTTCATTGACTTCATCGACGGAAACGGCTCTGCCCGGCGGCGTGGCGGCCTGGATTTTTGACAGCGCCACTTCGGCATCGCGCAAGGCGCCGTCGCAGGATAAAGCAATGGCCCGCAGGCCCTCGGCGCTGATTCTGATTTTTTCTTTGTCGGCCACCCGATTTAATTTTTTAAATACCTGCCCCGGATTGAGGCGCTTGAAATCAAATTTCTGAACCCGGGATAATACCGTCGGCGGTATTTTATGGGCTTCGGTAGTCGCCAAAATAAAAACTACATGGGCCGGCGGTTCTTCCAAAATTTTTAAAAGAGCGTTAAAGGCGTCTTTGGTAAGCATGTGGACCTCGTCAATGATAAATATTTTGTATCCGCCGCCAGGAGCCGCCACCAGCGCCGATTCTTTGAGATTCCGGATGTCTTCAATGCCGCGGTTGGAAGCGGCGTCTATTTCTATCAAATCAAGCGAGCGATTTTCGTTGACGGCAAGGCAGGCCGGGCACTTGTTGCAGGGGATGGAAATGGTTAAATTTTTCGAAAAGATTTTGGAAAAATCGGCGCAATTCAACGCTTTGGCGAAAATTCGGGCAATCGTGGTTTTGCCGGTTCCTTTCGGACCGCTGAATAAATAAGCATGGCCTGCGCGGCCAGTCATTAAAGCGCCTTTTAAAGTTGTGACCACGTGTTCCTGACCCACTACCTGGGAAAAATCATGCGGCCGGTATTTGCGATATAACATAAAGAAAACAACAAGCTACTTTTTGAACACTATCAATTTAAGTCCGCTAAAATTAAACAGCAAGGCAACGGCCGCACCGGCTACCGCTCCCGCATTCGCCCATGCTTCCGGCTCTAAATTATAAATTGGGGGCATAAAATTAACAATCAACGATGCGGTGCCGGCATTAATAGCCAAAGAAAACATGCTAACCGTAAAAAATTTCACCACTTCCATCCCGCTGGCCTGTTTTTGTCCGGCTCCGAAAACCCAATATTTATTCCACAAATAACTTAATGACACCGCCGCCACGAACGAAACGGATTTAAAAACCGGATAAAAAATTCCGGCGCTGATGCCGGTCAAAAAAATCAAAATATTTAAAACATCAAAATCAACGGCGGCATTGGTAAATCCGACGGCGGCAAATCTGCCAAACTGGTTGAAAAATGGCAGCCATTTCCCCAAAAAATAGCCGAGATTCACCCCCAAAATCCAAAGAACCGGAACTAAAATAATCAGCCAGGCAAACGACCAGCCGTACAATTCCGGAACCTTCAAAAAACTAAAAATCCGCCAGGCCGAAAAACCAGTAATAAAACCGGTTGCCAAAGAAAAAAACAGGTCTTTTTTTGTGAATTTCATGTTCAGTTGGTTTTTTAAACGCCGTATTTTGCCGTTAATTCCTTTTCAACTTCTTCTCTTGGCCGGCTGTATTTGGCATAAGACAATTCCTTGACGGCCTGCGCCGTTTCGGCTGAACCGGCGCCGAACACCCTCTCGGTTTCCACTTTGATATTGAACGGCCGGGTTGTCTGCCCGTTAACCAGCAAATTAACATAAGCGTTGAGATTGTCTATGTTCATCAAATCTTGGGGGCTGAAAACCGGTTCAAATTTGTTTTTCATAAATTCGGCGTCATCGGGACTGATGCGGAAAGCGACAATGGAACCGACATTGCCGAAAACGGCATCGCGGATATTCTCTTTAAGTTGTTTGATGAACTGGTGGGCGATAATCATGTCCAGCCGGTATTTTCTTGCTTCCGACAAAATGACGGCAATGCTGTCGGTGGTAAAATTCTGAAACTCGTCCATAAAAAGATAAAAATCCGAACGGGCCTTTTCGTCCAGAACATCTATCCGCGACAGCGCCGCCATCATCAGTTTGCCCACAATAATCATGCCCAGAAGATTGGCGTTGATTTCGCCTATTTTCCCTTTGGAAAGATTGACGATTAAGATTTTCCGGCTGTCCATCGCCTCTCTGAAATTAAAGGCGCTTTTTTTCTGGTTGATTATCGGCCTTAGAAATTCGTTGAAGATGAAAGCGTTGAGTTTGGAGGTGATGTACGGCGCGATGTTGGCCAAACTTTGTTCGCCGCCGGCCTTTTCCGCTTCCAACTGCCAGAATTCTTTAATCAAAGGATTGGTTTCGCGGTTTAATTTTTCTGCCCGGTAAGCGTCATTTACCAAAACTCTGCCGACATCGGCCAAAACGGGAATTTCATTGGCATAATCGTCCAACAGGAGCAGAACGGCGTTTTTAAAATATTTTTCAAACATCGGACCGCCGACTTCCTTTAAGTTGTACAATTTATCAAAAATCCCGAACATTTCGTCAATAACCATCGTCTTTTGTTCCGGATGGGCCGGGTCGATTTCAAGCATATTCAAACCCATCGGCCGGGCAATGTCGCCCGGGTCGAAATAAATTACGTCATCGGCCCGCTCTTTGGGAATTACGGAAAGAGCAAATTCGGCGAATTCTCCGTGAGGGTCGATAAGACAAACGCCCTGGCCGTTTTCAATGTCCTGCCTTAAAAGCGCTTTCATCAAAGTGGATTTGCCGGTGCCAGTTTGGCCGATAATATACAGGTGTCTTCGGCGGTCTTCATCCGACATTTTTATCTGAACTTCCTGCCCGCGAAAAATGTTTTTACCGAGAACGATTCCCTGCCGGGGCAGATTCGAAGGCGGTTCGGCCGGTTTCGCTTTTAAAAATCTGACGCGCGGCGCGGCGGTGAAAAAAAGCGGAAAATGGTAAAAACTGGCGATTTCTTCCGTGGACATGGTAATCGCCTGTTTACCGTCAAAGAGGCGAAAAGAAAAATTATAAAGCAGTTTGGACAGCGCCGAACCGGAAAGACCGTTTAATTTCAATCCGTTCAAATCCGGCGACGAAAATTGGACGAAGGCGCCCTGAAAATCCTGGAGAATCTGGCCGGCTCTGGCCGGTGAAAACGCAGAAGCGATAAGCCGAATGTTGACGTCAAAATTCTGCTTGCCGGTTTTGTCGGCAATGGCTTTGATTATTTCAGTATCCGCCGGCGTCACCGTTTTTGGAGGTTCGGGCGCTTGGTTGGGCTGCGGCGGTTTTGGCTTTTGAGGATGCAATGCCCGCTGGAAAGCTTGTTTGAACGGATAACCGGCTTGCATTTCGCGGGAGGTTTTAACGCCGAGCGATTTAAGATTTCCGGCGTGGCTCGGCCTTATTAAAAGCTGAAGCGCCGCGCCTTCGCCTTCCGATTGAAGTTTTGACATTGCCGTCAACACGGCTCCCAGTGGGTCCGTTTCGAGTTTCTGGTAAGTTTTAATCGGCAATATCGGATTTGCAGAATAACGCAGAAATCCTCCGGCATTAGCGCCTTCGGGATTAAAAATATTATAATCCGTCACCCGGGTTATTTCAGCCGCCGGATAGTACCCGTAAATCTGCTTTTCAATGATATCTTCGCTGCTTTTGGGAACGGCAATGTAAAAATGCGTTTCTTCGCCGATGTGGTGGACGGCGATTTCCAAAGCAAGATACGGCTCGCCGTACAAAAACTTGTTCCATCCTTTTGAATGAAGATTGGCAAAACTGGAAAGAAGCTGTTCTCCCACGCTAATAAGTTCTTTTTCGCTCTTAGTCGCACTACCCTCTCGGGGCGCTTCTCGAGGCACGCGGACCAGAAACAAGGTCATATTGAGAGCGCGGTCTAAACTGCCCTTGGTTTTCCAGGAGCCGACGACAACCAAGCCGGCGATAAAAACAATCGCCAGAACAAGAAGATAAATTATAAGCGGTAAAAAAGGCAATGATTAATTGCTAATTACTAATGGCTAACTGACCTTTTCCAATTTTTTCCTTTCCACCAGAGCGTTATACAGTTCATCCACGATTACGTCGTGAAAAGCGTCTATAAGGGCGGCATTATTGGTTTTTGAAACTTCTTGTATTGCCTGAACAAGACTGCCGCTGAACGCCAAATCAACCAATTGCTGAATTTTATCTTTTAATTCAGGCGTAAGGTAGCTGGGCGGCTCTACGGCGGGAGCCGGCGGAACGGCCGCGGCATCATCCGACGGTGTCGCTTGCTGTGCGGGGACGCTTTTTTGTATTTTTTCTCCGACTATTTCATGCAAAATTTCTTTATCGGAAGGAATCGTTTCTTTGGCTCCGGTTTCTTGGCCGCCCAAAGCTAACTTCTTTTCCCGAAGCTGTTGTTCCAACCGAGCTATTTCTTGTTCAATTGTTGTGCTACTTTCGGCCATGTTTTTATTATATCACAAAGATTGATTTGTTAATTGCCAATTGTTGATTGCCAATCCCGCTCCTGAAAAGCACTTATTATCTTTTGTTGAAAACTTTGTTAATATTAATATATGTCTAAACACAAAGAGCTTTTAGTTTTTTTGATTGTCGTGGCGGTGGCCGGATTTTTCAGATTATATCAACTTGGTTCGACTCCATCGGGCCTTTATCCCGATGAAGCGATGAACGGCAACAATGCCGTCCAAGCGCTGGAAACAAAAGATTTCAAAATATTCTATCCCGAAAACAACGGCCGCGAAGGACTGTTCATCAATATTCAGGCCTTATCCATATGGGCCTTCGGCGCCCATCCCTGGTCCTTGCGTTTCGTTTCGGCGCTCATCGGGATTTTAACGGTTATCGGACTGTACTTGTTGGTACGGGAAATGTTTGAATGGCGGCTTGCCGCTTTGGCCGGATTTCTGCTCGCCGTTTCTTTTTGGCACGTCAATTTATCAAGAATCGGCTTCAGAACGATTATGGTTCCGTTCATCTTAGTTTATCTGTTTTTCTTTTTGTGGCGCGGACTGAAAACGAACCGCTTTTCAAATTATTTTTGGGCCGGTATTTTCGGCGGCCTTGGATTTTATACCTATATTTCCTACCGGATAGCGCCGCTTATTGCCATAGCCGTTTTTTTGAATTATTGGCAGTTTATTAAAAAAGATTACTCGTTTGCCCATTCAAAATACGAATATGCCAAGACCCGTCTTTTGGGCGGTTTTGCTTTGTTGGCCGTAACCGCGATAATTGTCGCTCTCCCCATGGGTTTTGACTTTTGGCAGAATCCGGACCGGTTTTTTGCCGGGGAAAGAGCTTCCGTTTCCGTATTCGCCCAGGATTCCCCGCTGAAAGAATTGGGATTAAGCGTAATAAAAACCTTGGGCATGTTTAATTTCAGCGGTGATTTCAATCAGCGGCATAATATCGCCGGCGCTCCGCTTTTCCCCTGGCCCATAGGCATATTTTTTGCAATCGGCTTCATCAATGAATTGGGCCATTGGCTGAAGAGAAAACACGGCCATTTTTCCGTGACCCATACTTTGATTTTCGTCTGGTTTTTTATAATGCTGCTGCCGGGATTTTTATCAACTGAAGCGCCTCACGTCTTGAGAACCGTCGGCGTCTTGCCGGTGGCCATTCTTCTGGCCGCAAAAGGGATTGCCTGGGTTTTTGACAAGTTAAGCGATTGGCACAAAACGACCGATAGCCATGAAGCGGCGAATCTTTACGGCCAAGGCCATCATCCGGAAACAAAAGCAGTCGTGGCATTGTCGCTGGCGATATTTTTAAGTTCATTGGCAATTTTTGAATTTTGGCGGTATTTTATCGTTTGGGGTAAAGATAAAACCACAGCGGCGGCTTTCAACTATAATTATCTGGCCGTCGCCAAGCAGTTAAATCAATCCCCGCCGAACATAAAAAAATACGTGCTGGTTAACGCGCCCGGCATTAAAGTCAACGGCGTATCCATGCCGGCCCAGACAATCATGTTTTTAACCGACACCTACACCCCCGCCAAACAAAAAGCCAAAAATATATATTATATGACCGAAGACCAATTTAAAGCCGGAAAATATGACCGCAACGCCACAGTTATACCCCTTGAATGACAGAAATTAGCAATTTATTTCTATGCCCCGCTTTAATATTGTAGCTATAATTATTATCGTTTCAGCGGTAGTTTTGGCCGTTGATAGTGTCTGGAACGATTCGCCGATAGTCGATGAAATTCCCCATATCGGCGCCGGCTATTCTTATGCGGTAAAGGGCGATTATCGCCTGAATCCGGAACATCCGCCCTTAGCCAAAGACCTCGCCGGACTGGCCCTTTTGCCGCTGAATTTGAATCAGGCGGCCTTTCAAACGCAATTCTGGACGCAGGATATCAACGGCCAGTGGAATTTCGGCAGAAATTTAATATTTAATTCGGGCAATGACGCCGTTAAGCTTGTTCGCGCCGCCAAAATGCCGATGTTATTATTTTTTGTTCTGGCGGCAATTCTGGTATTTTATTGGGCCTCAAAACTTTACGGCGGTAAGGCGGGCATTCTGGCTCTTTTTTTATTTTCTTTTTCGCCGACGGTAATCGCTCACAGCCGTTTTGTGACTACCGATACTCCCGCGCTTTTCGGAATTCTGTTCGCTTCCTATTTCTTCGTCGGCTTTTTAAAAAACAAAACGAAAGCAAATTTCTTGCTGGCGGCGGCCGCTTTCGGTACGGCCCAGCTCACCAAATTTTCGGCGTTTCTATTGGTGCCGTTTTTTGTAATTCTGGCAATGGCGTGGGCACTCACCGAAAAAGAAAAAATCCTGAATCTGGCCAAACATATTTTTCTTGCCGCTGCCGTTTTTATGGCCGGTTTCGGATTGATTGTCTGGCCGGTTTACGCTCTTCATACCCGCAATTACCCTCCGGAAAAACAAAAATACGACACGACCAATCATCTTTTATCTTACGGCAACAGGTCGTTTGCCGCTCCGGTTGTCTGGGCTTCGGATAAACCTTTCCTGCGCCCCCTCGCTCAATACGGATTGGGTCTTTTGATGGTGGCCCAGCGGAGCATCGGCGGCAACGACACTTATTTTCTCGGCGAAGTCAGAAATGTCGCCTGGAAAAAATATTTTCCAATCGTGTACTTTATGAAGGAGCCCTTGCCGTTCTGGGGATTCGTAATCATTGCCGTAACAGCCATTATTGCAAAAGTTAAAAATCGAAAGTTAAAAGTCGAAAGCGCCGGATATTGGATAAAAAATCATTTTGACGAATTCGCCATGATATTGTGGCTCGCGATTTATTGGTATTCAAGCCTGCGCGCCAATCTTAACATCGGCGTCCGGCATCTTCTGCCCATCTACGGGTTTGTTTATATTCTTGTGGCGGGACAGATTATAAAAATAGTCCAAAGTCGAAAGTTAAAAGTTGAAAGCAAGAAATTTCTTTATACTTTTTACTTTACACTTTTTACTCTTTTGGGTTGGTACCTCGTAGAAAATATCCGTGTTTATCCATATTATCTCACCTATTTTAATCAAGTTGCCCTCCTTCGCCCGTCTTGGGCTTCGGAAGGACAAGTCGGCCATATTCCCGGAGGACATTGGTATGTGGTTGACTCCAATATTGATTGGGGACAAGACCTAAAACGCCTTGGCGATTGGGTGAATAAGAATAATATTTCTAAAATTAACTTTGATTATTTCGGCTGGGCCGACCCGTATTATTACTTAAAAGACAAATATGTCTGGATGTCGGCCGGAAAATATAAAAGCGCAGAGGATTTTTTGAAAGAATATCCCGATGGCGGATATATCGCCGTTTCGGCTACATTTTTTATGGGAACAATCAATAAACCGGACCAGAATTACATTTGGCTTTTGGGCCGCAAGCCCGCCGCCATCATCGGCAATTCTATCTTTGTTTGGAAAATCAATCCCGCTCTTTAAAATGGAAAAGGCCTTCGCGCCATACTCCCGCCGTATAAAAAATCAAGAGGCCCCGAGAAGGGACCTCAATCGGCGCGTTGACGCCTGCAATCCTTTAAGATACCCAGAGCTTGTTTACGCGCCCTGTGATACAGACCGTCCAAATCCACCTTTCCGCCGGCGTAATAGTCATCAAACTTGCCGACTATTTTCGTTGAAAAGGTCAGTATCGGCAGTTTTTCCGCCAAGCGAAACTCGTACAATCGGTTGTAAACCCTGATGTCAACCCTTACGGCTATCCCATCAGGACGTTCAACATGTTCTACCCGATACTCCCGCGAGTCAATCTTCGCAACAGCCACCGTTCACCTCCTTGTTGTTACGATTCCACCCTGCTTTTAATTATACCACAAAACCAAATAAAAAGCAATAATGAGGGTTCATTTTACATAAATTCTTCCCCCAATCCTTAAGTCTATATATTGAGGATTGAAACCGGTGTCTTTTCCCCGCTCTTCCAGCAACATCTTTAAACTTTCCAGCTGGCCGGCGATGTCGGAACCGGCTTGCCGTGAGTTGGTCGAACCGGCTTGCCGTGAGCTTGTCGAACCGGCTTGCCGTGAGCTTGTCGAACCGGCATCGAAAAACAGAAAATAATTTTTGTCGGTAAAAACCTTAAATTCGCCAAGTGAATTTTCCGGAATCTCCGCATTTTTAATTTTAAGGTTCACCGCCGGCAAATATTCATTAATCTTAAGAAGCGGCATAAAAAAAGCGGCATCGACCGCGGCGCTTTTTGCGGTATTGCCGCCGTTTCGCAAATCATCTACCGACAACAGGAGAAATCCTGAAGATTTTTCTGCTTCTCCCCACATTGAGCCGGCCGCGTCAAAATACCGGCAGCCGCCATCTTTAAAACACCAGACGCCAATTGGAATTTTTTTAGAAAACTCAACGGCCAACCCATGCGGAAATAGCTTGTTTATTTTTATGTTTTTTATAAAGAGCAAGTCTTCCGATAATTGTTTCTCCGTTGCCGACCTGTCAAAAAACAGGATGTTTTCCGCAATTTTTAAAAAGCCGATTTTTTTTTCTTCCAGAACCGAATTTATCGCAGCCAAAATGGCTTTACCGTCGGAGCTTTCTGATATCCGGCCGTTTTCCGATATTGAAACTGTTTGTATCCGCAGGATATCGGCAAAGAAAAGAATATGAACCGCGGAGGCGGCCAGCGCCAAAGCTCCGGCTGCCGCGAGCCAAAAAATAAACGGACGCCTTGCGCGGCGCCCAAAATCACTCCTTTCACGTATGGTTTTGATGTCAGCCGGACGCATAAGAAATCAACCTTCAACTACTTCTTTTTAATTTCTTTAATCCCGCCCATGTATTTCCTTAAAACCTTGGGTATAATTACAGTTCCCCTTTTGGTCTGATAATTTTCAACTAAATTCGCCAGAAGACGCGGAGTCGCCAAGGCGGTATTGTTCAAAGAATGGACAAAATGAGTTTTTCCTTCATCGTCGCGATACTTGATATTTAAGCGGCGCGATTGAAAATCATAAAAATACGACGAGGAGTGAGTCTCGCGGTATTTTTCCTGTGAGGGCATCCAGGTTTCAATATCGTATTTTTTAACCTGGCCCAGTCCTAAATCTCCGGAGCAGTTTATCACCACTCGGTACGGCAGTTTGAGTTCTTGGAGAAGCGTTTCCGCGTTTTTGGTCAGCTCTTCGTGCCATTTTACCGATTCCTCGCGGCTGTTTCGACACAAAACAACTTGTTCCAGTTTGTAAAATTCATGGACTCGCAAAATGCCTTTTGTGTCTTTTCCGTACGAACCGGCCTCGGACCTGAAACATGGTGAAAAGGCGACATACTTTTGGGGCAAGGCCTTCTCGTTTAAAATTTCATCGGCGCGATAGCCCATTACCGAAACTTCCGCAGTGCCCGTTAAATATTCATCGTTGCCGACTTTATAAACTTCGTCTTTGCTTTGCGGCAGCCAGCCGGTTCCCACAAAATTAAATTCTTTCGCAATGGCGGGCGCAAACAACGGCTGGAAACCCTTTTTTAAAAGCCGCTCCGCGGCAAATTGCCATAAAGCAAAAGACAAGAGGACGGCCTCGTTTTTCAGGAAGTAGCCACGGAAACCGGAAACTTTGGCCCCGCGTTCAATGTCCAGGAGGTCAAGTTCTTTCATCAGTTCAATGTGGTCTTTCGGCTTAAAATCAAACTTCGGAATTTTGCCCCAGTTTCTTATTTCTTTATTGTCGGCGTCGGACTTGCCTTCCGGCACGGTTTCGTCCGGTATGTTCGGCGCAAGAAGCATTAAGCTCTGAAATTCATTTTCCACTACCGTCAGCTCGGTTTCCAAAATTTTTATTTTTTCCTTGATGCCCTTAAGCTCTTCAAGGTCTTTGGGCGATTGCGGGCCTTTTGACCTCTTATTCTGCTCCGCTTTCAAAGATTCCGACGATTCAAGCAATTCCCGCCTTCTTGAGTCGACGGCCAGCAAATGCTCCACGTCAAAATCAACGTGTTTTTTGCGCACCGCTTCTTTTAAGGCCTCCGGATTTTGACGGATAAATTTAATGTCGAGCATATTATTCTTTTTGTTTCATAATCGGAAACAGCAGAATTTCCCTAAGTGAGTGAGAATCGGTCAAAAGCGCGACCAGCCGGTCAATGCCGATGCCGATGCCGGCCGCCGGAGGCATGCCGTATTCCAACGCTTCGACAAAATCCTTGTCCAGGCGTTGTGCTTCTTCGTCGCCCTTTTTTCTTTTCTGCTCCTGAAGCCGGAACCGCTCAAGCTGGTCTTGGGGGTCGTTGAGTTCGGAAAACGCGTTTGTCAATTCAAAACCGGCGGCCAAAAGCTGAAATCTGGCGACATGGCCGGTGTTCTCCGGCAGTTTCTTGGCTAACGGCGAAAGCTCCAGAGGGTGGTCAACCACAAAGACGGGGTTGATGATTTGCGGCCGGGCCAGCTTCTTGTAAATCTCGTCGGCGATATTTTCCTTAGTCGCCGTTTTTTCTATTTTAAGGCCCAGTTCCCCGGCCCTTTTTTTAAAATCGCCTCCATCGGCCGTATCGTAATCCAGACCGGCATATTCCTTGATGATATCGTTGAATTGCAGACGTTTATAAGGTTTCTTAAAATCAATTTTCGCGCCTCCGTACTCGACTTCCGTTTTACCGAATATTTCTCGGGTTAAAAATTCCATCATCTTTTCCGTCAGCTCCATCATCCATCGGTAATCTTTATAGGCGGCGTAGGCTTCAAGCATATTGAATTCCGGATTATGTTCGCGGTCCATGCCCTCATTGCGGAAATTCTTGGCTATTTCAAAAACTTTTTCCATGCCTCCCACCAAAAGACGCTTTAAATACAATTCGGGAGCTATCCTCAAATATAAGTCGACATTCAGGTCGTTCATGTGGGTTTTGAAGGGCCTGGCGCTGGCGCCGCCGGCAAGCGGCTGGAGAATGGGTGTTTCGACTTCCAAAAATCCGTTGTCTTTGAAAAAATCACGCAATAAGCCGATGATTTTAAAGCGAAGCATAAATTTATGCTTAATTTCTTTGTTGAAAAGCATGTCCAGATATCTTTTTCGGTATCTTTCTTCCACATCCTGAAGGCCGTGCCATTTTTCCGGAAGCGGTAGAAGGGCTTTGGATAACAGGCGAAAATCCTCCGTTTCCAGAGTTCTTTCTTCTTTTTTGGTTTTAAACAAAAAACCACGGATTTCGAGGAAATCTCCAATATCGACTAAGGTTTTGAATAATCCAAATTTTTCTTTGCCGATAACGTCTTCTTTCACATGGACCTGAATCTGCCCATCCGAAGACAAGCGGTTTGCGGCGTCGGTTTCAGAACCGTCGTCAATGTCAAAAAAGACGGAACCGCCGTGTTCACGCATGGCCATTACTCTGCCGGCCAGAGTAATAATTTTCTTGTCTTGACTTAATCGTTCAAAATCAGCCAGAGCTTCGGATATTTTATGCGTTCGGTTGCAAACAGCCGGATAAGGGTCCAGACCGGCATTTATTGCGGCTTCAACTTTTTCAATTTTAGTTTTACGTATCTCTTCCAGGGCCATCCCCACACTCACTTAATAGTTGCTTTGTTATTTCTTACCCCACTTTTTATAGTTTGATAAGCTGCAACTTGTTGCGTAATTAGCTTTATAATCCCCGACAGCTCACAGAAATATCTATTAAGTGAGTGAGGGGACAAGTCAATCATAACAAAAAAAACGGCGATACAAAACCTTCATTCTAAAAAGACATGGGGGCGTTATCGTATTTCCGTGATTTTATATTCCACAACGCCCTTGGGAGTTTTAACTTCAACGCTATCCCCTTTTTTGTGACCCAAAAAAGCTCTGCCCAAAGGAGATTCGTTTGAGATAAATCCCTGTCCGGGATTTGATTCCGACGCGCCGACAATTACGAATTCCTGCGAACCGTTTTTGGATTCGGTTTTTACGCATGAACCTACGTCGGCAATGCCGCTGCCGCTTGAGCCGGTGACAATTACGGCGTTTTCCAGAATCTCTTTAATTTCTTCGATTCTCCCCTCGTTTGCCGCCTGGGCCTCTTTGGCCGATTCATATTCGGCGCTTTCCGACAAATCGCCGAGTTCTTTGGCCTCTTTAATGCGGCTGGCAATTTCCGGCCTGATAACAGTCAATCTTTCCTCAAGCTCGTTTTTTAATTTTTCAAGCCCTTCGCGACTAAAATATTGATTATCCATGGTTTTGTTTTATTTGGCATCTGCCCGGCAGCCCAAGCACAGTTCCGGCAGATAATAAGAAGTTAATTTAACACAAACGGAATGGAAGCGCAAATTTAATGGGATTCCGAGACCGGTGAGGATTCAACCGGTTGCGGTAAGAATTGCCCGAAATACCATTTCAAAACATTGTGGGCTATCTGAACCGCTAAACCCTGGTTTGAGGCGGCATCTTCAACAAGGACCGTAATGGCAATTTCCGGATTTTCCCACGGAGCAAACGCGGAAAACAAAGAATTGATTTTTTTATTTTTCACCACTTCGGCCGTGCCGGTTTTGGCGCCGGCCCGCACCGGCAAATCACGAAGCGCTTTGGCCGTTCCGGAAAGAACCGTTTCTTCCATATCGCTTTTAATTTCCAGGATATTGTCCTGTTTAAACTGAAGCTGGCCTATTTTCTCCGGTTGGAAAATCTGAATTGTATTTTTGTTGGCATCAAGAATCCGTTGGGCCGTTTGCGGTTTATAAAAAGTGCCCCCGTTGCCAATGGCCGAAATATAACTGTTTAGCCAGAGAGGTGAAATCAACAGGTCGCCCTGACCTATTGAAATATTGTAGGTGTCTCCCAAATACCAGCTTTCGCGTTTTTCGGCCAATTTCCAATCGGGACCGGGAATAAAACCGGCTTCCTCGCCCGGCAAATCAATGCCGAGTTGTTGGGCCGCCAGACTGGCTGTTAAATATTTTGTGATTCTTTCCACGCCCAAACCTTTTATGCTTTTATGGCCTCCGCCGGCAATGAAAAAATAAATGTTGCAGGAATTGGCAATCGCTTTGCGCAAGTTAAAAAGACCCGATTCCGAGCGCCAATTTTTAAAGACGTAAGGAGAATCGGCGTCAAAAGGATTGGGAACGGTAAGGCTGACGCAATCTCTGATATTGTCTTGCGGCGCGAAAATCTTTTCTTCAAGCGCCATTAAACCCATTAAGGGTTTTATTGTCGAGCCGGGATTGTACAATCCGCCGATAACCCTGTTAAAAAGAGGCTGATTCTTGTTTTTTAAAATACTGTCCGCTTCCCGGTCAGAAAGGCCGGCCGCAAAATCATTATTATCGTAATCCGGAAAACTGACCAGGGCCAGCACCGCTCCGTTTTGCGGGTTTTGAATTACGGCTGCCGCTTTAGCCAAGCCGTTAGCCGCTAAAATATTATAGGTCTCGTTATAAAGTTTTTTCTGCAAAGCGTAATCTATATTCAACACCAAATTGCTGCCGGCAGAGGTTTCCCGATTTACTATTTTTCCGTTCTCCACGCCGCCGTCAAAAAGAAGCCGGCCATGTTCGCCCCGCAGAATTTTTTCATATTCCGCTTCAATCCCGGTCCGGCCCATAAAATCAACCGATTCATAGTAAGCGTCCCGGCGCAGGTCATTTCCATTAACCTTTCCGACATAACCAATAATGTGGGCAAATTGCTTGCCGTCAACATATCGGCGTTTTAAGTCGGGAATAATATGAAATCCTTTAAAAATTCCGTTTTCAACGGCTAAAATTTGTTCTTTATTAAGGTCGGCGGCGACAAAAAAGACAGAGTTGGTTTTACTGCCGTCAGAAATCGTCTTTTCAAAATTTTCCGCGGAAAATTTTAATATTTGGGCCAATTTTTCAAGATTGGCCTCTTCCGGAACAGAATTTTTTAATTCGCGGGAAACCGCCAAGAGACCAAAACTTGGAACATTTTCCGTAAGAGACCGACCAAGCCGGTCAAAAATTGCGCCGCGCGGAGGAGATACGGCAAAACTTACCGATTTATTTTGAGCGGCAATTTTTTCAAAATTATCATGTTTGAAAACGCTTAAATTAAAAGACAAAGCCGCAACCGCGAAGAAAAGAATCAGAGTGGCAACGGCGATGAACTTAAAATAAAAATCAGGAATCGGTTTTTCCAGGTCGGCATAATCACTGCCGGCATCAAGCAGGGTTTCTTCCGGCGAGGCCCAATCGTCCTGATTTATTTCGAGTGAATAAGTTGAACGTTTTAAAAACATGAGCGGAATACAATTTAGAATAAAGAATTAAGAAAGCGAGATTCGGCATTTGGCTTCTTTCTGTTTAATAAGACCGTAAAAATCGCGCTCCAAACGATAATGTAAACAATCATTTTGGCGTTAACCGCCATTGCGGATATCAATAAAAAATAACCATTGGCGGCATAAAGCAGGTTGTTTATTAAAATTGACAACAGGGCAAATACAATAAATATCCCGATAGTAACGATTAATTTTTGAAAATAAACCCTGGCGGAACGCGAAAAAATTCCATCTTGTCCGAGAATTATGAACTTGACCGCAATAAAAAAAATAAGGGCCGCCGCTAAAAAAGATAAGACAAAAACGCCCGGATTGGCTCCGGACAGGATTTCCGCCCCAAAACTCATAAAAACTCCGGCCAAAATTCCAGTGCTACCGGCGTTAGCCGCAAGCCAGGCTGAAATCAACAGAAACACGGCAATATTTTCTTTAAAATTGAAAAGCGCGGGCATTACGACCGTATCAAGAATAAAGACGGCAAAAAACAAAATAAAAATTTTTATATTTTTCATCTCATCATTATCAAAATTTTGGCTAATGACTCTCCATTCACCGCGGGCCTGATTTTAACGGTTTGAAAAACTCCGGTTTCATTTGCCGCAACGAAAGAAACCGTTCCGATAATTAACGCCGGCGGGAACGTGTCATCGCCGGAAGAAACCACCAAATCGCCTTCTTTTACGGTATCCTTTCTGGTTATAAGGTCAAAATAAAGCTCCTCATTGAGCCGGCCCTTAACCAACCCCTTAGTTTCAGAGCCGGCTTGCCGTGAGTTGGTCGAACCGGCTTGCCGTGAGTTGGTCGAACGGGAAATCTTTCCGCTTATTTTAAAAGCTGGGTCGGTGATAAACAAAAGTTTTGAGAAAGCGCCAAAAACTTGTTTTACTTGTCCCACTAAAATTCCTTCAGCCGTAATAACAATATCGCCTTCCGAAACCCCGTTTTTTGAACCCCGATTCAGCAAAACATTATAACCCGACGGGGTTAAGTTTAAATTATATATGCCGCCCAAAACAAACCGGCCCGGAATTTTAGCGGTTATCCCGACCGTCCGCCTTAAAAATTTATTTTCCTCTTCCAGCGCGCCGGCTAACGTCGTTTTTTGCGTCAATTCTTTATTTTGTTTCCGCAATTCTTCGTTTTCATTTGCCAGTTCCCGCCATTTCAGAGCTTCGGTTGAAATTTTTTTTAAAATTTCCAGCTTGCTCCAAGCCGCCGAAAAATATCCCTCTGCGAAATCAGGATACAAAAAATCATATCCGCCGAAAATAAATTTGATTAAAAAAATAACTGCCGTTGCAGTTGCAAACAAATAAAAAAAAGTTTGGTTTCCGGCGGAAAAACGACTCATATGAATTCGTCTTTTTGGGTTGAAACAAGAACCGACTTTAATTGACCGACATTTTCAAGGACAAAACCGCAGCCTCGCGCCACCGCCGCCAAGGGGTCATCGACAATTTTAACGAATAATTTGGTTTCTTCGGCGATATGTTTATCCAGTCCCCTCAACAGCGCTCCCCCGCCGGCAAGAAAAATGTGTCTATTGAACAGGTCGGCCGTAAGTTCCGGCGGAGTTTCTTCGATAGTGTTTTTAACGGCTAAAACTATGGCGCCGACCGACCTTTCCATCGCTTCCCGCAATTCTTCGGAAGACACCGTCATTTCTTTTGGCAGACCGGAAATCAAATCCCGCCCCCGAACACGGCCCTCAAGTTCTTCGTCCAAAGCAAACGCCGAACCAAGAGAACATTTAAGCTGCTCGGCAGTGGCTTCGCCGATTAATAATTTTTTTTCTTCCCGCATATAGCGCAGAATGTCTTCGTTAAGTTTGTCGCCGGCAATCCGCAAAGACCGTGAAGCGATTACCCCGCCCATTTAGATTACCGCCACTTCAGTCGTGCCCCCGCCGATATCCACGATGACGTTGGCCACCGCTTCATGCACCGGCAAACGAGCTCCGATTGCCGCCGCCATCGGCTCTTCTATAAGATATACCTCCCGCGCGCCGGCATTGTAAGCCGCGTCTTCCACCGCTCTTTTCTCCACTTCCGTCACGCCCGACGGCACGCCTATCACCACCCGCGGCCGGGGAATAAGGGCAAAACCGTCCTGATGAACTTTATCGATAAAATATTTGAGCATCTGTTCGGTCACTTCGAAATCAGAAACAACGCCGGAAACAAGAGGGCGGAAAATGGCGATATAACCCGGGGTGCGGCCGACCATCGCTTTGGCTTCTTTTCCGATTGCTAAAATTTTGCCGGTTTTTTGGTTAACGGCGACTATGGACGGCTCATTGATGACTATTCCTTTGCCGCGAACATAAACAAGGGTGTTTGCCGTACCCAAATCAATTCCTATGTCTTTTGACCAAAAACCGAAAAATTTATTAAACATATTGATATACTAATTGATATACTAACATAGCAAAATCATTGTCAACAATCAAAAATCCCCTGAGGGGATTTTTGATTTACTTCATATATTTTATTAATTGTTCGACGTTTTGAAAATCTGAGAGCTTCTCCGGTTTTTTATTCGCGCGTTTTTTCACTTCGCATAAAGCCGCACTTATGGTATTTGGACTGACTATTAATCTGTACGGGCAGCCAATTAAATCTGCATCAGCTAATTTTTCTCCCGGACTTTTGTCTTTCCGGTCATCAAATAAAACTTCTATGCCGTTTTTATTTAAATCTTCATAAAGTTTTTCGGCTTTCTTCTTAACATCTTCTTGAAAGTCATTATCTTTGCCAAATAATGTTATCAAGTGGGCGTTGAACGGAGCAACATTTTCCGGCCAGATAATGCCCTTCTCGTCATTGTGGATTTCCGCTATCACTGCCATCAAACGGCTCACGCCGATACCATAAGAACCCATTACGACATATTTCTTTTCTCCTTTTTCATCAACAAACTTCAAATCCATCGCTTCGGAATATTTGGTTCCCAAGGGAAAAATATTTCCCGCCTCAATCGCCTTTGCTTCAAACATGCCGCCGCCACATTTTGGACATTCGTCTTTCTCTTTTAATTTTGTAATCTCGCTATTTTCGGCATACTCGCATTGGGAGCAGATTAAAATCGTGTCTTCGCCCACATCCGACAAAATTTGAAACTCGTGGGTATTGCTTATGGTAAAGGCTCCGCCGCCGGCTACGGTATAAATCGCCCGCAGATGGCAGCGTTCAAAAATCTTCATATAAGCTTCTTTGACCTTTTCGTAGTAATCAAACAGGTCTTTTTCATCGGCGTGAAAACTGTACAAATCTTTCATCATAAACTCCCGACCGCGCAAAAGGCCGGATTTGGCCCGCGCTTCGTTCCTGAATTTCGTTTGAAGCTGATAAGCGGCAAAAGGAGGTCTTTGTAAGAACTGACGTATTTGGAAGCAATGGCCGTTAAAACTTCTTCATGCGTCCAACCGAGAGCAAAACCGGCTTGCCGTGAGCCCGTCGAATCGGCATCCGGATTCTTTTTGGTTACTACATCAAATCCGACATCAAGATTCCAGCGATTGGTCGCTTCCAAATATTTTTTCTCCCCCAGAGCCGGCATAAACATTTCTTGTCCGCCGATGGCATTCATTTCTTCTCGGATAATTTTGATGACCTTGGACATTACCCGCCAGCCTAAAGGCAGAAAAGAATAAACGCCGGCGGAGTTTTTAAACACAAAACCTCCCCGCA
>Ga0075894_114_pt1 | contig 13473 bp, 13 predicted proteins | sample RifGroA1_FD_68317 | JGI IMG/M metagenome (GOLD analysis project Ga0075894, IMG submission 68317) | Parcubacteria bacterium GW2011_GWA1_48_11b
TTCGGGCCTATGGTTCAGTGGCAGAACGCGGCATTCGCATTGCCGAGACAGGAGTTCGATTCTCCTTAGGTCCACAATAGGCGAATTTAGTCAGGATTTAATTATCCACACCTCTCCTGCAATAAAGGCGGCCTACTTGCTATAATTATAAGTATAACAAAGGTCGAGAAAACCTGTAGAGATATAGAGATTTATGGTAGTTGAAAATTGGTTAAATGTAGTCAGGGCATCCATCCAGCAAGTCTGGATAACGGTGATGAATTTTTTGCCGTCGTTACTGGGTGCTTTGCTAGTTTTTATAATCGGCCTGATTGTTTCGTCCGTCTTGGACAGGCTGGTAGAGCGCTTAGTCCATTATCTTAAATTGGATGCGCTTTTACGACGACTGGGAGTTGAAGCTTTTGTGCACCGAGCCAATATGAAACTTGATGCCGGCGTTTTTCTCGGCAGAGTTGTATATTGGTTCTTCATTTTGGTCTTCACGCTTGCAGCTTCCGAAATTCTGGGCTTCGCCGCTCTTTCGGCTTTCCTGGGAACTGTACTAATGTACATTCCGCAAGTGCTCGTTGCTATACTAATCCTCTTGGTAACTTTAATAGTCGCCAACTTTTTGCGAGGTTTGGTGAGAGCTTCGGTAATGAGCGCGAACATCGGACACGCCAAAGCGCTGGGAACAGTCACCTGGTGGACAGTGGTAATCTTCGGCCTTTCCATTGCGTTGGATCAAGTTGGTGTAGCGATGGGTATAATTAATACTCTCATCACCGGCGTGATTGCCATGCTAGCGTTGGCTGGCGGCCTTGCTTTCGGGCTGGGCGGTCGGGAACATGCTTCCCGCTGGCTTTCCAAGTTGGAAGGCGAAATGACCCATCATCAAGGTTAATTCCGAGATTGATAAGCAAATAAAAAGCCCCGGGTTTGTGTCCAGGGGCTTTTTATTTGCCGCGAAATTATTAGGTACTCGCCCCCTTCGTAAAGTCTCCTCTTTGGCGCCCCCCACCCAAACTCTTCTGAAAGGACCAGCGGTTCTTTTGCCCAGCGGCAAAATCCCCTGCCTGCCGGCAGGCAGGGCTCCGCCAATTCCTTCACGGAGACTTTCTTGGAGTGGGCTTATTCCAGACAGAGTCATATTCCCTCCCCCAAGAATGTCTTTGAGGGAAAGTGGCGGAGGCGCGAAAGCACGGTCTTTTATTTATAATAGGAGGTTAAATAAAAGTTTCGCGCCGAGCCCCTAGGCAGTCCGAGCTCGCTGGGCGAGGAACTGCCGGTTCCCGAGAAGATATTGTTGGGGGAGGGAACTTTACGAAGGGAGCGCGTGGGTTGAGGGAAGTACTTAATAATATTTATTTTTGCAATATCCAAATCTGGTTGTAACCCCAAATCTTTTCAAAATAATTCCGTAATTTTGGCCAGCGGGCGGCTAAAGACAAAATCTGTTTCCTGACAAAACCGCGAAAACCCGAAAAACTGCGCGGGTCAATAAGATATTCCATATTAACTTTTTTGAAATGCTTGGAAACGGCATTTTGGAAAACGCCCGGAGTGAAGACCGAAATGTGATTTTTTCCGGGATAGTAGCGGGCAAAATCTCCGTGCTTCAAAAAGAAATTGATGCTGGCCCGCGACAATAAATGAGGAATGCTTAAAATGAACAGGCCTCCGGGTTTTAAAATCCTGTACGTTTCCCGAATGCAAAAATAAGGATTTTCCAAATGCGCCAAAACGCACCAGGCGGTGGCTATATCAACCGAGTTGTCCGGCCAGGGCAACCGGTCATAACTTAAATCCGCCGTTTTGAATTCTTTGACGTACTGCTTATTTTCATCGGCAAGGTAATCGTCAATGTCCAAGCCGGCAATGTTGTGAAAACCAAGTTCGTACAGCTGGCGGGCGAAGGCGCCGCCGGCTACGCCGAAATCAAGAACTTTCGTCTGCGTTCTGTCTTTGAAAAATTGGTCGTGATATTTGGCAACGATATTGGCGGCAAAAAGATTTTGCAGATTTCTGCCAGCGTAGCCCCCCATCTCGTTTTTGAGTCTCGCCTTGTTACTTTTAATTTCCTGTCCGGTAAGATATTCCATTGTTTACCCAAATTATATATTATTAAACTGCTCAATCAACATGCTCTCTACCGATCAACGCTTCATCAGCATCCTCCTCTGCCCAGCTTGCAAGGCGGCGGGTTTGCGCGCAGAACAGGAAAGTCTGGCTTGCGGAAAATGCCGCGCCGTCTTTCCGGTCAAAAACGGGGTGCCCTTTTTGATTCACAAAGAATTGCTCCAACAATACGAGCAATACAACAAAGAAATTGAATCGCCAGTCAACAAGTTAAAAACACTTATTAAAAAAATGCCGTGGCTTTTCCAATTTCTTACTTACGCCATCGGCAGTATTTCCTATTTCGGCTGGTCGCCCAAAAAAGCGCTCAAAAAAATTTACAAAGAGGGAGAGCTGAAAAACAAAATTATTATAAATATCGGTTCGGGAATTAAGGCGATTCATCGGGAGGTAATTAACCTTGATATTTTCCCGTTTGAGAACGTTGGTCTGGTAACCGACGCCACCAAACTGCCAATTCAAGATAATTCGGTAGATATGGTAATTACCGAATCCACTTTGGAACACATCCCCGACGCCGAGCTCGCGATTCGGGAAATCTGCCGAGTAGTCAAACCGGGCGGATACGTTTACATCAGCATTCCGTTTTTAATGCCCTTCCACGCTTCCCCAAACGATTATGTCCGGCTAACCAACGAAGGAATCAAGCACAAATTCGCGATTTTTGAACCGCAACGAATTGGAATGAACGGCGGACCGGCATCTGCCCTAATTTCACTACTAATGCATTTCCTCGCGCTGCCCTTTTCAATTATTTCAACGAGCTTATATAACTTTATGACTTATATCTTTATGGCAATTCTCTCACCGCTCCGCGTTTTTGACTTGGTATTTTATCTTTTCCCCCGCTCAACCGACGCCGCCGCGATGACTTACTTCATCGGCAAGAAAAAGGAATAGAAGTTACTTTTTAATCTTGTAAATTTCCACTTCTTGGTTTTTGAAAACCAATTCCAGGTTTGGATTTTTGCTTAAATCAATTTGGGTAATCTGCCTTTCCCACGGCCCGTAATAAACATAGTCGGCCTCAATATCCTCCCAATTCGCCGTCACTTTGGGATAACGCGCCAGTAATTCATCAGCTTTCTCTTTGCTGACAAAACGGTAAGTTGTTACGCTCTGCGGCAATCCCCGGTCGTAGTAATAATTGGCATAGTACCCGAAATAGAGATGCGGGATAACCTCAACTGTGTTTAAAAATTCGTTCATATCTTTCGCGGGAGAATCGGCGCAATGTTCCGGCGAGCAGGGCCCATTACTGTAATCAAGCTCCAAGATGCGTTTCAAGAATTCCTGCTTCACATTAAACAGTCTGTATGTAGTCAAAAATCTTTCCTCAAGCAATTTATTAGAAGCGGAGGTGTTAAAACCATACACAAAGTACGGTCGGGTGGAAGTTTCGGTGTACAAATACATTGACGTTATAAAAGACGGGGAAATAATCTTCGGTTCGTTCGGCAAATTTTTATTTATCCAATCCCACGATTCAACAATACTCGGATTAAACGCTCTTGATTCAAAACTTTTTCCATCAATAAATTGCGGCGGCGGGTTTACGAATACCAGCGCGTTGACTATCTTTTTTATGACAAGAAAGGAACTTCCAATAATAAGAACGACCGCAACAACTTTGTAATTTACTTTTTTAAGCAACTCAAAAGCAGCATGAAATACGATAACCGTGAAAAAGGCGCCGATCGTTCTATACCAATGGTCGGCGGCCGGAACAAAGCCGGTCACCACCTGGATATTCCACGCTATAAACATCGCGGCCGTAAAAATCCAATAGAGAACCGCTGTATTTTTTTGTCCGCGCTTGTAAAAAACGAAGTAGACGACGATGGCTAAAAGCGCGTAAAAGACGTAGGCGAGGACTTCGGGCTCGCCGGCAATAAAGAACGGCGCGTGGCTTTTGGTTATGCCGATGCGAAGAGTCAGCTCCTCTCCCGTCGGGGAATTTTTGAAATTAAAATAGTTGACCCAGTAGGGAATCGTAACGAGAGCCAAAACCGCGAATAACACCAGAACGGATTTAAACAAATTCTTATTGCTTTTATCTGCCTGCCCATGCCTATCGGCAGGCAGGCGATGAGGCAGGATTTTAAAAAGACTATAAGCGCCGATCAAACCGGCGATAACCACCAAAAACACCCAGTAATGGAAATAAACGTAAAACATCAGACCGATTAAAGAGCCGACTGCCGCCCCCGTTTTCCAGCTGGGTCTTTTCCAAAACAACAACAGGGCGGCAATTGCCGGCAGAAAAACAAGATAAGTCAGCAGGGGGTCCTCGGTGCGACCAAGCGGCAGTTTTGCCATAGGCGTTCGTATCAGAGGAATAAAATAGTTGCCGATGTTATTGAAAAAAAGCGCCAGACTTTCAAAAGCCCGCGGTAAAGCGCGGAAAATCGGCGTCATCACGCCAAGCAGGGCGAAAAAGACCGCATAAATTCTATTTCCGGTTATGACTTTGCCCAGCCAATAAAAAAGCAGAAAAACTATGGGGGACAAAATAAAAGTGGCGAAAAGATACGAAACATTTATGTTGCCGCCGAACAGAGCGATAAATCCCGCCATCAACGCCGGCATAACTTGAATCGGCCCAAACGGCGTCGGCGCGTTGGCATTATCAAGAAACAAATCGCCGGGAGGAAAATGGCCGTCGTAAATTTCCCGAAATCGAGAAATCGTCCCTTGCGCCTCGTCACCGTGGTGCGACAGCTGAATTGCCACGTACGGCTTTCCCAAAGAATGCAACTTGTTCCATATAAGTAGCTCCGGCGCGACATAAAGGACGCCTACCAAAAAAGCTAGTCCAATCAACAACCAAGAAAATTTATTTCTTAAGACGCTCTTTATAGTATTCAATGGTTTTTTTCAATCCGGTCTCCAAATCCACCTCCGGCTTCCAGCCCAACTCCTTTGTAATTTTACTTATGTCGGCAACGAGAGTGTCGGGATCGCCGGGCCGCGCCCCCTTGTCTACAATTTTTAAGTCTTTGCCGATAATCTTTTTAATCGTCATCGCGATATCCAGCATCTTGCGCCCAACGCCGCCGCCAACGTTATAAGCATGGAATCCTTTTAACTTGCTGTTGGCCGCCACGATATTGGCTCGGCAGACGTCATCCACATAAATGTAGTCCTTAACTTGTTGGCCGCCCCAATGAATCCAGACAGTGTCGCCGGTCAATGCCCATTGAATCCAGCTGGGCACGGCGCGCGTTACCGGTTTTTGCTCGTCCCCCGGTCCGTACACGTTGAAATAGCGCAGAGCCATGGCGTCTATGCCGAAAGAATGGGCGTAGGCGCTTAAAGCCGCCTCAAAAGTATATTTTGAAGCGCCGTAGGGATTTATCGGTTCTTTGGAATCGTCTTCCTGCACCGGATTTCTTTTTGGCTCCCCGTAAATGGAAGATGAAGATGAATAAACTATTTTACTGACCCCTTTTTTGCGCATCGCTTCAAGCAGTCGCACGCCGTTCATAAGATTATTTCTGAACGCCTCTTCGGGTTTTTCCAAAGAAATTGAGATGATTCCCAAAGCCGCCAAATGAAACACTACGTCTTTTTTATCCAACAATTTTTCAACCAATTCGCGATCGCCGACATCACCCACAACCAACTTTGCCCGGGGATCTATTTCACTACGGCCGCTTGAGGAAAGGTCGTCAATAACCACGACCTCATGGCCGCCGTCGCATAAATGCTTAACCAAATTGGAGCCAATAAATCCTGCTCCGCCAGTAACTAATGCTCTCATAGTCGTTATTATAATGACTTAAGATATTTTTTGAAAGCCGGACCCAACTCCGGATGTTTGGCGCTAAAATACGAGGATGCTTGGAGCAATCCGATTTTTGAACCGCCGTCAAAATGATGGCCGCGAAAAACCCAGCCCAAAAGTTGTCCGCCGCCAGCAATGTAAAATTTCAGGGCGTCTATTACCGTTGGCTCCTGCCTGCCGGCAGGCATGGCCTTGCCTTGGGGCATACTTTTTTTCATCAGCTTAATGTATCTAAAAATGGTCGGCGGCAAAACATAGTCGGCAATCGCACCCAGGCTAGACGGCGCGTTTTTAGGAGACGGTTTTTCAACGACGTCTTTGATATTCCATATATCATTTGCCAATTTGGCGCCGGAAATTACGCCGTATTGGGAAATTTGCTTGACGCTAATTTCGCGCAATATCGCAACGGGCCGGTGATAATGTCTGAATATCTTAATCAGCGATAGAAAGGGCGGTATTTTGGCATCTATAATATCGTCGCAGGCGGCAACGATAAAATGACTTTTGCCGACAAATTTTTCCGCCGCCAGCACGGAATCGGCAAACCCCTTGGACTTTTTTTCAACAATAATAAATTTATAATCGCGCCATTCGCCTTGTTTGTTCTGATAATCAATGTAGCGCCTTATGTCCTGGAATTTCGGATTTATAATCACGACAAAGCGCCTAATCCCGCCGGCAGCAATTTGATCAACGATATAATGAATCAGCGGCCGATCGGCGATTGGCATCATCGGTTTTGATTGGTGAAGAGTCAGCGGTAAAAGTCTGGCGCCAAAACCGGCTGCGGCAATTACCGCCGTATCAATTTTAAACTTGTTTGGTCCGGCCATAAACTTTGCGCCACAAATAAAAGGTGTCTTTCAAAAAACGCCAGATAATAACCGGCCTGACGAAAGCAAAAAACCTTCCGCCCCGCGGCCCAATCTCGGCATCGCCGCCGCTGCCTTTCGTCCGCGAATAGTGATTTACCGGCACTTCGCCGATTTTATAACCGTTTTGGAGCGCGCTTACGTATATTTCGGTGTTGATTACCCCTTGCGTCAGATTCGGTAAAAAATTGACCTTCTTTATAACCTCACGCTTATAAAGTTTAAACGCGCAATTAACATCCTTAACCTTAAGTCCCCGAAGGCCAAAAAGCAGGCGCATAACCCGATTGTAAAGCCACGACATCCACAACCGCATCAAAGGGTCGTTGCGTTTTATTTTATGGCCGGTTACGATGTCATACTTTTCAATGAGCGGCAGCAGCTTGTCCAGTTCCTTGATATCAAACTGGTGGTCGCCGTCGGTGTAAAAAATAAGTTCCTTGGAGGCGTTTAAAAATCCAGTGCGTAAACTGCCAGCATACCCAGTGTTAACATCTTTAGTTACCAAACGGAGTTGCGGAATGCTTTTGGCCAGCTCCAAAGTTATGGCATTGGTGCGGTCGGTGCTCGCGCAGCTGATTACCAAAATTTCGTAATCCTTAAAACGCGGCTTGAGATATTCGTTCGCCTCCAGTACAACGTCACGAATATTCTCCTCTTCATTGTAGGCGGGAAAAAAAACCGAAATACTCTTATTAAATGTCATTGTGCTCATCATAGATTTTTTTGTACGCCCGGGCAACTTTCTCCCAGCTCATCTCTCTGGCAAATTTTATTGATTCCTCGGAAAAAGATTTTTTAAGACTCTGGTCGGATAATATTTTTGTAATGACCTCTGCCGCTTTCTTATAATCGCCGACGGAAACCAATAAACCGTTTTTTCCATCACGAACGGCATCCTCGGCGCTCGTTCCTTTGGTGGCAATAACCGGCAAACCCGCCGCCGCCGCTTCCAAAAACACCAACCCAAACCCCTCAATGTCCTTGTTAAAATCTTGGGGCAACAAAATGAAAAGCTCGGCGCTCTTGTATAGCGCCGCCAAATCTTCATCGGAAATTCTACCTCGCCCGCCAAACCATTGCTCGTCATAAGACAAAAATTTTACCCGATCTCCCACGCCGAGATTTTCGGCAACTTTTTTCAGACGCTTGTATTCCCGGTTGTCAGGGTAATTATCGGTACCAAAAATGGCATAAGTAATTTTCGGATATTGGCCCGCTATTTCCGCGAATGCCCGAATTGAATATTCAAAACCCTTCCGTTCCTTCAAAAACCCCGTACTTAAAATATAGGGTTTAAGATTTTGAAATTTATCATTTAAGGGAAATTGGAAATTTGCAAGACTGACTCCATGATTAATCACAGTGATATCTAAACCTGGCAAGAATTTTAGTATCTCCTTCTTAGTGTTGTTACTGACGGCAACCACCTTATCAGCCTTGCGGTATGCCCACTTCATAATTGGCCTGCGCCAAAAATTATAAAGCGGCCTAATCGCGCCGCTGCCGATGGCAGTAATTATCACTTTCTTGCGCAACCCCAGAGACGCCAAAACCGCCACCACGCCGTAGGGCCAGGCATCCAAGGCATGAATAACATCGTACCTTTTAAACACTTTCCTGATTGCGGGAATGGCGGCAAAAAGCTTGAATTTGTTCCCATAAATTATCGGGGCGTCCAGCGGATGGCCGCTCGGCTCGGTGGTCAGTACCGCGCATTCAAGGCCGGGAGTCAGATTTTTTAGTTCGCGAATAAGAGCGAGGGCGAACCGCCCCGCCCCCGTGTATTCCTTAAGACTGCGATTTAAAAATATGACTCGCATAACTTAGTTATTATATAATTAAACATCAGCCAATGAATATAAGTTTGCTGGCAAGGAAAATTTACCGCCTGGTAAAAAGCGGCTCCGCCAAGGCGAAAGATTACAAAAATTACGCCCGTTATCTGGCGGACGCGCCCGCCTCTTATTCAACGGCCCTTTTTAATTTGACCGTTGACCTTGAATTGGCCTGGTCACGAGCCAGAAAGAATGACGGCGCCACAACCTTAGCGGAATCCCTACGAAGGGGACGCCTTGCCAGAAAAAATTTTCCGGCGCTTCTCTCCTTGCTGGATTCTTACGGCATACCGGCAACTTTTGCCATAGTTGGGCACGTTGCTTTGGATAATTGTTCCGACCACAACCAGCCGCCAAAATTTCACCCCGACTGGATAAATGGCGATTGGTACGATATTGATCCGAAATCGGACGATAATTATTACGGGTTAGACCTCGTAAAAGAATTGCTAAAGGGGCCGGGACACGAAATTGCCAGCCACAGTTTTTCGCACGTGGATTTCAGCGATGAATTTACCGGCGCCGATGTTGCCGCCTTTGAAATAGCCGAGTCCAGAAGAGTTATTGAAAAACTGGGCGCGCCGCTTGATACTTTTGTTTTCCCAAATAATCGCCCCGCCTTCGTTGATATTTTGGCCAAAAATAATTTTACAATTTACCGAAACAGTAAAAACGGCAAAATAGCGCGGGATCAGTACGGCTGTTGGCAATTCCCCGTGGGAATTTGGATTTCGCCGAATGCCTTTGGCTCAAAAGAAGCCATAAAACTCGTCAAAACGGCCATTCAGAAACAACAACTGGTAAATTTTTGGTTTCACTTACATGAGTTCGCCGGCGAAAAACAGCTCCGGGAATTCTTTGAACCAGTGCTACGCTTCGTAAGCGAGAGCGCTCGGCAAGGCCTGATTCGGCCGGATACTATGCGCGGCATTGTAAAAGCAATCCGATAAAAATTACCATGGAAAACGCCAAAGAATACTACGATAAAACCAGTCGGGAATATGTCCAGAAATGGCAAGATATGGATCGGCAATCAACATTCAACGCTTCTTTTTATTTCCGGAAAAAAATTATGGAGACCGTCCTGGAAATGGCGCGGGTGGAGAAAAATGACCGAGTAGTTGAGCTGGGCTGCGGCACGGGACTGGTGTTACGCGAACTTCTTAAAAAAACCGGCCGGGTTTTCGGCACTGACATTTCCCCTGAAATGCTAAAGCGGGTGCAAGATTCCACCTTGAAAGATAAGAAAGTGGTAATTGCGGAAAATTTTCTTGAGGCGGATGCGCGACATCGCGATGCCGAAGTCCTGCTGATGCCCAACGGCATTTCAAAGCTTGACCTGCCTAAAAATTATTTTGACAAGATGCTTAGCGTGGAGGTTTTGAGATACGTTGACGATTTGGAAAACGCTTTGTGCAATGTCGCCGCTGTAATGAAAATGGATTCGCGATACATTTTCACGATTACAAATTTTTGGAGCTCCAGCTTGTTCCCCGTCAAATTTTCCATCCGGAAAATTCTGGGATTGGTAAAGCCGCAAAAGGAATTATTGCAATATTTCGTCACCGAACGGTCAATTCGGCGATATTTAAAAAACGCGGGGCTGGAAGTCGTGGAATTTCGGAAGATGGGACTGCTATTTGCCAAGCCGTTGATAAAGAAATTCATAAAAAATCAGGCGGCTTGATAAGGCGCTGAGCGGAAAGCCGATTTTGGGCAAGTTTGCCGATACTTTTGTGATTGCTGTAAAAAAAATCAGTTAACCTGTAAAATATAGTTATGGGTATAATTTTAACGGCAGTGGCAGCGGGACTACTCACGACTGCCAATTCGTGCGATTTTAATCGCGATTTATTTTTCGGCGTGCGGGGTGATGACGTGAAATGCTTACAAGAATATCTTGGAGTTATCAACACCGGATTTTTCGGCAATTTGACGCAAAGCGCTGTATCACGCTGGCAAACTGATAATGGCATTACGCCGACGGCGGGGTATTTTGGTCCCATATCGCGGAAAAAATATCAGCAATTTGCTTCTGCCGTCACGGTCCCCACCGAAATTAACGTGCCTACAACAGTTCCTCCTATTGTCGCACCGGAACCAGCGCCCGTTCAACCAACCGCGACCATTAAAACGGGTTCCGGAATAGTGGCTAATAATGGCCTCATAGATACCGGCGCCGGCAAGATTTTCTATAACGGCTCGGGCCTGGACAATCGCGGTTTTCTTTACCCGCAAGATTCCGAAATACTCGTAGGCAATCTATCAACGGATGAGGATTATTCCACTTGCGATAATGTCAAAGCTTATAGCTACGGAGGCATAGCGAATGTCTGCCAATTCACCAACCCCAATCAATCCACATTTACTTTACTTTCCAAAAACGGAGTGCGATTTTACGACAAAACCGCCTTCAAGGGCCAATATGCCTATGCCTGCGGTAATGGCGTTTTATTATTCAAACAAGGCGGCCTCTACGGCGCTTTGGATTTTGATAAGATTGACTCGGAAAACAATCTTCAATACCACTATTGGCTGGACCAATCGGGAGGTACAAATTTCGGAAGTCTTTGCCCATCCCAAGCAAATATCGGCAAACTTACTTCCCTTCTCGCCAACTTAAAATCGGTTCTTGAGAAATTAAAAGAAGTGACGAGGCCACACTAGCCCCGATACCATTCAATCGTCTTTAGCAATCCTTCGTTAAGCTCTATCTTAGGAGAAAAATTAATAAGCTTTTTCATTTTTGAACCATCGGCATGCCGATATCGGATTTCGCCCGCCACACGCGGCGCCACGTGAATCGGCTTTAAGTTTTTGTCTACAATCGCCACAACGCTCTCTGCAAGCTCTTCAATGGTGCAGGGCTTACCCCTAACAATATTGATAACTTCGCCGTTGGTTTTAGACGACATTAAAGACCTTATAACTGCCTCAACGTTGTCGTCAACATAAACAAAATCTCTTGTCTGCAAACCATCGCCAAATACGGTGGGGCGCTTGCCTGCCAGGGCCTGCATAATAAATTTTCCAACCACAAAACCCTCGCTACTCGCGTCTTGCCTGGGCCCATATACATTAAAAAATCTTAACGCCACTCCGGGCGAACCAATGGAGTTATAAACCTTCACAAATTCTTCGCCGACAGCTTTTACGACACCGTAAGTAGTTTTTGGGTTTAATGGATCGTCCTCACGATTGGGCATTTTTATCGGCTCGCCATAAACTTCCGAGGAAGAGGCAAACACGGTTTTTTTGACGCCATATTTTTTAGCGAGAGCGAAGAAATTCGCGATTCCATAAAGATCGTTAAGAACAATCAATGGTTTTTTTTGAGTCCTATCCACGCCCACTACCGCGGCGTATTGAAACGCGTAATCCGGTCGGAAAGATTTAAAGATTAACCCCAACGCTTTTGCATCATTGACATCTCCTTTAATAAATTTGAACCGGCTATTTTTTAGCGCATCGTTTAGATTGGAGCGTTTCCCCGTGGAAAGATCGTCCAAAACAACAACTTTAGCGCCTTTTTTGAGTAGGCTGTCCACTAAATGTGAACCCAAAAAACCGGCCCCGCCGGTTACTAAAATCTTTTTTCCTTGAAGTTTACGATCCTTCATACAATCTTTTCTGCACGCTTGGCAATTTGGTTTCCGCGAGAATTTTGGCTATTTTTTCTCCGGCATCTCCATTTCCATAAATAGACTCCGTGGGATAATTCCCATGCTCTAATTGTTTTAATACTGCTTGCCTAATTTCATTCTTGCTGTATCCGGCATGGATAACATTTTTCCCGTGTTCTCTGCCCTTTTGACGAGTGCCGATATTCACCGTCGGCAAACCGAAATAACAAGATTCGCGTATGCCGCTTGAAGAATTCCCCACCAAGCACTTGGCTTTACGAAGTAGATTTACAAAAAGTTTATGCGGGGTGTGGCCCAAAATAGTAAATTGTTCGTTTGGGTTAGCGAGCCGAAAAAGACGAATGCCGCGGCTAACGTCACCGCTACCGGCATCAATATTCGGCCAGAGCATAAAGATTTGCATACCAAGGCCTTTAATTCCTTCAAGAGTTTCTTGCGCTTGATTAATGCCGCTACCGTATTCTGTCGTGACCGGATGCTGAATAACCATCATGTACGGCTTGCTGGGGTCAAAATCGGCTTGAGGGTCTTTAAATAAGGCCCTAACCTCGCGCCTCATCTCTTCGGTGGACATTTCCGGCGAATCAAGCAGGGCATCAGTTGCCGGACAGCCAACATCAAAAACATACCTAGGATCCTCACCCATTCGGACAATGCGTTCCTTGGCTTGAGACGTTGCCGGAAAATGAATGTGTGAAAGTTTGGTCATTGCGTGACGCAGACTCTCATCAATCGTACCCGTAACTTCCCCGCCTTGAATATGGGCAGTGGGGATATTCATAGTGGCGGACGCGATCGCCGAGGCAAAATTTTCATATCTATCCACCAAAGCAATAACAATGTCCGGTTTTAAATTATTAAAACAGGTGGCGAATTCCAAAACACCGAGCCCCACCGACTTCGCCATAGAAACCGGGTCACTGCCGTGAAGCTCCATAGGAATTCTCGCCGCAATCGGAAACCCTTATAGCCGAAAGAACCGATTTCACTCGGCTATAGTCCGCTCGATTGGCTGTAACAATTGCAATTTTTCTCATATTTCTATATCCTCCCATTGGACAATTGACCCTGCCGGGATGGAACGCTTTGTCTTTTTGCCAATAATTTTATGGTACTCCTTAGAACGTATGCCCGTCCCTGGACGCTTGCTGGTAATCATACTGCGATTTAGCATCTCACCAGCCGCGATATCGCGAACGGCAACCACCGAT
>Ga0075894_122_pt1 | contig 11273 bp, 11 predicted proteins | sample RifGroA1_FD_68317 | JGI IMG/M metagenome (GOLD analysis project Ga0075894, IMG submission 68317) | Parcubacteria bacterium GW2011_GWA1_48_11b
TTTAAGTGTGGGACGAGTACTACGGCGCGCTCTTTTTTCAATCTGCTCGGCCGTTTAGGATAAACAAGGACAGACCTACAAACAAGGACTGTCCTTGTGATTACCTTCCCAATCCTCGCTTTGCCAAAAGCTATTGACAAATATAGCTATTCTATGTTATGCTTAACAGTAACGGTATGTTCGGTGCATCCGTAACTCAACTGGCAGAGTACCTGCCTTTTAAGCAGGAGGTTGCGGGTTCAAATCCCGCCGGATGCACCACCGAAAGCAAACTGCTTTGCTTTCGACGGGATTACGCAATAATAGCTCCTCTCGTTCCCACCCAAATCTGCCCGTCGTCCTGCAAATCCGGCACCCCTTTTGTGTCGGTGGCTCCTCGCAAGAGGAGCCTTTTAATTCCAGAACTGATACTAAATACTTTTCCCCCTTATCCAACCCCAACGAGATTGTATATCGGCAAAAGAATCGCCGAAACGAGAATGGCAACGGCAAAACCAAGAATCAACACCAGAATAGGTTCAATCAGCTGGGAGATGTTATCAATGGCGTTATCCGACTCTGATTTGTAAAACTTCGAAACGTGCTCCAGCATGAAATTCAATTTTCCCGTTTTTTCTCCGATGGCTACCATCGAGGTCATCAAGGGAGGGATTTCTTTCCTTCTTTCAAAAATTTCCGAGATGCTTCCTCCGCCACGGACGTTTTCTTCCGCTTCTAAAAGAATTTTACGGTAATTGGTGTTCCCAACCAAGTCGGCCGTTATTTTCAGTCCGTCCAAAATAGGAATGCCCGATTTTATAAGCGTGGCTAAACTCTCGGATATTCTGGCCAGATATAAATTACGCACCACCGTTCCCAGAGACGGAATGTTTATCATCAAATTGTCCAGCCAGGCGCGGCCGTCCGGTGTTTTTATATAGCGCCCCAGAAAATAAATGCCGCCGAATACGACGATGATAAGCGGGTAAAGAAATCTGTTGACCAGACCGGTAACGGCGATAAGTGTCCGCGTCGTAAACGGCAGTTCGCTCGCCCCCATTTCTTTGAAAATAGAAAGCAATTGCGGAAGAACATACACCATCATTATAATCGTCACCACAATAAGAGAAAAAACGATAAACGCCGGGTAGGTCAACGCTCCCCTGATTTTTGAATTAATCGCCTGACTCCTCTCAAGATAGTCGGCCAGATAAAGAAGGGTTTCGTGCAATTTGCCTGAAATTTCTCCGGTCTGAACAAGTTTGACGTAAAACGGGCCGAAAATTTTCGGATGAGCGGCCATCGCTCCGGAAAGAGACGAGCCGCCCTCAACCGCCTCCGACACATCGCCGATTACTTTTTTGAAAGACGGTTTTTCCGTCTGCTTGGCTAAAGTTCTTAATCCTTCGGCTAAGGGCATATCGGCGTCAATCAAAGTAGAAAGCTGGCGGGTGAAGACCACCAGGTCTTTGTTGTTTGGTTTAGAAAAATATTGGCCGATGTCAGCCGAAAAAATGTCTTTGCCGACGGCGTTTAGGGAAAGAACCGTGAATCCTTTGCCGTGAAGAATGCTTACCGCGGCATTTTCATCCGAAGCTTCAATCCCACCCTCCAACATCTCGCCGTTTTGGGTTTTTATTTTATAATTAAATTCCATATTATACCAATTCTTTCAATCCCGCCGGATTGGCGGCATAAAACTCCGCCCTCTCCCAGCTTATTTCCTTTCGCCTGAATAAGTCGGCAAGCGACCTGTCCAGGCTGACCATGCCCACATCCTGGCTTGTTTCTATAACCAGGTCCATTTGCCTCGGCCGGTTGTCGCGGATAAGAGTCCGGATGGCCGGCGTGGCAATCATCACTTCCACTGCCGGAATGAGACCGCCTCTTATCCTGGGAATCAGCCTTTGGGAAATGACTCCGGAGAGAGTGTTGGCCAGCTGGCTCCTTATCTGTCCCTGCTGATTCGGCGGAAAACTGTCGATAATTCTTTCTACGGTCCGGGCGGCGCTGTTGGTGTGAAGCGAAGCCAAAACCAGATGTCCGGTTTCAGCCGCCGTCACCGCGGCGCTCATTGTTTCATAATCCCGCATTTCCCCTATCATCACCACATTGGCGTTTTGTCTGAAAACGGAACGCAGAGCTTTGTGGAACGAAAGAGTGTCCTGCGAAATTTCCCTTTGGTCAATAATGCTTTTATCCGGCGTAAAAACGTATTCAACGGGGTCTTCAATCGTCACGATTTTTTCCGCCCTTTCGCGGTTGATTAGGTCAAGCAAAGCGACCAGCGTGGTAGACTTGCCATGGCCGGTCGGACCGACAACCAAAACAAACCCCTGGGATAATTTTGAAAATATTTTGACTATCGGCGGTAGGTTCAGTTCATCAACGGTTCTTATTTCGTTGGGAATCAACCTTAATGATGCCGCCAAGCCGCCCCTTGATTCATAAACAGCCGCCCTAAACCGGTTCTTCCCGGCCAGGTCGTAAGAAAAATCAAGCTCCTTTTCGGTCAGAAAACGGTCTTTTCTTTCTTCGCCCAGTAAGGCGAAAACCAATCCGGCCGTTGTTTCCTTGTCCAATATTTTGTGCTCGCTTAAAACTATAAGCCGCCCGTCAATCCGCAAAACCGGATAATGGCCGGGAGAAATATGTAAATCCGAAGCGTTCTGTTGAGCCGCAAGCGATAAGAGTTCTTCTAAATATTGATTGTAATCTGCCATAAGTTTAATGTTTGTAAAGTTATAAAGTTCGTAAGGTTAGAGAATTATAACTTGATGAACTTTATAACTTGACTACGCGCTGTCCCCCGCCTGCGCCACTTCCAACAACTCTTCTAATGATACAACGCCTTTTAACACTTTCAAAATTCCGTCCTGAAACATGACAATCATTCCCTGCCGCTTGCCTTCCTGGCGCATAGCCGCTTCTGAAAGCGTGCCTAAAATTATTTTTTCAAATTCGTCGGTCATTTCCAGCATTTCAAAAATAGCGATTCTGCCCTTAAAAGCCTTGCCGCCGCATTCTTTGCAGGGATTTTTAATATTGGGTTTAAAAATTTGGTAACCGCTCTTCGAAAAAAATTCCTGCTGATAGTCTTCAGGCATGTCGTTTAAAGCGTCGTTAATTATTTTCTCCTCGCCGGCGTTGGCTTTGGCCTCCAGTTTGCAGGTCGGACACAATCGTCTTAAAAGCCTCTGGGCCGCGGCGACGTTCAGCGTCGGAGGAATCAAATATTTTTCGACGCCCATGTCTATCAGGCGGGGCACTACGCCGATGGCATCGTTGGTGTGGAGCGTCGAAAGAACAATGTGCCCGGTCAAGGCGGCCTGGGTGGCAAGAGCAGCCGTCTCGCGGTCCCTGATTTCTCCGACCATTATAATATCGGGGTCCTGGCGCAGAATGTGCCTCAAACCGGAAGCAAAAGTATAGCCGATTTCTTCGTGAACCTGGGATTGGTTGACTCCGTCCACGAAATATTCAATCGGGTCTTCCAGGGTGACGATGTTTACATCCTCCGTATTCATTCTTTTCAGCATACCGGCCAAAGTCGTGGATTTTCCGGAACCGGTCGGGCCGGTAATAAGGATACTGCCGAAAGGCTTGGCCATTGCCTTTTCGACAATTTCCAGAGCTCGTCCGTCAAGCCCCAAATCGGGCAAATCAATTTTGCCGGTCAAAGGGTCCAAAATACGCATCACCGTTTTTTCTCCGTTCTTGGTCGGAAAAGTGGAGACCCGGAAATCTATTTTTCTTTCGCCTATTCTTGTCGAGAATCTTCCGTCCTGGGCCAGCCGCGTTTCGTCAATCTTCAAATCCGAAAGTATTTTTATCCGGGTTATGACGGCCGAATGGAGATTTTGCGGAAGGGTAAGGGCCGTACTTAAAACGCCGTCGATTCTAAAACGGATTCTGACCCGGTCTTCAAACGGCTCAACGTGAATGTCGGAAGCCCTTGATTCAATCGGCTGTAATTTCATCAATCGACCGGACGCCGCCTTCTTTTTCTCCGAGTTCTTCGGTCAGCGATTCCAGCGCCTTGCCGACTTCGCCGGTTAGGGTGCGATATTGCCTTAAAATGGCGTCGAAATCTTTGAGGCTAAGCACGTATTTTTCAAGCGCCAAGCCCTTGTCTTCGGCAACGAATTTCAGCGCCTCTAAAGCGCCGACATCTTCCGGATTGAGCATGCCGACCTTGAGAACATTGCCTTCTTTGGCAAAAGGAACGATTTTATAAAAACTGACCACATCTTCGGCAATTTCCTTCATTGCCTCTTTGTCCAATTCTATTTTCTCAAGTTCAACAATCGGCAACCGATATAAACTGGATTCCAGCGCCAAAAGGTCTTTGTCGGAAATAATATTTTTCTCAACCAAAACGCGGCTGAAATCTTTTTCTTCGGCTTGCGCCGTTTTTATAAGCTCCCCCAAAGCGGCTTCGGAAACGACATTCAGCCGGACCAGTTCGCTTGTGAGAGTTTGCGGAATTTTTAGAGACATAATTTAAGCCGGCATGTAGCCGGTTTTCTGAATTTTGCTACATGCCTGCGGCCAAGCAGACCGGTTAAAACGGAGCGAAAATATTCTTTTTCCCGGTTGTTCCCGGCACGACCGGTGATTCTCCAAAGACTTCCAAAGTTTTGTATTTCGCGTTGTCTAAAACCGAGAAGTTGATTTGCAGAGTTTCAAATTTCTTCAAATCGTCGCGGCCGGAAACAATCGGCGGCTCCGGCGCCGGAGCCGGTCCGGTAAACTGGGAATAAAAAATATATCCGGCGGCAAAACCCAAAACGACAATAAGCGCAATTAACATTTTGTTTTGGCTGGGTTGTGGCATACGGGAAAGGTTTAAAAATTAATACCGCGTTTAATTGCCGGTTTTCTTGTTATCGGGACCCAAGAAATAGGCGTTAATTCTCACTCTGAAATCCAAAAGAGAAGAGGCGCCGAAAGAGCTGGGGCTGATATCTATGAAAGCGACGTCAAGCAGGCGAAGATTTTTCTCGATATTGTTGAGCAGACCGTCCAGCGAAAGATAGTTTCCGCTAAAATTAAAATCGAGCAGCAACATTCCGTACTGTTTTCCGGCTTCCGCGCTTTGCTCGCTGATTGTTCCGCCCGTCAATTGCATGCCGTTTCTTGAGGCGATGTTTTCCATTGTAGAAACAAGTTCGGCAACGCTTTTCTTGTTCGGAATCACCGAGGACAGTTTGGCGATATCACCGGCGCGTTTTTGGTATTCGGCGGTTAAGGACTTTAAATTGGCAATAATGGCGTTCCGGGCAGACAGCAAATTTTCTCTCTCTTTAATCGCCTCGCGCAGGACGGAAATTTTGTTGTAGCTCGGTAAAACTAAAACCCAGGCTAAAAAAACAGCCAAGGCGATAAGCGATGCTCCGATGTAATTTTTGGTTTGGCTCATTTAATCGCGTTATTTCTGCTTAAGAAATTTTGCTTTGTCAAAAGTAATCTGCATGTTGAATTCAAGTTTTCCGTTGGTCAGAGTGTTAACGTTGTTTAGAACAACATCCTTTATGGATTCGTCAGACATAAAAGCGGCTATCTGCCGGGCTATTGTCGTATAGTTGGCGGCCAGAGCTTTGAAGTCAAATTTGTTGTCGGGGGTGGCCGCCGCCAAATTCTCAAACTGAACTTGGCCCTGCAGCAAGCTTTCCACCTTAGCCATGGCCTTGGACCAATAAATATGGTCGTTCAGAAGAACGCTTATTAAAGACAACTGCTTGTCCAAAACAAGAAGATTGGCCTCGGCCTTCTTGTCCCGCTGGTTTTCCAGGTTATTAAGTTCCCCGTCCAGTCCGATTATTTTATTTCCCAAAGAATTGCCGAAAAAATACAAGCCGGCCGCCGCGGCGACAACCAAAACCAAAACGGCGATTCCAGCGTAAACAGTCCGGTTTTCCCCGGGTACTTTTACTTCAATTTTCCTTCTTGTTTCGGGAAGGAGTTGTAACCCATTTTTATCGGGCATTTAATTTAATTATAAACGAATTTCCAGATGGTTTTATCCACACCGTCATATTTCTCTCATTGCCAGGCCAACCGCCACGGAAAAAGTATTGGCCAGCTCCTGGACAATGGGATTCAGGGTTGGCGGATATACTATTCTGGCAAAAGAATTCGCTACGGTCGTTTCGCGTCCTAATTTCTGTTTGAAATACTCCACAAAGTTCGGCATATTAACTAAACCGCCGGCCAGCAAAACCCGGCTGATTTTCTGATTTCTAGAACTTTCGTAGTTGGTAATCGTTTTTTTGGCCTCAAAAACCATCATATCAAGCAGCGACCCCATCGCTTCGTTAACAATATTTTCATCGGTCTGTTTTAGGCCGAGTTTTCTTTTAAGCTCTTCGGCTTTTTCAAGGCTGACATTCAAAGAGCGGGCAATGGACTTGGCTATTTCAAATCCGCCCACTTCGTAGTTGTGGCTTATCTGCTCATAGCCCTTATCAACGACAAGAATCGAGGTACTGCGTCCGCCGATGTTGATGACGGCGGTAGTGCTTAAATCATTGCCCAGCAGAGCTCTGGCTAAAGCCGTATTCTCAAGCTCAAGAGCTCGCAGATTAAGACCGGCGCCTTTCGTGATTCTTTGATATCGAGCCGTTTCGTCTTTCGGCACCGCGGCCAAAAAAACCTTCACTGTGGTCGGTTTCGCGCCTTTGCCGGCCACCTGCGTACCGGCCGGCACCGACGATGTTCCGCCGGCATCGGCGCCCTGGCCGATAATATCGATAATAGACCAGTCCAGAACCACTTCGCTTAAAGGTATCGGAACATATTTTCTTGCCTCAAAAGGAATGGCTTGGGCCAAATCTTCTTCCGAGAGATAAGGCATTTCGATTATCGTAGAAAAGGTGGAGAAAGACGGTAGGGACGCCACCGCGTCGGTTGAACTCATCTTGCTCTTTTTGATTATCTCCTTTATTCCCCAGATTATTTCCTGGTCGGGCAATTTTAAAATACCCTGGCCGGGCAACCCGGCTGACCCGGTTCCGGCTTCAACCGGCTGGCCTTTCAATTCAAAAAGGCCGTAATTTTTCAAACCGAAACGTCCGCCTTCTTTTTCAAGCTCAATAATTTTGATGGCCGCCGTGCCGACGTCTATGCCCAGCTTGCTTTTGCTTTTAAAAAGGTTGAATACCAAAATTTATATTGCTATCTTGCTAATTGATATCTTGTTGATTACGAGAGTTCTGACAAGGTAACAAGGTAACAAGGTAACGATTCTTCTTCTCTTTTATTATACCACATAAAAATCCGTCAATCGCATGAATTATCCCCAAAGAATTAAAAATTGGCTGTTGGACTTGGTTTTTCCCGTTCGGTGCGTTAATTGCGGCAAATTTGGAGAATATTTGTGTTCCGGATGTCTCAACCAAGTTCCCGTCAGAGAGAATTTCGAGTGTATCGGCTGCAAACAGCCGGCGCCGCTCGGCCAAACCTGCCGTTTTTGCCAACCGGAAAATCCCGCCGATAATTTATTCGTCGTTTCCGATTACAAAAGCGGGCTTGTCCAAAAAATCATTAAAACTTTCAAATTCAGATTCGTTGCCGAGCTCTCAAATCCCCTGTCGCGGTTAGCGGAAAAATACATTCGCCGGCTTCAAAAAAGAAAAGGATTTAATATTTTCGGCGGCAATCCCCTCTTGATGCCCGTGCCGATGCACCAACGAAGAGAAAATTGGCGCGGTTTCAACCAATCAGCCCTTTTGGCAAAATCTCTGGCCGACAAATTCCAGATGGAATACGCCGCCGGCGCGCTGGTGAAAATTAAAAACAAAACCCCGCAAACTGACATTAAGGAACGGGCCGAGCGGCTGGCGAATCAAAAGGGCGCATTCTTCTGCGCCGAACCGGAAAAGGTTTCCGGCCGGACCGTACTTTTGATAGACGATGTTTGCACCACCGGAGCAACTCTCAACGAGTGCGCAAAAGTTTTAAAAGAAAACGGGGTAAAAAATGTGATGGTTCTGGTGATTGCGAGAGGATGAAAAATGTGATAAAATTCAGTGATTTGGTGAGGTGCTGGAGAGGCCGAACAGGCCACGGTGCTAACGTGGTATACCCGCAAGGGTATCGTGGGTTCGAATCCCACCCTCACCGCCAAGTTTAAACTCTTTTGATATGGGCTTATTAAAATATCTCCGAACCCTCAAAAAATCCTTCAATCGCTACATTCCCTCGGTGGAAATTTTAATTTCCAAGAATAACCTGCTTCATAATTTGGAAGAATACAAAAAAGAATATCCGCAACTTTCTCTCGCTCCGGTCTTGAAAAGCAACGCTTACGGCCACGGCATCTTGCAAATCGCAAAAATTTTAGACCGAGAAGGCATCGTTTTTTTTGTCGTAGACTCCTTATGCGAAGCGGCGGTTTTGAGAAACGATGGGTGCAAATCGCCGATTTTGGTTATCGGCTACGCCAGTCCCGAGAATATCAATAATGGCAAATTGTCCAATGTCGCTTTTACCATCACCGGATTGGAACAACTACAAGCAATCGCCCGTATTATAAAAACGCGGAAAAAATTTCACCTGAAAATAGACACCGGGATGCATCGGCAGGGCATTTTGCCGGAACAGGCCAATGACGCGATTAAAATAATCAAGACGTCAAATTTCATAAATTTGGAGGGAGTTTGTTCCCATTTTGCTAACGCAGACGATGCCGACGCCGGTTTTACAAAACTTCAAATCGAACGATGGGAAAAAGCCGTTGTCCCCTTCAAGCAAAATTTCCCGAACTTAAAATTTTTTCACATTTCGGCCACCGCCGGCGTTCCCTACTCCGGGCAAATCTATGCCAATGTCGCTCGTATCGGAATGGGATTGTATGGCATAGACACTTCGTCCTTAACAAAACTGAATTTAAAACCGGTTTTACAGATGCGGTCCGTAATAAGTTCCGTAAAAATGATTCCCGCCGGAGAGTGCGTTGGATATGGCATCACCCACAAAGCGTCAAAACCCGTCAAGGTGGCTACGGTTCCGACGGGCTATTTCGAGGGAGTGGACAGAAGGTTGTCCAATCAGGGATTCTTAAAGGTCGCAAATCGGCATTGCCCGATTATCGGAAAAATCAGCATGAATATGACTTCCATAGATATAACTTCTCTGCCCGAAATTAAACTCGGCGATTCGGTGATAATAATCAGCGACAATAAAAATGACTTTAACTCTGCCGAACAAATGGCTAAACTGGCGGGCATAACCCCTTACGAAATTTTAGCCCGTATCCCCCAGCACCTGCGCCGGATGGTTATTTAGCAAAGTTTTTAAAAAACAAAAACCTGGAACTTAAAAATTGCGAACCCTCATCGCCAACAACAAAACCGGCCAAAAGCCGGTTTTGTTGAATTGCTCTGATAAAAACCTTGAGTGTTTCAAATGTGTTTCGGATGGTTTTAGTTGTAAAAAACGCCCAAAAATGGTAGCATGTTTGCACTTATGACAGAAATTGGCAAAGAAAAAACAACAAAAAACAGGCCGCCGGTAGTGGTTGTTTTGGGACACGTTGACCACGGAAAAACCAAACTTTTGGACACGATAAGAAAAACCAAGGTCGCAGAAAAAGAGTCGGGCGGCATCACCCAGCACATCGGGGCTTATCAAGCGGAAACCGACGGGAAAACAATCACTTTTCTTGATACGCCGGGCCATGAGGCGTTTTCGGCCATTCGCGCTCGCGGAGCCAGAATCGCCGACATTGCCATTTTGGTAGTCGCCGCCGACGAAAGCGTAAAGCCCCAGACCAAAGAAGCGATTAAAATAATCGAGTCGGAAAAAATTCCCGTCATCATCGCAATCAACAAAATTGACAAGGAGGGCGCCAATCCGCAAAAAGTCCGGCAGGACCTTGCCGCCGAGAATATTCTGGTTGAAGACTGGGGCGGCAAAGTGCCGGTTTTGGAAATATCCGCCAAAGAAGGCCGGAACATTCAAGAACTGCTTGACATAATTCTTTTGGTTGCCGAACTGGAGGAGCTTAAAGAAGATATTTCCTCGCCAGCCGAAGGGATTATTATCGAATCCCGCCTTGACAAGCGGCGCGGCCATATCGCCTCGGCCATAATCCAAAAAGGGGTATTGAGACCGGGTGACTGGCTCGTAGTCGGCACCATAGTCGGCAAGATAAAATCAATGGAAGATTTTCGAGGTTCGGTAATTTTTGAAGCGCGGCCGTCCCAGCCCGTTCTGATTACCGGCTGGCCGTCGGCGCCCGATATCGGTAAACCGTTCGTGACCGCCGATTCCAAAGACGCGGCGTTAAGAATTTCGGAAAACAACGTTGACCTGGCTCCTCTGTTTTCGTTCATCAAAGAGTCAGCCAAAGATTCCGAAGAAACCCCGGGCAAAAAAATATTGAACCTTGTTTTGAAAGCCGATTTTTCCGGTTCCCTGGAGGCGTTGGAATCGGCCCTTCAGACAATCAAGTCGGACGAGGTTGGCTACCGCGTCGTCAGATACGACATCGGCAACATCGCCGAAACCGACGTTCAAACCGCCGTTTCCGCAAAAGCTCAAATCATCGGCTTCAGAGTCGCCGCCGAAGAATCCGCTAAAAAACTGGCCGAAAAAGAAAAAATTGCGGTTGCTTCATTCGACGTGATATACGAACTGATTGAACATGTCCGAAGGGAAATGTCCGGATTGTTGGAATCAAAGATGGAAAAAATTCCCTTGGGTGAGTTGCGAGTTTTGGCAATTTTTAAAAAAGACCAAAAAAACTGGGTAGTCGGCGGGAAGGTTATTTCGGGAAAGGCCAAAAGAGGAGCGCTCATCGGCGCCATCCGAAACGGAGAGCCGGCAAAAATTGGAAAACTTAACCAGCTGCAGCATAATAAAGAAGACGTGGCGGAAGTGCGGGAGGGCCTTGAGGCGGGGATGAAAATCGAACTCGCCGGCCCGTCGGAAGAAATTAAAATCGGCGAAAATTTGGAAATCTACGAGGAGAAAAAAATAGAGAGAATGTTGTAGGTTTGTTCGGCGGCATGGCGAAGTGGTAACGCGACTGTCTGCAAAACAGTTATGCGCCGGTCCAATTCCGGCTGCCGCCTCCAGAATAAACTTGCCCGGGTGGTGGAATGGTATACACGAAGGACTTAAAATCCTTTGCCCGCAAGGGCTTGCGAGTTCGAGTCTCGCCCCGGGCACCACAATCAAACTTTCAGGAATTTGCCCGACCGATTCGGCTCTGGTCGTTCAACGGATAGGACGCAAGATTCCGGATCTTGTAATAGGGGTTCGAATCCTCTCCAGAGCACCAGTATCAC
>Ga0075894_119_pt1 | contig 11112 bp, 8 predicted proteins | sample RifGroA1_FD_68317 | JGI IMG/M metagenome (GOLD analysis project Ga0075894, IMG submission 68317) | Parcubacteria bacterium GW2011_GWA1_48_11b
ATAGAACGCAACATTGACGCCAAAAAAAATAAAGCAAGCGCGGGCAAAAAAAGCCCGAATAATAAAAGCGCGGAAACAAAAAACCAGTCTTGCATAGTTTATTGTCTTAAATTAAACAGCCTTGGGGTTATAATTATTTAACACTCCCCTCCCCGGGCCGGTCGGCAAGACCATTCGTATCCAAGTCCCTTACATTAACCACGATAAGTTGTTTGGTAAAAATGTCGGTTCCAGACAGACGGAGGTTTTTTAGCAAAGTCACCGGTGAATTGCGCTGGTTGGAAGACGGTTTTACGCTTACCTGAAAAATAGCTTCGTATTTGGGCAAAGAAACGCCGGTCCCCCGCGGCAGAACCCCCAGGTCCCACACCACCTCCGAGAAATTCCGGTTGAATTCGATTTCCGGCTGGCCGGTGCCGACGCTGGTAACATTTTTCCAATTAACGCCGGCCGGCAGAATGGCGCTGGCTTTGACCCCGCTCATGTCGTTGCCGGGATTGATAATTTGCCAATGGACGGTAAAAACCGTTTCTTCTCCGACTTCGGGCGGCAGGGGCCCGGAAGAGCCGAAATTCTGGTCGTTGTAATAAGACAAGATGTTGAAAACCGGCTGGGCGCTGATTTTGGTCGTAACGCCGACCGTCGCAAACACCTCGTTTCCGCCTACGCTTGTCGGCACATTGGACGTGCTCAAACGGGCCGCCGCTTCCACAAAAAGATTTTTGGAGCCGGAGATGTCAACTCCCGGCTTCAGTATTACGGAAAATCCGACTTGGCCCCTTTTGTTGGGAACCAGATTGCCAAAATCAGGAACGGAACCGGCATTCCACAAAATCGTGTTGGCGAAACTGTCAAAGAACCCCCCGCCCGAATCAAGAGTTGAAAAATCAAACATCGCGCCGTTCAAATTGACCGTCAGTTCCAAACCGAGCAAATTGAAATTTGAATTATTCTGATATTGCAAAACATATTTAAGAGTGTCGCCGGCAAAAGCCGAATAATCTTTGGAGTCGTTAACCAGCAGGTTAAGCTTCAGCAACGGATTGGCTATGGCCGTGGAAACGGCGGTTTTTTCAAAATCGGCGTATTTGGTGAAAATTTTCTTCCGCAAAACGGCAGTCACGGTTTTAATCTCGCCTTCCTTGCCGCTCAACAAGCCACGCACCGTAATCCGCCCCCCGCTCCCCTTTTTTAGCAAATTAACGTTCCAGATATCATTGTCGCCGGAAGGAGCCGGCAAAAAACTTTTGGGCGTGAACCCGTCCGGATATTCAAGTTTAAATTGTAAATCGGCCATATCACCGCCTGATTCGTTGCGATAATCAAATATGTATTCCACCGATTCGCCGGAAACGGCATTGGGCGGAGCGGTCAATGAAAGCGGTACCGGTACGTTAACGATGGTGGTGGAAAGCGATTCGGATTTTTCAAACACGGTCTTAAGACTGCCCGCTTTGAACGATACCAAAATTTTAGCCTCTTTAATGTCACCCCTTTCACCGGCCAAAAAACCTTTGAATTCTTTTTCTCCCGATTGTCCGGGCTTTAAGAGGGCAACTTCGAAATTTTTGGAAAGCTCGCTGTCTATTTTTTCGCCGTCCAAAACTATGGAAGCTTCCGGAAAAGAAAAAACGAACTTCATTTCTTTAAGGTCCAGTTTGGTCTCATTGGCATATTTGATTTTGTAAGCGATTTCGTCGCCGACGGAAGCCTGGGTCGGGCCTTCAATGCTTATTGCGACGCGATTTTCGCTGAAAGACTTCCCGCCAAACCAAAAAGAAACAACGCTTACGATGAGTAAAATCAAAGCCAGCAAAATCAGCCATTTTAAAATTTGATTAGACAAGGTCTCTTTCATCTTACCACCTGGTAAAAGAAATCCAAAGATTGGAAGCGGATATCAAAAGTATATTCAAACAAACCGTCCAAAACGGACCGACCTTTATTTGAAGCGCCGTCGTTTGTAAACGGCGCCGATATCAGAGCGGCCCAATCCTCCTTTTTCAAAAATACTCCGCGGAAGCCGCGCAAAAAACAGTTTTGGCAGAGTAGGCCGCCCATTTCCAAACTCAATGCCAATCTGTCGGTATTTTTCATTTCGGCGGAACAGAAAACGCACTTTTCAAGCATGGGGAAATACCCCAGCAATTTCAGCAGGGTGGCCTGTCCGCTTCGCAAAATCGCCGTTGCTCTCTCCGGCTCAGCCTCCAGCCGGTTTAAAAAATCCGCCGCGAAATTCCACAATTTGATGTCTTTTTCTTCTTCAAAAAAAATTTTATCCAACACTTCCGCCAAAAAATATCCGGCCGCCAAAGCCGGCAGAAAGTTTTTCATCCTGGCATAGAAATTTTCGCCTTGAGCTCCGGTGATAATCGGCATCGCGCGGCCGTCAACCAAATCAAATTCAACCAAATTCAAAACATCCAAATGCATCGCCTGCACCGAACCGGGCTTTAAAATACTCTTGGCAATCGCGGTGATTTTCCCCAACTCTTTGGTGTAGCAAGTAATCAGCTGGTCGTATTCGTTGGTATTTTGCTTTTTGATGATAATGGCTTTAGTCAACATCTTTATTATTTTACATCATAATTCCTTTTTCAGTACACTGGGTTGACTTTTGGGACAAAAGGAGTACAATTAACAATATACCGGTTCTTTATATCTTGAGCCCTTTTAGGGCTCAATAAAGCCAGTATTTAGTCTTTCAGACACCACTGATTTTCAGGCAACACACGAATATCGTAAAACAGGCCGATTAGAAATTTTAGTGAGATATTGGTTTTATTGAGTCCTAAAAAAGAGGAAAGGTCACCACCGAGGTTGAACTTCGATGATTTGAAAAATTTACGCCGTGCCCGAAATAGCCATTCCGCTCCAAGCGGTTATTTCCCAATCCCAATCCAAATCTTTTTGCCGGGGGCGAGGTCGGTTTCTTTTTGAATATCGTGGTTCTTTGTATCGCGTGGACCATTGGCAAACTCGCGCAACAGAGTTTCGGTTTTAATATTTTCCGCCCACTCGTTGATAGCCGCCGACAATTCAGCGTCATCGCTGTGCCACTGAACAAAAACCCTTTGGTTTAATTTGTATTTTGCCTCTTTTCTCATGTCTTGTATCTGGCGCATCATTTCTCTGGCATAACCCTCGGCGCGAAGCGCCTGGTCAAGTTCCAAATCCAGCAAAACCGCTTCTTTCTGCTTGGCGTCGTATAAAACTTTTTTCACGTTTAATTCTTCTTTTATCAAATCTTCCAGGCCGGAGCCGAATTTTTTGGCCTTGTTTATTTTAACCGCCCGAAGGGGCTGGCGAACTCTGATTTGTTTTTCTTTTCTCACAGCAAGTCCGGCGGCAACAACATCTCTAACCCCGCTCATTTCTTCTTCCAATTTCAAATTTATTAATTTTTTATTCGCCTTCGGCCAATCGTGCAAATGAATGCTTTCTGTTCCGACCGCGGTGCCGGCATGCAACCTCATGTGCACCTCTTCAGCGGTAAACGGAATAAACGGCGCGCAAAGTTTGGCAATTTCCAAAAGCGCCGCCCGGAGCAGAGGCAACGATTCTTTTCTTTTGCGGGAACGGCGCAGCCACCAATTGGAAAAATCTTCTGCGACGAATTTTTCAATCGCCCGGGCAGCGGTCGTTACGTCATACCGGTCTAATTTTCCGCCAACTTCCAAAATTAAGCCGTTTAATTTTGACAACAGCCACTTGTCCAAAACCGATAATTGATAATTGATAATTGATAATTGATAATTGACGTCGGCGTACAATTCATAAAACTTCAGACAATTTTGCAACGTGGAAAGAGGCCCTGTCAGTTGCGCCCGAAGTTCTTTCTCGGCAAATAACTTGGAGTCGCCCGGCGAGTTTACCGTATAAAAATACCAGCGGGCGGCGTCTGCGCCGTATTTGTCCATCAAGTCTCTCGGCAAAACATAATTTCCTTTTGATTTGGAAAGTTTCTGTCCTTTTTCGTCCAGCACATGTCCCAAAGACATCACGGTTTTATAAGGGGCGCCGTTGCCGAGCAGAGTAGATATCGCCAACAGCGTATAGAACCAGCCACGCGTCTGGTCAACGCCTTCAACGATGAAATCGGCCGGAAATTGCTCTTTAAAAAGTTTTTTATTTTCAAACGGCCAGTGCCATTGGGCGTAAGGCATCGCTCCGGAATCAAACCAAGCGTCAATCAGGTCCGGTATTTTTTTCATTTTGGCTTTGCAATTTGAACATTTCAGAACAATCCCGTCTGCAAACGGACGATGTAAATCAAGCTCGCCCAAGCCGTCTCTCGGAATTTTTTTCCACGGTATTTCTTTGAGCTCGGCCAGCCGGGGATACCAATGGGCCGGGTCCGCTTTGTCTTTTAAAATTTCGTCTCCCTTCCAACCGCCGGCCGTCGCGCCCAAAAGCCAAAGAGGGTCGCCATGGCTGACAATCAATATTTTCTTTTTTTGATGGCGGGATTCCATCTCGTTCATAAAATCAACGACCCTTTCCCGGACATCATTGCGGCTTTCGCCGCCCGGGTCCTTTTCGTCCAGGTTCTGCCTTCGAGTTTCTCTTGCCGGACACAAAACATGCTCCTTGCCCTCGCAGGCCGGACCGTGTTTGAATTCCGCCAGCCGGATGTCGATTTTTACCGTTTTGTGCAGAATTTTTCCGACAATTTCAGCGGTTTCCTTGGTTCTTAAAAAAGGTGAGGCATAAATTTCATCCGCTCCGCCGGCTTGTTCGAGTACCGCCGCAATTTTTTCTATTTGGGCCCGGCCCTCCGGCAAAAGCGGATATTTGTCTTTTTCTAAAATGGAGGCGACGATATTTTTTCCCTCCCCCTCTCTCCTGGCGGTCAGCCCGTGGCGCAAAATTAAATAAGTATTGCCGGAACCAAGCGCTTTTTTCTCCAAATCTTTCACCGAACCGACAATCTCATACCGGCCGCATTTTTCGCATTTCCAAACCGGCAGAGGCGTACCCCAATAACGTTCCCGGGAAAGCGCCCAATCTTTTCCCTCTTTCAGCCACTGGCCGAACCGGCCTTCTTTGATATGACCCGGAAACCAGTTTATTTTTTCGTTGTTTTTTAAGAGTTCGTCTTTGACCGCTGAAATTTTTATAAACCACGAATCCTTGGCGTAGTAAATCAGGGGCGTGCCGCATCTCCAGCAAAAAGGGTAGTCATGTTCGTAAGCCTCGATTTTTAAAAGCAGTCCCTTTTCTTCCAAACTTTTTATAATCTTTTCTTCGGTGGCATTGCTCTTTACGTATAAACCCTCAAGCTCCTTACCCGCCGCGGAATTAAATTTACCAGTTTCGTCCACGGTATGCACCTTAAGCAAACCCAGCTTAGTTCCTAAGTTGTAATCATCTTCGCCGTACATCACCGCCGTATGAACCACGCCTGTTCCTTCTTCGGTGGAAACAAAATCCGCCGCATAAATTTTGTATGATGTCTCTGACTTTAATTGCGGAATGTCAAAAAGCGGTTCGTATTCCAGACCGATAAGGTCGGAACCCTTAAACGAATTTTGAACTTTAAATTTTGAATTTTGACTAAAAACCTTTTCAATTAAATCTTTTGCCAAAATAAATTTTTCTTCATTCCATTCAACCAAAACATAATTAATATCATTCCCGACAGCCAAAGCAACATTACCCGGCAAAGTCCACGGCGTGGTTGTCCAGGCCAAGATATACGCACCTTTAAACTTTTCACTTTTCACTTTAAACTTGACGAACACCGACCTGTCGGTTGTTCGTCTGTATCCCTGCGCGACTTCGTGAGCCGCAAGAGGCGTGCCGCATCTGGTGCAAAAATGGACAACTTTATGGGCCGGATACAAAAGTTTTTTGTCCCAAATCGTTTTGAGAATTTGCCAAACCGATTCCATGTATTTTGTTTCATAAGTAATGTAAGGATTGCCGAGGTCCAGCCAAAATCCCATTTTTTGGGTCATTTCTTCCCACTCTGCTTTGTATTTCCAGATATTTTCGCGGCACTTGCGGTTAAATTTTGCTATTCCATATTCTTCTATGTCCTTTTTATTCTTAAAACCGAGTTCTTTTTCCACTTCTATTTCAACCGGCAAACCGTGCGTGTCCCAGCCGGCTTTTCGCAAAACAAAAAAACCGCGCATGGTTTTGTATCGGCAAAAGAGGTCTTTGAACACGCGCCCCTCAAAATGGCCCATGTGCGGATGGCCGTTGGCCGTGGGCGGTCCTTCCCAAAAAACAAAACGCTTCGCCTTCCGACGAGCTTCCAGAGATTTTTTAAAAATATCTCTTTCCTTCCAGAAATTAAGAATTTTTTCCTCTATTTTGGCAAAATTAAAATCAGCCATTTAAAGACGATTGTACAATAATCTGCTTTAATTGACAAACGATTTTTAAGAGAGTAAACAAGAAACAGTACAAACAACAAACAAAAACAGTCGGAGGAGCGCGATGCCAAAACTTGTTATCGGCTTATCGGGGAAAAAGGGAGCCGGCAGGCCCCGCGCCAAGCCGTTTATGAATTTTACAAAAAATACGTCATCCCCCCGTCGGCGGCCTAACCCATCGCCTTGCCCCGTATTACGGGGTTTTAATTTTTAAAACAATCCGTTAAAATTAAATGCATGAAAAAAGCGGTTGTTTTTCTGACAATTATTTTTTTCGCCAATTTGGCGGGTTTGTATTTCCGGTTTGATTCACAGACCGTCTGGTTTGACCGAAGCGCTCATTTTGCCGGCGGATTGTTCACGGCTATGTTTATGGCCGCTTTTCTTAAAGAATACTTCCCGGGCAAGTCAAAATTTAAAAACGCCGTTGTCTTGGCCGGCGCGGTCATGTTAATCGGAGTGTTGTGGGAATTGGCGGAATTTATTGCGTCTCAAGTTCTGATTGAGCCGATTTATAATTGGCTCCGAATACGGACATACTTCATCGGCGACCTTGCCGATACCATAAATGACTTATTTATGGATTTATCCGGCGCCGCGTTATTTTCGTTTGTTTTTCTTAAAAACCGCTCCTCTAACGATGTCGAACATCGTTAGTCCACAGGTTATCCACAAAAATCCTATAACGATGTTCGACATCGTTATATCCGGTTGGGAGATTGGATACCTAGGAGGTTGAGACCGCTTCTTAAAACATTCGCCGCTACGCCGATTAGCATCAGCCGTGCCTTGCGGCGATTTTTATTTTTGTCTTTCAAAATTGGCGTGGAATTGTAATAGGTGTTGGCCAGATTGGCCAATTCATAAAGATAAAGAGCGAGAATATTGGGTAAAAGCATTTGGGCGCTTTCCGAAACGATGTCGGGAAAATTTAAAATCTTTCTGATAAGCAAAAAATCTTGTTCCGTTTCGAGTTCTTTGCCGTCGCTCTTTCGAATCATCCGGCCGGCGAACCAACCGGCCCTGCGTTTGATATTATTCAATCGCGCATAAGTGTATTGGAGATAGGGTCCGCTGTCTCCGGAAATATTCAGCATTCTGTCCCAATCAAAAATAATATCAGAATGGCGGTTTTCATGCAGGTCGTTATACTTCAAAGCGCCTATTCCTACGGCTTCGGCTATTTTTTTCCTCTCTTGTTCGGAAAGTTCAGGATTTTTCTCTTTCACCACTTCGGCCGCCAGGTCAACAACCTTTTTAACAACTTCTTCCAGTAAAATAACTCTCCCTTCGCGGGTGGCAAGCTTTTTCCCTTCCCCGCCGAGCACTAAACCGAATTTTACATGATGCAGTTCGGTATCTTTTATTCCGAGAATGTCGGCAATGGCAAACAATTGCTGAAAGTGCAGCGATTGCTCGTTGCCGACAACATAAATAATCTTGGCGGGATTATATTTTGCGATGCGATACCGGAGACTGGCAATATCGCGGGTGATATATAAGCTTGCTCCATCGGATTTTTGAATCAACGCCGGCGGGAGTCCGTATTTTTCAAGCAAAATGATTTGGGAACCCTGACTTTCGCGGGCAATGTTCTTTTCCGTCAATTCTTCAACAAGCGGCTTCATTTGTTTTTCAAAAAAGCTCTCGCCCTCAAAGGTGTCAAATCTGACCCCGAGTAACTTGTATATTTTATCAAACTCCTCGAGCGATTCGTTTTTAAACCATTCCCATAATCCTCTATTCTCCGCATCCCCTTCTTCAAGTTTTTTAAACTCCCGCCTTCCCTTGTCTTCAAGTTCGGGATTGGACTTCATTTCGTCGTGAAATCTGACATAAAGCGCCATCAGCGTTTCTATCGGCTTTTCTTCCACCGCTTTTTTATCTCCCCACATTTTGTAAGCCGCAATAAGCTTGCCGAATTGCGTTCCCCAGTCGCCCAAATAATTCCAGCGGATAACACCATAACCCAAAAATTCAAAAATATTGGCCAAGGCATCGCCAATTATCGTGCTTCTGAAATGGCCGACATGCATTCGTTTGGCGATATTCGGCTGGGAATAATCAATGATTATTTTCTGCCCCGCGCCCATGTTTGACGAACCGAAAGAACTGCCTGCGCCATAAATATCTTTAAGCGATTTGACTAAAAAATTTTTGCTTAAATAAAAATTAACGAAGCCAAAGCAAAAACAAGATTCGTGGAATAATCTCCCAATTCCGGCTCCGGAGGAGTCAAAATATCAAAATCCACTCCGGGAAATTTCTTGCCGATCTTATTTTTTAACCATTCTTTAATTATCATTTTTCTTTTTTCTTCGGTTATTGGTTATTCACTATCAGTTATTAGTTTTGCGTTATTCATTATTAGTTAAATAATATCCGAATTCCGTAAAATTAAAAAGCCCCCGCCATTCAGGAGCTTTTGCGCCGCTTGAGTAGAGCGCGAGCAATTCTCTGGTCTTTCTGAAAGCACTTTTTGTCAAAATAGTTGTCTATGATGCCCAGTTTAATGGCCTTATTGACGCTTATTACTTTTTCTCTCTGTTGTAATTCAGTAATTTGGTCTCTGCATTCAGGTTTGCATTTCAAAAAAAACATTGCCAATACCAGCCCGTCTAATCTTACCAAGGTTTTAAAAACACTCAAATAATCTTCTTGAAAAAATTCCGCGCCGGCCCGTATCGACTTGATTAAAGTATCAACTGTGCGATGAAATTGAAATTTTGTTCCGGCAACCGCAAAACGAAAACCGGTCGGAACAGCTTGAGTAAGCAAAAAGGGAGCCGACTGCGCCAACCCGTGAGCAACGCAAAAAATTTTGCTCGTAGAATTCTGAATCGCGATGGTTATGTTAAGAAAAGAATTCAGGAACCCCCCCTGACCGGAAATATAGAAAAAAATCGGTTCAGAACCATCGTTATTAAGCTTGGTCAGTTGCTTGATAAATGTTCTCGCTGATTGTCCGTTAATTTCACCCTCAAACCAAATAAATCTTTGCTTGCGAGAAGAAACGATCTTAAAAATTTCTTTTCCCATTTTATTGTCTCCGTTTTGAAAAAGAACAATAAAAAGAGTCTACAACTATTTTATATATTTATCAAATGTAGAACCTCCACAATTTATTTTTCCATTTCCCGGCATAGTCAATTCCTATTCGTTTTCCCTTTTTTATCTGATTTGGTTTTATTTCCCCACCATGTTCCTCAATCCATAATTCCCCGCTTCGGCACATATCAACGGCGTTTAATTTTTTATCTATTTTAAATTCCCGGCACACTTTTCCGGGACCATTTAATAATTTATTTTTCTTGCCATCAACCACAGTCCCTTGTCTATCGTTTATTGCCACGCTTCGTATCAACACCGCCGCCGGATAGCCCTCTTTCTCGGTAACGATATTTAAACAATGATACATTCCGTAAATCATATAAACATAAGCGTGGCCGGCCGGTCCGAACATTGTTTTTGTTCTCGGCGTCAGACCCTTTGACGCGTGCGAAGCGAGGTCTCGGAAACCGCAATACGCTTCCGTTTCCGTTATCATTCCGACAATAGTTTTACGGCCTATCCGACGAACTAAATATTTACCCGGCAATTCGCGGGCAACAGTAAGCGTTTTTCTATTGTAAAATTTTTTAGAAAGCCGCATAATTAAATAAAATAAACGCAAATCTACGAATAATCTGCGAAGGTTTAATCATATTCGCACGGGCATATTCGTAATATGCTATTCGCGTGCAATGAATTCCCAAGAATACGACAAGTTAACCGTTGAAACAGTCAAAAGGACTGTTCCCTCCGTGGTCAGCATAGTTATATCAAAATATCTGCCGAAAATTAAGAACATCTACGGCATGCCCATCCCTCACCAATTTATTTTTGGGGAAGTGGAGGAGGGCCAGAGAGAAAAAATCCAGGTCGGGGGCGGCTCGGGTTTTATCGTTCACCCCGACGGGCTGATTTTAACCAATAAACACGTCGTTTTCGACCCGGACGCCGAATATACGGTGATTGCGGAGGATATGACAGAATACCCCGCCAAGGTTGTCTCCCGCGACCCCATCAACGACATTGCCGTCATGAAAATAAACGCCAAAAACCTGCCGACCATCCTTTTGGGTAATTCTTCCAAGATAGAACTGGGCCAGACGGTAATCGCCATCGGCAACGCTTTGGGAATTTTCTCCAACACCGTTTCCAAGGGAATCGTTTCCGGCCTTTCACGCAGTATTTCGGCGGCAATGGGCGGAGCCGACGGCGGCGTGATGGAACACCTGCGCGGAGTAATCCAAACCGACGTTGCCATCAACCAGGGCAATTCCGGAGGACCGCTGATAAATCTCGACGGCGAAGCTATCGGCATCAATACGGCTATTATTTTCGGCGCCCAGAATATCGGCTTCTCGATTCCCATCAACTGGGCCAAAGACGACCTGGAAGACATCATCAAACACGGCCGGATTATCAAACCGTTCATCGGCCTTCAATATGTGATGCTCAACGAGAAACTGCAAAAAACTTATTCTCTGCCGACCGATTACGGCGCGCTGGTTGTCCGCGACCATGTCCCGGGCTCGATTGCCATAGTGCCGGACTCGCCCGCCGATAAAGCCGGCGTTAAAGAAAACGACATCATTACCGAATTGAACGGAGAAAAACTGGCCGAGAAATCCGACTTGCGGGACATGCTGCAGAAGTTCAATGTCGGAGAAGAAATCGACCTGAC
>Ga0075894_109_pt1 | contig 9594 bp, 12 predicted proteins | sample RifGroA1_FD_68317 | JGI IMG/M metagenome (GOLD analysis project Ga0075894, IMG submission 68317) | Parcubacteria bacterium GW2011_GWA1_48_11b
GAAAAGCTTTGGCTGTAAATGCTCATTTTTTTCACGCCATCCGTGCCGATCAGAAGCGGCGCCATGATAATGTCCTGTGCTGGCATGCCCATCTTTTCCATAAGCTCGCGGCCGGCGATATACTCCTCCACCAGTACGCTTTTACTGAATTCAAAAGCTCGATGGAGATGGTCATTCAACTCCTGCGGCTCGCGGGCAACCCCCACCCCAAGCGACAATCCCCTATTTACCGGCTTCACGATGACAGGGAAGTCGAAATCCAAACGGAAATGACCGGATTCGTGTTTTTCAAGCGCCGTAAATCGAGGAGTGTCAAATCCCAAGCCGCGAAAGAGCCTTCCTGTTAGAACCTTGTTAATGGCGAGCGCTGAAGTGAGGGGGCTTGAGCCCGCGTAAGGAATGTCCTCCTGCCCCAATATGTCCTGAACCGTTCCGTCCTCTCCGTACTTGCCGTGCATCGCGATGAATACGATGTCGGCCGCCTCTTTCAACTCCGTTGGAGGCAAGGACCAGTCGCCGTTCCTTTTTACCAAAACCGTTCTCACTTCGTGCCCGGTTCTCCTAAGCGCCGCCTCCACCGCTCCGCCGCTTAAGACCGAGCCCTCATGCTCGGCAAATGGTCCTCCGGTTATGACTGCTATTCTTAGTTTTTTCACGGGAAAGATTACGGACTCTTGGACATCCGACGTCCGAACATTAACGCAATATTTGGGACGTCGGATGTCCCGAAATAAATGCGGAAAGAACTAATTTTTATTATTGAACGGTAATTGTCCCTGTAAGCGTCGGATTCAGGTGGTTGTGGTACTTCCAGGAACCGGTTTTAGTGAAAGTGAACGAGTAGCTGGCCCCGGCGGAGATAGCTTTCTTAGCATCAAATTCAGGATAGTTAGTGTGGGTAGGGTGAGGACCGGAAGCCGGCCAGAAATCTGCAGCGCTGTTGTTCTTGAAGACCACGGTATCGCCGGTTTTAATAGTTAAACTACCCGGACTAAAACCGCTTGTGGTATAAGTTACAGTTTTGGTTGACGGTACCGGAGTTGAGGTATCAGCTGGCGGAGAAGTTGAAGTTTGGCTCGTAACTTCCCCGTTCGTGGGAGCTAACGCCTCGTTGCCGCCTCTTTGCTTAATAAAAACAAGGCCGGCAATAATGAGCACTAGGATTAATCCTATAATCAAGTAAGCGTTTTTGGTCATAGTTATATTATACCAAATCTTGATCTAATTTGAGAACTTCGTTAAGATATTCAATTACTTTATCAGTAAGGTAGGTTTTCTCGTCAGAAGCAACAACGATTTTCATTTGCCGGTGTCTGTTTGACCCATTCGACTCGGCTCAGGGTCAATGGTGAGCTTGTCGAACCATTGAAAATATCCCTTATTTGCACGTGCAAATCTTATAGGGGCCTCCCGCCGTTATGTTGTCCATCTGCGCAAAATTAGTATCGCTCGGGCAGTCGCATGAAGCGGGCACGACCACTCCTGTTACCCCAACGCCATTTTGCACCGAACGGCAAGGCGGGTTTGACCTGGTCGGGCATGTAGTATTCTTAGAATTATTAGAATTACTGGTGGTATTTTTAACACCACTGGCGGGATTCACAGTTAAAGAGTAAGTTTCACATACGGATCTTCCGCCAACATCCTTGACGCAGACTTGAAACTTACTGGTGCCTTTCACTGTCGGCGTACCCCTTAATACACCATCAATACCTAGAATAAGTCCCATCGGAGGAAATCCAACTCCCGAGCCGAGATAGAAAGTATAAATAGCGGGGTTTTCATGGCTCTCTGCCGGCAAAAAAGAAATCAATTCAGAAAATTCATAACTGGAAGGAGCGCCAACGGTTGCATCCGGTGAAATCTTATTAACACCCGACTGTCCAAAGGGAAGATCTATGTGGGGCAATGTGATATACCCCATTTGAGATGATGCGGCCACGGCAAGAGCGCCCATAACGATGAGGAGCGGAATCAACCTCGGTATTGGGTTTTTTGTTGACGGCGGCTGTGGCATCGCCGTTTCTTTGGGATTTCCCATATCGTTTTATTGTACCACTTAAACTGGCGGTGGGGGTGGGATTTGAACCCACGATACCTTGCGGTATGCCGCCTTTCCAAGGCGGTGCACTAGGCCACTATGCGACCCCTCCAGTGCGCCGATGAGGCGCGCCAAGATAATTTTTCAATTTCCCTGCCAACACTTCTCTGCCATGACCAGATTTGAAATATTTTTCCGCAACTTCGGCATCTTTTTTGTTAAGATAGGCCTCGTAAAATATTAAGTCAAATTCCCCGTTTCGGGAAGTAAAATCAGAATCGCCGCGCCTGTGCTCGCTCATACGCCTGTCTAAATCATTCGTAAGTCCTTTGTATAACTTTCTATTTTTTCGGAATTGTAGGACGTAGAAATAATACATAAACTACTCCGTCTCGGCCACTTCCGCCTCTTCGGCGGATGAGCCGATGAGGCTCAATGCGACCCCTCCAGTTATTCAGTTGGACTTGCCCAGGCCCCTGCGTGGCAGGGGCGAGGAAGCAAAGTCTTTTCATAGAATAATGAAAAACCCCGCCTTGTTCAAGCGGGGTTGGCTCCTACCGTTCAGTCTATTCCAATGTTCTTGAGAACATTGGAATAGACACCTTGAAGTGTGGTATGCTGCTTTGTATGTTAAACAATAAAAGCTTTCATCACCTTGAGCGAATAGTCAGGGGCTTCTCGAATCATCGTAGAATAGAGATTCTTGTTTTATTGAGCGACCACCCTGAACTTTCCGTATCCGGTATATCTAAAAAATTGAAAATAAATCTAAAAACGGCTGCGGAACATATTCGCCGTCTTGCAATCGCTGGGCTGGTAATAAAAAGATCGGACGGCAACAGCATTCGCCACAAGCTAACTCCTCGCGGAGAGTCTATTCTCAAATTCTTGAGAACATTGGAATAGAGAAAATAAAAAGTGCCGTCGTGGATAATAAAATAATAACCCCTTGATGTCCATCAGGGGGTTATTTCTTTTTCGTGCCTTCAATCAGGCCGGCTTGAGTTTGAAGTTCAAAGCGAGCGTTTTCGCAAAGCTCTCTAATACTTCGTACGCCGAAATAACTCATCGCGGAGCGAAGGCCGTCCAAAATGTCTTCCGTTCTTTCTTTCACGGTACCGGTCACGGGCACTTCGCGCGCCACGCCCTCGGGACGACGCATGCGGTCCAAGCTGCTTCTATTCAACCGGCGCTGTTGAGCGGCGAAAGAGGCTGAACCCTCGTAAATCTTAACCTTGATGCCGTTCTGGTTCAGAAACGCCTGAGCCGCCGATTCTTCGGTGCTCACCAGCATCGCGCCGAGCATCACCGCGTCGGCTCCGGCAATCAAAGCCTTAACGATATCGCCGGAATTTTTCAGCCCTCCGTCGCCAACAACGGCTTTCTTGTAAAGGCGAGCAATGGCCGCGCACTTGGCAATAGCGCTGATTTGAGGAATGCCCACGCCGACTTCGCGAGTGCGGCAGGCCTCTCCGGGGCCCTGTCCGACTTTGACGATGTCCGCGCCGCATTCAAACAAAAACTTGGCGCCTTCGGGAGTGGAAACGTTTCCAACCATCAGCGGCAATTTCGGGAAGCGCTCCTTGACCCGTCTCACCGCTTCTTGGGTGTTCACCGAAAAAGCGCGGGCGGTATCAATGAGAAGCAAACGGATTCCCTTTTTGACCTGCTCCTCCACTTCAAAAAGATGTCGCTTGGTAAATTCACGGCCGACACCGATACTGCCGACCTTCCAAAACCTCCCCTTTTCGTCGCGCGTGGCGCGCGGGTAGTGGTGTTTGTAAAAAAGGCCGTGGGCGGTAAGAAGTCCAATCAATCGCTCTTTTCTGTCAACGAGCGGAAGTTTTTCAATCCGCTGGCGGCGCAAAATTTTCGCGGCTTCCACGAAAGAAATGTCTCGGGGAGCGACGTACAGGACACGCCGGCCGCCCATCAGCTGGCCGACCATCTTTTCGTCGTCGGTTTCATACTTCCAATCGCGAGTGCTCAAAATTCCAATCGGACGCTTTTTTTTATCAATCACCACCAAGCTGTAAATGCCGAATTTATTCATCAAGCATTTTGCTTCACGCAAAGTTTTGTGCGGCGGAATAGTCAGCGGGTTATCAATCAGCGCGGATTCGGCGCGCCCGATTCTTTCCAGCATCTCCAGCCGTTCGTCCAGCGAAAGCATTTGCGGAATAATAGCCAGACCGCCTTCGCGCTCCAACGCCACCGCCAATGAACTTCCGCGCGAGAGCGAATGTCCGAATACCTTTCGGGCAAAGCCAGATCGCCAAAAGTAACGTTAATGCCGATAGGCAAACCCTTTGAAGCGAGATAAGCGTTCACAAATTCCTGCTCATGCGGCGCAAGAGAGCATTTCATCCAGTCTCCTCTCTGTTTTCACTTGCCAACGAACCAGACTGATAATAGTAAAAAAACACCCCGGTGTCTACCGAGGCGTTTAGTACTCTCCCATCGGGGGCATCCCGCCCGCCGGAGGATTTTCTTTCTTAGGAATTTCGGTTATGGCCGCGCCAATCGTCAAATAATTTGCCGCGACGGATACGGCATTCAAAAAGGCAGTTTTGACAACTTTGAGCGGGTCTAAAATCCCCGACTGCTTGAGGTCTTGAATAGATTGCTTGTTGGCGTCAAAACCCTGCCAACCGGCTTTGCGGGGCAAGCGAGCCAGTACGGCATCCGGCGACTGGCCGCTGTTTTCAACAATCACTCTGATTGGAGCCTCGGTGGCCGCGACCAAAATTTCGTTGGCCACTCCGGGCTGTCCTTTCATCTCGGCGCCCGCGTAGAAAATCGCCATACCGCCGCCGGGCACGATACCTTCTTCCATTGCCGCCTTAGTGGCCGCGACGGCATCTTCCACTCTCTGCTTCAATTCTTTTTGGGCCGATTCGGTCGGCGCGCCAACTTTAATGACGGCAATGCCGCCGGCAAGTTTGCCGAGCCGCTCCTGCAATTTTTCCTTGTCAAAACCGGACTCCGCTTTCTGCAACTGCGCCTTAATCTGCGCCACCCGTTTTTGGATTTCTTCCTTATCGCCTTTGCCACCCACAATCGTGGTCATGTCCTTGTTGGAAACGACGCGATGCGCCGAACCGAGGTCGTGCAAATCAACAGTCTCCAATTTTTTACCCAACTCCTCGGAAACAAACTGCGCGCCGGTAACAACGGCAATATCCTGCAACATCTCTTTTCTCCGATCTCCGAAACCCGGAGCTTTAATCGCCAGCACGCTGAAAACGCCGCGAAGCTTGTTGACCACCAAAGTGGTAAGCGCCTCGCCCTCAACCTCATCAGCAATGACCACCATTTCTTTCTTGCCGCTCTGCACGACTTTTTCCAAAAGCGGAAGGATTTCGTTGAGCGCGGAAATCTTTTTGTCGGTAACTAAGATGTAAGGGTCTTCCAGGACCGCCTCCATGCGTTCAGAATTGGTCATCATATACGGAGAAATATAACCTCTATCAAACTGCAGACCCTCTACCACGCCGTATGAATTGCTGATGGTGTTGGAATCCTCAATTGTCACCACGCCTTCCTTGCCAACCTTGCTAATCACTTCGGCAATTAGTTTGCCGATAGTTTTGTCCTTGGCGGAAAGCGAGGCCACTTCTTCCAGTTTTTTCTGGTCGTTAATCAGCTCTTTTTGAGTTTCCAGCTTTTTGATAATTTGCTCGGCGCCGGTTTTGAGATCCTCGGCAAGCTGGATAACATTTACGCCTTTGGTTTTAAGCGCTTTTTCGCCTTCTTCAATAAGCGCGTGCGCGAGCACTATTGATGTGGTAGTGCCGTCCCCCACGGCGTCATTGGTTTTATCGGCGGCTTGTTTGATGAGTTCGGCGCCCAGATTTTCAAATTTGTCTTCCAGCTCAATTTCTTTGGCAACGGTTACGCCGTCAAAAGTCACCTGCGGCGCGCCGTAACCTTTTTCCATAACAACCGCTTTGCCCCGCGGACCTAAAGTGGCGCTGACCGCCCTGGCAAGCTTGTCTACTCCCTTTTTCAGAGCCTCGCGCGCTTTTTCGTTGAATAAAAGTTGTTTAGCCATAGATGTACTTACTAATTACAAATAAACTCTAATCTACTAATGTCTAATTCGCGAATTCGCCATTAGCTTAATTAGTATTTCATTAGTGATTAGTAAATTATTCATTCTATGATTGCTAGTATGTCACTTTCCTCGCCGACCAGATATTTTTTGCCGTCCACTTCAATTTCGTCCGGCCCGTATTTTTTAAATAAAACTTTGTCGCCGACTTTCACCGACATCGGCACAGCATCGCCTTTTTCACTTGCCTTGCCCGGACCGACGGCAACAACCAGGCCCAATACCGGCTTTTCTTTCTCGGCCGTATCCGGCAAAACAATGCCCGACTTAGTGGCTTTGTCTTCCTTTATGGCTTCAATAAAAACGTGGTTTGAAAGCGGTTGAAACTTCATTGATTATTGATAGCTATTTTAACTGGATTTTCCGGTTTGTCAAGAAGCCCTTCTTACATAAAGGCGGGTCTTGAAGACTCGGGGTATGTTTTTCATATGCTTGGCGTAGGACAGCCAGCGCCGCAGATTCAGCCGGTGCAGAATAAGTTTTGCCAGTACCGAAAATGGCAGACTTGAAAGAGACGCCGGCCCGAAACCGAAGTTTTCTATAACCCGCACCACTTGAGGGGCTTGGGTAAAAAGAAGGAGGTTGGGGATTTTGTCTTGCAGTTTAAGACGGATTGCGTCAATTAGTTTATGCAAATAACCCTTGCCCCTAAACTCCGGAGCAATATACATAGTTGATAATTCTATCCAGTTGCCATAAGAATGCCAGAAACCGAAGCCGATGTTTTTTCCATTCTCACATACGGTAATCAGCCTGCCATCGCTGATGGCCCTCTCCACTTCTTTTGGATAGTAATACAAAAGCGGAACCTCCTTTTTGGATATTTCGGAAATTGATTTTACAAGCTGGCCGTTGTCCATCTTTATTTCAATTCCGCCCTAACCTCCATCCAAAGTTTGCCGAGATGATTTTCGCCGTCTTTGTTCGGACCCCACCCCCAATACGCGTCTCGCCATGAATCTTCCACTAGTTCCTTATCGCCTGTTTCTAAAAGTTTCTTTTTAACATATGGGTGCTGGTCCACCTTGGCGCGCAAGATTTGCTTCATTATATCCAACTTAATACTGTCCCAGTTTTTCCTATATTTGCCGATGTTCGCTTGCGCCAGCTTTAGAGCCTCGTGAGCAGAGCGCGCGTTTCTTATTTGATTTTTTAAATCCTCGTTATCAAATTTTTCGGAATGATAAGCATGTTCCGAAGTCGGCCATAACACACCTTTCCACTCAATCGCGAAAGAAGAAAAATTGGAGAACACGTAAAATTCGTGCTCGTAAAAGAAAACTTGTTTATCGGTATCGCTGCCGTGCATTAACAAATTATACCAGACCCAAAATAAAAAATCTGCGGTTTTTGTGCTAATGGGTGCCTAGAGGGAATCGAACCCTCAACATCGCTGCCACAGAGCGAAGTTTTACCATTAAACTATAGGCACCATTCACTACTATTAATACTATTTTATGGCGGGCTTGTCTAATACATATAAAAAAGCCCCGCGCCAAGATTTGTGTATCTCGACGCGGGGCGGGGAGAGGAGGGGTGAGGGTTGTTGGGCTAGACGATGAACTGGAGCCGGCGGGCGGAACGACGCACCAGAGCGCCGTTGGATTTCCGAAGCACCGCCCTGTCGGACCCGTCCATGCGGACGAACTCCGCACGATGCACGACCGTCCCGGCAATGACATTGCCGAGACGGTCCAGCTTCAGGACCTCCACGTCGGGAGCGAACGACTCGGAGGATACCGCCGGCAGGGGCTGGGTCTCGTCTTCTCCGATTTCTCCGACGGCCGACGCCATCCGGAGCCGGTCTTCCACCCCGACCAGGTAGCTCGTCAGCCTGCGCCGCTTGACGGCCTTCACGACCAGAACGGAACAGACGATCGCCAGCAGGGTCAGAATCCAGTACATTTGAACCTCCTAGAAACGTTGTTAAAAGAGCATTATCGGTAGTGTATCACATCTTGGGTGAATTTGTCAAGCCCCCACACCAAACGGGGATCATTTTGCAATGGCGCGCAAGCGCCAATCCTCGTTATGGTGTGGGGGTCAAGTCTTTCAAAATCCGCCAACGGACGTCGTCCGAGGTCTCTATTTCCAATTCCGGTGGGAAGCTAAAAGTATAGGTAGCTTCGGGGTGGTGGATGATTCTAGCCGCGCCCCGATATTCTCCCCTTCTCGCTATGAACTCCCGCAGCGGGACCTCAACGACCGGAGTGGGTCGGTCCACGGCGTGGATCACGGTGCCGTGATCGGTAACCAAACCGACGTGCCCGACGCCGTATTTGGGGCTGTCTTCGTAAAGATTGCACGCGCCGGTTTTAAAAACCAAAGACCAGGGTTCGGGACGATCGAGTTTTATGCCAAAGGCCTTTTGCTGAACGGCGCGTCGCGGAATCCAAATTCCGCACAATCCAAAAAGGTACTTCATCAAACTGGAACAATCTACTGCCTTGGGCGCATTTTTGGAATGCAGGCCGCAAGCGTAGAACACGTTCCGCCTTCCGATTAAGCCTTGCGCGTACCACTCCGGATCAAAAATCTCACGGTGAAAACCCTGTTTTTGTAAGGTGGAACAGGCCCGCTCGGCATCAATTCCCGGCCAAGTGGAAAAATCCACGGCAATTCTGTCGCCGACTGCCTGGTAGATCATTATCCTTCTCCCAACGCATTGCCTGTTAAAGAAACTGGTGATATAATACCATCTATTCTTATGCAATTCAAGTCGTTTATATTTTTAGCGGCGCTGACGGGGCTCATTCTGGCGGCAGGCTATTACCTGGGAGGCCAGCAGGGCGTCGTAACCGCCTTAGTCATTTCCGCGGTGATGAACGTAGGGAGCTATTGGTTTTCCGACAAATTAGTACTGGCAATTTATCGCGCCCGCCCGTTGGCGCCGGAACAAAATTTGCGCGTCCATCAAATCGTGGAGCGAATCGCCGAAAAGACCAACCTTCCGAAACCGAAAATTTATATCGTCAATATGCCGGCCCCGAATGCTTTTGCCACCGGCCGAAATAAAAACCACGCGGTAGTGGCTGTCACGCCGTCTATTCTTTCCCTGCTTAACGACAAAGAATTGGAAGGCGTGCTGGCGCACGAACTCGGCCATATCCAAAACAAGGACATTTTGATATCTTCCATTGCCGCGACGCTGGCAGGGACGATTTCTTTTCTCGCGCAAATGGCTTATTACGGTATGTTATTCAGCGGACGTTCCGTCGGCGGACAAGACAATCGCAATCGCGGCAACAGCCTGGGTACCTTAGCGCTTCTGATTCTCACGCCCGTCATTGCCACCCTCCTCCATCTGGCCATTTCACGCTCGCGCGAATATCTCGCCGATGCGACCGGAGCAAAAACCACCGGTGATCCGGAGGGGCTCGCGTCCGCGCTGGAAAAAATCAGTTTCGCCGCCAAAACGCACCCGCTCATCGGCGAACCG
>Ga0075894_117_pt1 | contig 9282 bp, 13 predicted proteins | sample RifGroA1_FD_68317 | JGI IMG/M metagenome (GOLD analysis project Ga0075894, IMG submission 68317) | Parcubacteria bacterium GW2011_GWA1_48_11b
GAGAGGAGAAGAAGCATCAGGAACATTCCTATTCCGGAGAGTCGCAGAAAAAATAATGAATATCATCCTCCCGCGCCTTTACCTTCGCGCGATAATTTCAACGCTCCTCGAGCAGAAAAAAAGATTTCAAAAATGTTCCCCAAAAGCGTGTGGCTGGCAACCGGTGTAGCCCTTTTGGTGCTTATTTTCGCCGCGCTTTCCTTCTTCAATGGAGCGACCCTGGCTTATATTCCTAAGTCTGCCGCCCTCTCGTTCGACGATCGCGACGTCTACACGGCGCGCAAAACCGCCGGAGAGAATAGACTGCTTTATAGTGTTATTAAACTCTCCGGAGACAAAGGCCTTGAAGTATCCGCCTCCGGGGAAGAAGAGGTCAAGAGAAAGGCCGGCGGCGCTATCATTATCTACAATACCAATACCAACAAGCAAAGGTTAAGGGCGACTACGCGCTTTGAAACTCCGGATGGCAAGATTTACCAAGTCGAAGATTCTATCACCGTACCCGGCAAGAAAATGGTTGAAGGCGTCGACAAGCCGGGTACCCTGGAGGTCGTAGTTTATGCCGAGCTCGCCGGGGCGGAATTTAATATCGGCCTTACGGATTTCACCCTTCCCGGTCTTAAGGGGACGTCCTTGTTCTCGTCGATCTACGCTCGTTCTAAGACAGAAATGTCGGAGGGATTTACTGGCGTCCAAAAAATAGTTGAAAGCGGGGAGATGGCGCGAGCAAAGGCGGAACTTGAAACCGCGTTAAGGGATGAACTGATATCCGAAGCTAAAGCTCAAGTGCCGGAAGATTTTATCTTGTTGCCCTCCCTCTCCTCCATGACCTTCAAGGATTTACCTCTGACAGACTCATCCAGTGGAGACGGCGCGACGGTCAACACGCGCGCCGACTTGTTGGGTGTTATATTCAAGAGGAGCGACCTGTCCAATTACCTTGCTCTCGATAAAATCGTGCGAGCTCTCGGCGAGTCGGTAGACATCGTGAAGCTTGACTCGCTCACTTTCGCTTTCGTGGATACTCTCCCGGCGGATTTGCTGACGTTAAATGAGATCAAATTCTCTGTTGCCGGCGAGGCGGTGGCCCTATGGCGCACGGACGAAGTGGCTCTAAAAGCGGATTTAGCCGGGAAACACAAAAAAGACATCTCTTCCGTTCTTAACAATTATCCGACCGTGAGCTCCGCCACCGCGACTATCCGGCCATTTTGGAAAGGGTCTTTCCCGCCTGACAGCGCGCGCATCTCGATAAAAAAACTGCCTGTCGAGTAATATATGCCACAAAGCAAAGTCTTGGATTTGGAGAGAACGGGTATCGTAATCGAATCTCTGCCGAATATTATGTTTCGAGTCAAACTTGATGAAACCGACGAGGAAATTCTCTCCTATCTCTCCGGCAAGATGCGTCTGCATCGCATTCGGGTATTGGTGGGTGACAAAGTGCTCCTTGAGCTTGAACCCTATGGCGGCAAAGCCCGCATTATCAAACGTCTCTAAGCCACAATCGCCACTACGCAAAGCTCAACTGTGCAAAGTCGAGCTTTGCACAGTTGGGAATAAGTGTATAGAATGGACATATGCGAGGACATGCGCCAGGTGAGTATCAGCATGTTTTTAACAGGGGCATGCAAAAGCAACCGATTTTCGAGACGGATAGAGATAGGTTGCGATTCTTATTTTTAATTCTTACTTTTCAAGGAGAAATTGTTATTAAAAATGTAAGCAGGGAAGTGAAGCAAAATGCGCAAAACTCGACTTTGCACATAAGTGACGAACTGAAAGAAGAAATTTTAAAAAATAGGATGGTTGAACTGACACTTTTTTGTCTGGCGCCGAATCATTTTCATTTAGTTGTCCGAGAGCTTGTTGATGATGGTATTTCCAAATATATGCAAAGGGTTTTAACAGCTTATACCAAATATTTTAATATTAGACATGAAAAAAGTGGGCATCTGTTTCAAGGGCCCTATAAAAGTGTTCATATTAAAGATGATCGACAATTGATGCACACCTCCGCTTATATTCATAAGCACCCCTGCGAAATAAATGGCTGGTCGGGAAAAGAAGACAAATATCCATGGTCAAGTTATCAAGACTGTATTGGCGAAAATAGGTTTGGTAAATTACTTGTAACTGACGTGATTACAGAACGCTTTATCGAAAGTAAAGGGGACTTTTCATATAAAAAGTTTGTTTCTAGCAGTCCGGCTAAAGAAATTACAAAAGAATTATTTCAGCAACCTGTGCAAAGCTCGACTTTGCACAAGAGAGCTATCACGAGACGACTTTAGCGCTGGTTTTACTTGTGGTTCAGAATATGTTAAGAGTTAGTCAGACGGCTCAAGGCGCCAAGGCGCGGCGAAAGGGGGCGGCTATGATCGAAAGGGAGCGGGGGCCAAAGAGGTATTGCATGAAGTGCGAGAAGATGAGGCCCGTCAAGGAGTTCGCAGTGATTTCTAAAGGTGGGCTCGATAGAAACTGTCTGCTTCATCCAACAGAAAAGGATGGTGCATCCATGGCAGAGGCGGGGAAAACCAGGTTCTGTATAAAGTGCAAAGACAAGAAGCCTATCGAAGAATTCCCTCGGCACGGCAGTAAGAGATTCAAGCGGACTTGCGTGCGTCACGAGACGGGAGACTCCACGTTGCCAGCTATCAGAGAAAGCGCTTCTCCGGCCGTGTTCGCATCTTCTTCGCTACATCCCGCCCTGCGGAACAACGGTCGCTACGCTGAACTGTTCAAGAAGCAGGGCGGGCGATGCGCGATCTGCGGCAATCCTGAAACTGCTCGCGATGAGATTGGTCATGTACCGCCGCTCTCGCTCTATGGCGCGGCACACTATAACTACAGGATCCATGGACTCTTGTGCAAGCTCTGCAACATGGGGCTGTCGTCGTTCCGTGACAGCCCAGCGCTTCTCGCCGCCGCTATCGCCTTCTTGACTCGGAAAGTGCCTTCGATGGAGGGAGATATTCGCGTCGCGGATCGCGACTGAATATTGGCATGAGGACAAATCGGTCCAGGAGGCGCCGCTCTCAACAGTGCCTCCTTTTTCGCTTACCGGGTAGACAGAAAAACAAAGTTAAGCTAGAATGCAGACTTGTCATGAAAGTTAAGGCGGCGGTCAGGAAACTATGCGCGAAGTGCCAGATAGTCCGTAGAAAGGGCTACGTTTACGTAACTTGCAAAGCCAACCCACGACATAAGCAAAGACAAGGCTAGATGAGAATACTTGGCATTACCATTCCGGAGGAAAAGCGTCTTGATATTGGTCTCACGACCATTTTTGGCATTGGTCGTCCTCGGGCCAGAACCATTCTGAAGAAAGCCGGCGTACCGTTGGAAAAGAAACCAAAAGAAGCAAGCATCGAAGAAGAAAATAAAATTCGCTCGGTTATTGAAAGTTTAACTCTCGAGGGCGACCTGAAGAGAGAAGTGGCGGGCAATATTAAACGGCTCAAAGATATCAAGACTTACCGGGGTCTGCGTCACACGCGCAATCTTCCGGTGCATGGCCAGCGCACCAAGTCTAACGCTCGAACCAAACGAGGCGTAAGGAAAACCATGGGCACCGGCCGTAAAGTGGCCGAGAAGAAGTAGTAGAAAGATAATAAACAGCAGAAAGAAAAATGGGAAAGAAAAAAATAGCCGCAGCTCCGATATCCGAAAATCTGGAAGTCAACGCCGGCGTCGAGGTTGAAAAGAAGGCAAGCGCCAAGAGGCGCGTTGACTCCGGAGTTCTTTACATTGAATCCACCTATAACAATACCAAGTTGACGCTTACTGACGGCAAAAGCAATACCATTGCCTGGTCTTCAAGCGGCAGTCTGGGATTCAAAGGGGCCAAGAAAGGCACTCCTTTCGCCGCCGCCAAAGTGGGCGAGGCTCTAGCGCTCAAGGCGCAAGCCTCTGGTATTAAAGAGGTCAAGGTGATAATCAAAGGCGTCGGTTCCGGCCGCGAGTCGGCCATCAGAGGGTTTATTTCCAAAGGCATCAATTTAACCACTATCCAGGACAAAACCGCGGTTCCCCACAACGGCCCTAAGCCGCCTAAGCCGAGGAGAACCTAAGTGCTAATCTACGAATCCATGCTAATCTACAAATGTCAACAAATAATTCGTGGCCATTCGCAGAATTCGTATCATTCGCTAATTAGAACTTAATATGGAAATAGGACCTAAATATAAAATAGCGAGACGTCTGGGCGCACCGGTCTTTGAGAAAACTCAAACTCCGAAATACGCGCTTTCGCTTGCCCGGAAGGAGAGAAGCGACAGCAGGGGTCGTAGAAAGCCGAAGAGTGAATTCGGTCGCGAGCTGACGGAGAAACAAAAAGCCCGCTTTAGCTATGGCGTCGGTGAAAAACAATTCAGAAATTACGTCGCCAAAGCGCTTCATTCTCCGGATCCCATCCAAAAACTCTTCGGCATTCTCGAAAGTCGGCTCGACAACGTTCTCTACCGGGCCGGGTTGGCCAAAACGCGCGCCCAAGCTCGTCAGGCCGCCAGTCACGGGCACATCATGATTAACAATGTTCGCGTGACCATACCTTCCATACTGCTCTCGGAAGGGGACGTTATCGGTCTGCGCGCCGGTTCCGCCGCGAGCCCCCTCTTTGGAGAAGTCGCGGAGAGAATGAAGACTATAACAGTGCCGTCCTGGCTCAAAGTTGACCCCGCTCGTAGATCCGCGACCGTTATGGGGCAGCCGGTTTACGTGGCGCAGGAGAGCATCTTCGATCTCGGAGTAGTGATTGAATTCTATAACAGATAGTGTTATAATCGAGACTTAATTTTTTTATATTTTATGGCTGATTACACGATACTTTTGCCTTCCAAACCGAAAGTCGTCTCTGAAGAAAGAGAGAGCGGTGTCTTCGAGATTGAAGGGCTTTACCCCGGCTATGGCCACACTCTGGGCAACAGTCTTCGCCGCATCATTCTCTCTTCCTTGCCCGGAGTGGCCATCACCTCGGTCAAAATCGCGGGTGTCAGCCACGAATTCTCCGTCCTGGATGGAGTGAAAGAGGATGTTATCACCATACTCCTCAATCTTAAAAAAATTCGCATGCGCTTTACCACCGACGAACCTCAGACTCTTTATCTTAAGTCTAAGGGAGAAAAGGTCATCCGAGCCTCGGATTTGGAAGCGCCCGGCCAGGTGGAAATTCTCACTCCGGATGAAATAATCGCCACTGTTGTCGGTAAGAATACATTGCTTGACATGGAAATCAGGGCGGAACAGGGTCTCGGCTTTGTGCCTAAGGAAATGATTGAAAAATCCCGCGTGGATATCGGCACCATCGCCCTTGACGGTATCTTTACTCCCATTCGCCGCGCGAGCTACGAAGTCGAGAACATGCGGGTCGGAGATAGGACTGATTTCAATAAATTAAGAATGTTTATAGAAACTGACGGCACGGTCTCTCCTTCTACCGCCCTCTCCTCCGCTATCGAGATTATGATAAGTCAGCTCAAAGCCATTGTCGGTTTCAGAGAGGATGAGCCGGCAGTCGAAGAGAAGGGCTCTCGAGAAAATCGAGACTTGGCCTCGAGGTCGACGGTTGATCCCGAAGTATTGAAAACGCGCGTGGAATCTCTGGACATTTCCCCCCGCGCCAGAAGCGCCCTCTCTCTCGCCAACATCCGCACAGTCGGCGGCCTGGCCCGCAAGAAAGAGAAGGACCTCCTCGAAATTGCCGGTCTGGGAGCAAAAGGTATCCAAGAAATTAAGAAAGCGCTCGGTGAGTTTGGTATCACCTTAAAGTAACCAAAAAATGCGGCATCATAACGCTAACAGAAAATTCGGTCGTGAAAGAAATCAGAGACGAGCTCTCTTAAAGTCGCTCGCGTATTCGCTCGCTCTCAAGGGCAAAATCGAGACCACCGAGCCTAAGGCCAAATCGCTGCGGCCATATATGGAAAAACTCGTCACTTTGGGGAAAAAACAAACCCCTGCTTCCCGTCGCGTGCTCGAGAGCCGAGTCGGCCGGGAAGCCGCCAAGAAAATCGCGGGGGAGCTCTCGGTGACATACAAGGACAGGGCTGGAGGCTATATCCGAATTACCAAGCTGGGACCGCGAGCAAGCGACGCGAGTCCCATGGCTGTCATAGAATTTGTATGATAAATAAATACACGATTAACGCCAAAGACAGAGTGCCGGGACGAGTGGCTACGGAGGTAGCAGTCCTCTTGATGGGCAAGAACCGAACAGACTTTGCCAGGAATCGCATCCCGGACGTCGAGGTGGAAGTGATTTCCAGTTCCCAAATGTCGCTTAGCGCCAAAAAATTAAGAGAAAAAATGTATTCGAGTCACTCCGGTTTCCCCGGCAGTCTCAAGAGGCGGTCGCAAAATTATATAGTCAAAACTAAAGGGGCCAAGGAAGTGCTTCGCCGGGCCGTCTATGGCATGCTCCCGAAAAATAAATTGCGCGCTCGGATGATGAAGAATTTAAAGATAAAAGAATAGTTCGATAGGCTCACTATAAATAGTATGGTTGAAAAAAAGGAAAAATACATAGAAACGGTAGGCAGGAGAAAAACCTCCGTGGCCCGGGTGCGTCTTACTCCCGCTTCCAAAACCTCCGTCTCCATCAACGGCAAAGAATTGGAGAAATATTTCTCCACCCTCGCGCTTCAGCGAACCGTTCTGTCTGTCTTTAATGATACTGAAGAGAAATTTACCGTAACGGTTAAACTTAATGGCGGTGGTATTTCCTCGCAAGCCGAAGCTCTGCGCCACGGACTGGCGAGGGCCTTAGTCGCTCACGAGCCGACTCTGCGCACCAAACTTAAGGTCAAGGGATTTCTCAAGCGCGATCCTCGCGCCAAGGAGCGCAGAAAGTTCGGTCTTAAGAAAGCCCGCAAGGCCCCGAAGTGGAGCAAGCGTTAGATTATGAAAATATTTTTACTCCTTATTCTTGGTATTATAGTTTTATGGGCCGTCAATCAAGGTGTTTGGTGGTAGATTGCCTTTTGTATTTCTATATTCTTCTGCTATCATATCAGAGATATGGATCCCAAACTTAAAACATATCTCAAGGGAGTGGAGGGGCGTCTCAATAAACGTTTGGGCGGTATTGATAAACGTCCGGGCGATCTTGAAAAGAAAATCGAAGATAAAACTACGGATATTCTTGAGGTCGTAAGAAGTACTGGAGATAATACAAGTCGAATTATCACTAAATAACCAAAACTTGATTCTTAGTCAATAATTCAGTATGCTACTTTCTCATGGACGAAGAAGAAAAAGATATCGAATTGGATAAAGAAGGTCTTGACGACTCTGTTGTAGCAGAAGAACATGTGAATGACATAGTCAAAAAACTTCGCGAGAGACTCAAGGAGGCGGAGAGCAAAGCCAAGGAATATCTGGACGGGTGGCAGAGAGCGCAGGCGGACTTCGCCAATCTCCGCCGGCGCGACGAAGAGGCTAAGTTCGAGTTTGTAAAGTTCGCAAACTTGTCTTTCATTGGGGAATTGATTCCTGTATTTGATAGTTTCAATTTAGCTCTTGCCCATGGAAACAAAGATGTGAAGCCCGTCTATGACCAATTCTTTTCCGTACTTAAACAGAACGGCTTGGAAGAATTGAATCCGATGGATGAAGTCTTTGATCCCAAGTATCATGAAGCAATCGGAGTCGTGCCGACGGACGAGCGGGAGAAGGACCATAAAATTCTTGAAGTTATACAAAAAGGTTATATACTGGTTGGGAAAATTATTAGACCGGCAAAAGTAAAAATAGGAGAATATCATGGCTAAAATAATTGGAATTGATCTGGGCACCACCAACTCCGCTGTAGCGGTGATGGAAGCGGGCCAGCCGAAGATTATAGAAAACGCCGAAGGAGCGCGCACCACGCCCTCTATCGTAGCCGTCTCGAAGACAGTCGACCGCTTAGTGGGCCTCTTGGCCAAGCGTCAGGCGGTTACCAATCCCAAAAACACGATTTTCGGCATTAAGCGTTTCATCGGTCACACTTTCTCCGACCCGGCGGTTCAGAAGGACAAAGTCACCGTGCCTTTCGAGGCTAAAGCCAGTGTCACCGGCGGAGTTTTGGTAAAGATGTCCGAGAAGGATTACCGCCCGGAAGAAATCTCCGCCATGATTCTCCAGAAGCTCAAAAGTGATACCGAAGCAAAACTTGGTGAAAAGATAACCGAAGCCATTATTACCGTTCCCGCCTACTTCAACGACTCGCAGCGTCAGGCGACCAAAGACGCCGGTCAAATCGCGGGACTTGACGTCAAGCGCATCATTAACGAACCGACCGCCGCCGCCTTAGCCTACGGTTTCAATAAAAAAAAGAATGAGAAAATCGCCGTCTTTGACTTTGGCGGCGGCACTTTCGACATCTCGATCCTTGAAGTGGGGGATGATGTGGTGGAGGTCAAGTCCACTGACGGCGATTCTCACCTGGGCGGCAAAGACATTGATCAGAAAGTGCTTAATTACATCGCGGACGAGTTCAAGAAGGAGTCCGGCATAGACGTCAGGTCTGATACTTTAGCGCTGCAACGTCTCGATGAGGCCGCCGAGAAGGCGAAGATCGAACTTTCAACCGCCACCGAGACGGAGATTAACATCCCTTTCATCACTTCCGACTCGTCGGGTCCCAGACATCTGTTGCTGAAACTTTCGCGAGCCAAGCTTGAGGAACTTTCCAGAGAATTTTTGGATCGGGCGATGGAAATTACCAAGCGCGCTATGGGGGCCTCTCCTTTCAAAATAGGGAATTTAGATGAAATAATTTTAGTGGGTGGGCAAACACGCATGCCCGCGATGGTTGAGGCGGTCAAAAAGTTTTTCAACAAGGAACCGAACAAATCCATCAACCCGGACGAAGTGGTAGCGCTTGGCGCCGCCATTCAGGGGGGAATTCTTGGCGGCGATGTCAAAGATGTTTTGCTGCTCGATGTTATTCCGCTCTCGCTCGGTATCGAGACTATGGGCGCCGTGGCCACCAAGCTGATTGAGAAGAACACAACCATCCCGTCGGCCAAGTCGCAAATTTTCTCGACTGCCGCCGATAACCAGACTTCCGTCGAAATCCACATCGTGCAAGGCGAACGAGCGATGGCGGCGGACAACAAGTCGCTGGGCCGATTTATCCTTGATGGCATCCCGCCCTCGCCGCGCGGCATGCCCCAGATTGAAGTGACTTTCGACATTGATGCCAACGGTATTTTGAATGTCAAGGCCAAAGACAAGACCACGGGCAAAGAACAGTCTATTAGAATAGAAGCCAGTTCCGGTCTGTCGAAAGCGGAAATT
>Ga0075894_123_pt1 | contig 8580 bp, 18 predicted proteins | sample RifGroA1_FD_68317 | JGI IMG/M metagenome (GOLD analysis project Ga0075894, IMG submission 68317) | Parcubacteria bacterium GW2011_GWA1_48_11b
GGCAGGCAGGCGCCTATGGGCTCGTCCCGACGCTCTGAATTGATTAACGATTATAATTCAGAGACCATGCCGTCGGGACTCCGCCAATTCCTTCACGACAAGCTCAGGCAAGCGGGACGAGCGAGGCCGAGAGCGAGCGGTCCGACCACGCTGGGGTCGGACATAGCGTGTCTGCGTACAAAACCAGAGGCGGGGCGATTTGATATTTAGGCAGTTTTGTGATTTAATAGCAGTAGTTTTTTGATGGAGACAGCCGTGGGTGTTTTGAGTTCCAGGCGCGTGGATATTGAAGTGGATTACGGAAAAACCCTTAAACGGCTTTTGAGAGAAGCGAAGTTTAATAGCCGGCCGGCAGCAATCAATTCAAAGAATTTTTCGTTTCAGGTTCAGCCCGGCAGGAAAGAAAAAGTTTTTATTAAGCTTTTTTCTTTCGGTCCCAGAACCCTCACCGAAATCGCGTTTCAGGAAATGGCGAAGAAGCGGTGGCGGCAACTGGACATCAGGGAGGCGCTGACTCTCGCGGCCCAACATCCCGACTTGCAGATTGAGCGGCCGATTGTTGTGCTTGGCGCCAATATTGTGAGTTACAGCAGAAGCGAGCGGCGCTATGCTTTGTACCTTGACGGTTCCGCTGTGGGCCGCTATGTGTGTCTGGCTGACTGGGGCCAATCCTGGAATGAGCTGTGTCAGTTTGCCGGCGCGAGAAAGAGGAGCACAAAATTCAAATAGGGCTTAAAGAGCCCTGTTTTTATCCCCACACCATAACGAGGATCACTTCGTGCAATACAAATCCTCGTTTGGTGTGGGGATTTATTAACAAGCACAACCCTTGACATAATTGGCCGAATCCGTATAAAATCGTATTATTGCTATTAATATAAAAAAGTCGTCTAAAACAATATAAAAATTAAAAAATTATAAATCTATGGCAGAAAAAGAAAAGTTCGTAAGAACAAAACCTCACGTAAACGTCGGTACGATCGGACACGTCGATCATGGCAAGACCACCTTAACGGCGGCGATAACGCACATCCTGTTTTTGAAGGGTTGGGCCAAGAAAGAGGAAAAAGTTGATGATATTGATAATGCACCGGAGGAAAAAGCCCGAGGCATAACCATCGCCTTACACCATTCGGAATACGAATCCGATAAGCGCCATTACGCGCACATAGACGCCCCCGGTCACGCCGATTACATCAAGAACATGATTACCGGCGCCGCCCAGATGGATGGCGCGGTTTTGGTTGTTTCTGCCGCTGACGGCCCGATGCCTCAAACTCGGGAACACATTTTGCTCGCCCGCCAAGTCGGCGTGCCGGCCCTCGTTGTTTTCCTAAATAAATGCGACACGGTGGACGATCCGGAATTGATTGACTTGGTTGAATCTGAAGTCCGTGAGCTTCTTAAAAAATATGAATTTCCGGGTGACACCACTCCGATTATTCGCGGTTCCGCTTTGAAGGCGTTGGAGGCCAAGTCTGTTGATGACCCAGCCGCTAAGCCGATTCTGGATTAGACATTTTCTCCATTGAAGGCCGCGGAACGGTTGTTACCGGACGCGTTGAGAGGGGAAAGGTAAAAATCAACGAGGAAGTGGATGTCATCGGTTTGAAGCCGACTCAAAAGACAGTTGTTACCGGCATTGAAATGTTCAATAAATTGTTGGACGAAGGCCAGGCCGGCGATAACGTTGGTGTTCTGCTTCGCGGTCTGAAAAAAGAAGACGTGGAGCGCGGACAGGTGCTTGCCAAACCGGGCAGCGTTAATCCGCACACGGAATTTGACGCCGAAGTGTATGTCTTGAGCAAAGAGGAAGGCGGCCGCCACACCCCGTTTTTTAAGGGCTACAAGCCGCAATTTTATATCCGCACTACTGACGTAACCGGCGACGTGACCTTACCTACGGGCACGGAAATGGTTATGCCTGGCGACACCGTTAATCTATCCGTTAAGCTCATTGCTCCAGTTGCCCTGGAAGAAAAGCAGCGCTTCGCTATTCGCGAAGGCGGCAAGACCGTGGGCGCGGGAGTAGTGACTAAGATCATTAAATAATGCCAAAAACCAAGGAAGTAGAGCACGAGAAGTTGCGGCTACGGATTAAAGCTTACGATAATAAGCTGATTGATAATTCCGCGCGCCAAATTGTGGATACCGCCAAGCGGCACGATGCCCAGGTGGTAGGCCCCATTCCTTTGCCAACCGAGATCAAAAAATATACCGTGAATCGTTCCACGTTTATAGACAAAGACTCTCGGGAGCAGTTTGAACTGCGTATTCATAAGCGACTGATAGATATTTTAAATCCTAGTCAGTCCATTGTTGAATCGTTGTCTCAACTCAATCTTCCTTCGGGGGTAGACATTGAGATTAAAATGGTGTAACATTGTCTGGCTAGTGTTCGCATAAAAAACAACTGCGATTTAGCGGCTGTTTTTTTTAAAACATGATTAAATTGATTGGTAAAAAATTAAAAATGGATCATCTGTTCAAGGATGACAAGGCTTTTCCGGTGACGCCGATTAAAATGGAAGACGGCGATTTATCCGTTTTCAAAGCCGGCGACTTGGTCAAGGTCAGCGGAATTACCAAGGGGCATGGATTTCAAGGCGTGGTGAAGCGCCACGGTTTTCACGGCGGTCCGGCCACTCACGGCCAAAAAAACCGCCATCGAGGCCCAGGTTCCATCGGCAATACCAGCCCCCAGCGCGTCATTCCGGGCAGGAGAATGGCCGGACATATGGGAGTGGATCGCGTAACTATAAAAAACCTTATGGTGGTGGATATTAACGCCGACGGCAAAATTTTATTTTTAAATGGCGCCGTTCCGGGGAATAAAGGCGGCAGAATTGAAATATCAAAATGAAAACCCAGGTCTACAACTTAAAAGGAGAAAAAGTGGGGGACATTGAGTTGTCCGACAAAATTTTTGCCCGCGATTGGAATCCGGATTTGGTTCACCAAGTGATGCTTGCGCAAGCGGCCAACCGGCGCCATCCCTGGGCGCACACGAAAAACCGGGGTGAAGTTCGTGGCGGCGGCATAAAGCCCTGGAAGCAAAAGCATACCGGTCGCGCCCGGCACGGTTCAATCCGATCTCCGATTTGGAGGGGCGGCGGTGTTACCCACGGTCCGGTAAAAGACCGCGATTATTCCCAGAAAGTTAACAAAAAGATGATGCGCGCGGCCATATTTTCGGTTCTTTCAAAAAAGCTTTCGGATGGCGGCCTGAAAATTGTTGATTCGCTCAAGCTTGAGGCGCCAAAAACAAAACTGCTTTTCTCGGCGATCAAAATTTTCCTTCCGGCCTTGCTGGTTGCCGCGACCGACAATAAATTGATAAGCCGCGCCGCCCGCAACATTCCGCGAGTCAAGAGCCTTCACGGCGCTTCCCTGAATGTGGAAGACCTGCTCAAATACAAAAATGTTTTGATTGATAAACAGGCGGTAGCGGAAATCAAATAAAAAACCACAATGAACAAATTTGTCATCAAACATCCGTTAATTAGCGAAAAAGCGACCCAATCAAGCACTTTGGGCAAGTATGTTTTTTTGGTTGACAAAAAAGCCGCCGCGCCGGAAATTAAAAAAGCGTTGGAGGCCATCTATAAAGTTAATATTATGGACATAAACGTAATCAACATTCCCCCGAAACCCCGCCGAACCGGCCGTTACATCAGCGAACGCCCGAGTTATAAAAAGGCGGTGGTTACCCTAAAGAAGGGGCAAAAGTTGGATATTTTGCCGCACTAACAAACATGCTTACTATTAAACAATACAAACCGACCAGCGCGTCAAGGAGGCAAATGAGCGGCATCAACTATGCCAAGATTTTGACCGCTACCAAGCCGCACAAAGCGCTGACTTCCAAAGTTCGCTCCAATTCTGGCCGTAATAACCGCGGCGTGATTACGGTGCGCCACCAGGGAAGCGGTAACAAAAAAACTTATCGGATGGTGGATTTTATTCAAAATAAAATTAACGTTCCGGCCCGCGTGGAAACAATTGAGTACGATCCGTATCGCTCCGCTTTTATTTCCTTAGTTTGTTATAAAGATGGCGAGCGCCGCTACATTCTAACGCCTAAAGATATGAAAGTGGGGGATGAAATTATGACTGCCGAGCGGGCGCCGCTTAAACCCGGCAATCGTTTAAAAATTAAAAATATACCGATTGGCTCTTTCATCCATAACGTTGAGCTTCGTTCCGGCGGCGGAGGCCGTTTGGCGCGTTCCGCAGGCTCTTACGCCGAGATTTTGGCTCACGAGGCCGGCTTGACCGACCTCCGTATGTCTTCTAAAGAAGTGCGGAAAGTGTCTTCAGAGGCCTGGGCCTCCATTGGACAAGTTTCAAATCCTGACTATAATCTAGTGAATATCGGAAAGGCGGGCCGGTCCCGCTGGTTGGGCATCCGTCCGACCGTTCGCGGTTCCGCGATGAATCCGGTAGACCATCCGTACGGCGGCGGTGAAGGCGCCCAGCCGCGAGGTACGAAGCGCCCCAAGACGATGTGGGGCAAAGTGACGGGCGGTCATAAGACTCGCCACGCGAAGAAATGGTCAAGCGTGTTTATCATTAAACGTCGTCCAAAAGTTCGATAAAGGATATTGTATTTATAGTCACCATGAGCAGAAGTTCAAAAAAAGGCCCATACGTGTACGAAAAGCTTCTTAAAAAAGTGGCTAAGTTAAAGGTGGGCGACAGAACCGTTATAAAAACCTGGGCGCGCGATTCGTCCATCGCGCCGGAAATGGTTGGTTTTGTTTTTGGCATTCACAACGGAAAAAATTTCATTGAAGTTTTAATTAAAGAAGAAATGGTTGGCCATCGGCTTGGAGAGTTTGCGCTGACCCGCAAATTCGTTAAACACGGCGGTAAAATGCAGCGCGAATTGGAGGCGGCTCAACAGGTAGCCGAAACGCAGAAAGCGCAGGCGGCTAAAACATCAACTGAAACTAAAAAATAAAGCTACAAACTTCTTATGAAACAGCAATTGGCACAACTTAATTATCTTAAAATCTCGCCCCGCAAGGTGCGTTTAATTGCTAATACTATCAGAGGTCTTTCCATCAGGGAGGCCGAGGCCCAGCTTTTGTTGAGAGTTCAGCGTTCGGCTAAGCCGCTTTTGAAATTGCTCCGTTCCGCCGTGGCCAATGCCCGCAATAACAAGCTGGATGCCGCGCGGCTTTTCATTTCTGATATCAGAGTTAATCCGGGGCCCATGCTTAAGCGCATCTTGCCCCGTGCCCAAGGCCGGGCAACTCCGATTCACAAAAAAATGAGCCACGTATCCGTGGTTCTTCAAGAAGCCGAGGGCGCTTTCAAAGATCGTTTCGTCATAAACCCGCCCGTCAAAAAAACTAAAACCAAAAAAGAGCGCGTTCGGCCAAAAGCGGAAGAAACCAAGAAAGTGACTCCTAAAGAAAAGGGCGGATTCTTCCGAAGATTATTCCGGCGCCAAGCAGTCTAGCGCTACTTAGACACCATGGGACAAAAAATTAGACCATTTTCATATCGCCTGGGCATCGTCAATAATTGGATATCTCGTTGGATTCCCAAGACGAAAAATTTTAAAAACCCCCTAGAAGAAGATTGTTTGATTCGCAAAATAATCAAGCAAAAGATCGGAATGGCTGGCATTGTTCGCGTTGAAATAGAGCGAAGTGGCGATAATACGTTCCGAATTATGATTAAAGCTGCTCGTCCGGGTCTGGTAATCGGACGCGGCGGCAAGGGCATAGAAGATTTAACCAAAGCGATTGAAACGAGCCTCCAAAATCTTTTTAAAAAACGCAAACAAACCGCCAAATTTTCTGTGAGCTTGAACGTGGAGGAATTGCGCCGTTCGGAAATTTCTGCCCAATACACTGCCCAGTCTCTGGCTTGGGATTTGGAAAAACGCTTGCCATTTCGCCGGACCATGAAGCGATACATTGAAAACGCAATGGGCAATCCCAAGGAGGTTCAAGGCATAAAAATCAAGCTTTCCGGCCGCTTGGATGGCGCGGAAATCGCGCGCCGTGAATGGCTGGCGAAGGGCAAACTGCCTCTGCAAACTCTGCGCGCCAATATTGATTATGGCGAAGCCACCGCTTTTAATACCTACGGAACGGTAGGCATAAAGGTTTGGATTTATAAAGGCGAAGTTTTTGATAAAAAATAAACTTATGTTAGTGCCCAAAAAAGTAAAACATAGAAAATGGCAAAAAGGCCGATCACTCGGCCGGCTGGTAGAAACCAGAGGAACCAAACTTTCCTTCGGGTCTTTTGGGTTGAAAGCGGAAACCGCCGCCTGGGTTAACTCCCGCCAGATAGAGGCCGCGCGGCGCACCATCAGCAATTTTATTAAAAGAGAGGGTAAGGTTTGGATAAGGATTTTTCCAGACAAACCGATAACTAAACGTCCCCCGGAAATCACCATGGGAGGCGGCAAGGGTAGCGTGGACCATTACGTTTTTCCGGTGAAGCCGGGCAGGGTTTTGTTTGAAATGGACGGCGTCAAGCCGGAAATTGCCAAGGAGGCTCTGCGCCTTGCCGGCCACAAATTGCCGCTCCGGACAAGAGTAATTTCCAAATAATATGAAAAAAAACGAACTGGAACAATTAAAAAATAAGCCGGTCGGGGAGTTGAAGCGGAACTTGATGGAACATCGCGATCGTTTGTGGAATCTCAAGACCGATTTAGCCGCCGGCAAGGTTAAAAACGTAAAAGAAATCCAAAAGGTCAAAAAAACAATCGCGCGTATTTTAACTTTCATCCATGGAAAATAAACACAGAAAACTTCAAGGGGTAGTGGTGTCCGATAAGATGCAGAAAACTGCCGTAGTGGCCGTCACGTATATGAAAAAACACCCGAAGTATTTGAAATATTTCAAAGTAACAAACAGGTTCAAAGCCCACGATGAAAATAAGGCCTACAAAGTAGGGGACAAGGTTGTTATTGAAGAAACTCGGCCGATTTCCAAAGATAAGCGTTGGAAAATTATTGCCAAAGTTGATTAAAAATTATGATTCAAGAACGATCCATTTTAAAAGTTGCCGATAATTCTGGGGCCAGGACAGTCCGGTGCTTTAGGGTTTTGGGTGGCAGCCGCCGGCGCTACGCCGAGGTTGGCGACGTTATCGTTGCTTCCGTGCAGATTGCCGAGCCTCGCAAAGCCATCAAGAAAAAGGACGTTGTTAAAGCCGTTATCGTCCGCCAGAGAAAGGCAATGCGTCGGAGCGACGGTTCCTACATTCGCTTTGATGACAATGCCGTGGTTTTAATTGATGACAAAAGGGAGCCGCGGGGAACCCGCGTTTTCGGGCCATTGCCGCGCGAAGTAAAAGAAAAAGGTTTTGAAAGCATTGCTTCAATGGCGGAAGAGCTGCTTTAGGCAAAAAACATGAAAATACACAAAGGCGACACAGTACAAATAATTTCGGGAAAAGATAACGGCAAGACCGGCAAGGTTTTGGGCGTTAACGTGCGCGAAAATACCGTTTTAATTGAGGGGCAGAATCTTTTCAAGAAGCATTCGCGTCCGAAAAAGCAGGGAGAGAAAGGGCAAATTATTACTCTGCCGCGGCCTTTGTATATTTCAAAAGTTATGCTATTTTGTCCTAACTGCAAGAAAGCAACCCGTATCGCTTATAAAGTCAACGAACAAAGCAAGACGAAATCTCGTCAGTGCAAAAAGTGCAATACGGAGATTTAAATATTATGAACAAGACCGAAAATCAACAAACTCAACTGGAGAAAATAGTGGTTAGTACCGGCATTGGACGGCTTTCCGGCCAGCCGAATTTTGCCGACAAAATATTGCCGTCAATCGTCAGCGAATTTTCCAGTATCACCGGCCAAAAACCGAAATTGCGCTCCGCGATTAACTCTATTTCCGGTTTCAAACTGCGCGAAGGCACGGTAGTTGGCTTACAGGCAACTTTGCGCCGAAAAAGAATGATACAATTCTTAAACAAAGTTACCAAAGTGGTTTTGCCGCGTGTCAGAGATTTCCGCGGTATCAGTCCCAAAAGTATTGACCAGCGCGGCAACCTGTCTTTCGGGATTAAAGACCACTTGGTTTTTCCGGAGATTGCTCCCGAAAATTCCAAGACTAACTTTGGCGTGGAAATAACCGTGGTTCCCAAGAATTTAAAGAGCCGCGAAGCTGCCGCCGAATTTTATAAACAGCTTGGAATTCCAATGCAAAAAGCTGCTCAAAAACATGGCTAAAAAATCTGTCGTAGCTCGTTCGCAAAAACCGCCGAAATTTTCTACCCGTATCGTCAGACGGTGTTTTCGTTGCGGCCGCAAGAGGGGATTTATGCGCACGTTCGGTATTTGTCGCATTTGCTTCCGCGAGTTGGCCGGCCGAGGAGAAATTCCGGGTGTAAAAAAATCAAGCTGGTGATTATAAGACCAATAAATCTAATAAGTCCTATATGTATACAAATTTACTAACACAAATTAAAAATGCCCAGCAAGCTAAGAAGGCCTTAATCAAAGTGCCCTATTCGGAGATGGATTTCGCGGTGGCCGAAGTTTTGGGCAAAAGCAAGTATGTGGAAAGCGTTGCCAAAAAAGGACGGCTACCCAAGCG
>Ga0075894_138_pt1 | contig 8149 bp, 10 predicted proteins | sample RifGroA1_FD_68317 | JGI IMG/M metagenome (GOLD analysis project Ga0075894, IMG submission 68317) | Parcubacteria bacterium GW2011_GWA1_48_11b
AAACATGACGGCACTATAAGAATAAAAAAAGCGTACCTCAAACCGAATGTTGCGATTAATCCGGCGGCTAAAACGGCAATTTTGGAAGCCGACGGAATTGTTATCGGACCGGGAGATTTGTTTACGAGTTTAATTCCCAATCTTCTGGTTGATGGAATGAGGGAAGCGTTGAAAAAAAGCCGTGCGAAAAAAATTTATTTTGTTAATCTGATGACCAAATTCGGAGAAACAACCGGTTTTCAGGCGTCGGATTTTTTACGGACTATAGAGGAGTATCTCGGCAAAAATATTTTGAATTATGCCGTCGTGAACAAGACCAAGCCGACCGCGATGCGTTTTCGGCCGTATTCCAAAGAAAGAGCAGAGGTTGTTGAGCCGGATTTGAAAAATTTCAACGCTTCCCCCATACCAATCGCCGCAAATCTTCTTCGTCGGTACGGCTTGCTTAGGCATGACCCAGAAAAAATTGCCGAGATCGTCAGAATGCTTATTTAACCCGCCTTTCTTATTCTAGAAATTACAAAATCTCCCACTAGAACCAAAATAATGCCGAGATTGTTAACGAGGAGATCGCTGGAAGTATCAAATGCCCCGGTGACGTTGTGGGCGCCATAGTAGCGATCGCCGATCAATTCGGCAATTTCGTAAATTACGCTAAACAGATTGGTGGTGGTCAGAGTAACGTAATAAACGACTATTCTGGGGATGTTGTATTGGTAAAATCTGGAAATTACTCGTATTAGATTCAAAAAAAACACCGTGCCTAAGATTCCGGTAGAAAAATGCACAATTTTATCGAAATTTTGTATTTCAAAAAGAGAAAATGTATTGGCGCCGAAATCAATGCCGCCAAGGGCGGTTCCCAGAGCCCAAAAAACGGCAGGCAAGTGGCCAAAACGCGTTCGTTTCAAGTACCAATGAGCGCCCTCTAGAACAAACCAAAGTACAATCGTGGTAAGAAACGGCCCGAGCCAAAGCCTGCCCCATGCGGCCGGTGAGAGGTCGGATTGATCTGCGACCAGGCCATTATAAAGCACATAAAAAAGAGTGGCCGCCAAAAAACCGCGGCAAAAATTGACAACCCACTTATTTTGCGACCTCATAGATCTTTTTTTCTATGGTACGAATAAGTTTTTTATCTTCCGCCAGCTTGGCTTTCACGGCCTCTATGCCGATGCCTAATTTCTCACCTTCAAAACTGTAACTGGCGCCGGCTTTTGTAATAACTCCATACTTAAGCGCGGAATTTGCCACATCGGCTTCGTAGGAAAGCCCCTCTCCGTACATAATGTCAAACTCGGCCAGCTTAAACGGAGGAGCAACTTTATTTTTGACCACTTTGGCGCGGACTCGGTTGCCGACGACGTTGTCTCCCTTTTTAATTTGAGCTTCTCGCCGCACGTCTATTCGCACCGAACAGTAAAATTTAAGCGCCCGTCCGCCCGGGGTAACTTCCGGGTTGCCGAACATAATGCCGATTTTCTCCCGCAATTGATTAATGAAAATAACAAGGGTGTTGGATTTGGCGGTAATGGCGGTGAGTTTGCGCAGCGCCTGCGACATTAATCGGGCCTGCAGTCCGATGAATTGGGCGCCCATTTCTCCCTCTATTTCCGCTTTCGGGGTCAGTGCCGCAACGGAGTCAACTACTACTACGTCAATTATCCCGGAGCGAACCAAGCTTTCCAGGATGTTCAACGCCTCCTCGCCGTTATCCGGCTGTGAAATCAGCAGTTCTTTGACTTTCACTCCGAGTCTTGCGGCATATTCCGGGTCTAGGGCGTGCTCGGCATCTATGAAAGCGGCCTTGCCCCCTTTATTTTGGGCTTGGGCTACAACATTGAGCGCCAGCGTGGTTTTTCCGGAAGACTCCGGTCCATAAATTTCCACGATTCTGCCCTTGGGCAATCCACCTACTCCCAGCGCCAAATCCAACGAGAATGAACCCGTCGGAATCACATCAACGTTGACCCGCTTGGCTTCGCCGAGCCTCATAATCGCTCCTTCGCCGAACTTGCTCTGTAATGTTTCCAGCAGTCCCGCCAATTCTTTTTCGGTATCCTTTTTTTCCGGTTCGGGTTTATTCATCATTTTATTAATTGTTCTCTTCTTGATAAATTATTTGCTTAACTACCTTTGTTTCTTTTCCTAAAAACTTCTTTGCCATGAATTCAAACGTGTTCAAACCGGACTGCAGGCTATAATTTTCCCTGAATTTTCCATCCTTGTCAACGTAGACCTCTTCGCCGTTAATGAAAAGTTTATCAACGGGGTCCACGTTTCCTTCAAGGACGAATAATGAGTTGTTGACGATAATAGTTGCCTCAAGCGGATTGGTAATCGCGAGGTCGGGAATGCCGGTAACTTTCCCGGAACTGACGAAAACATATACCATTATCGCGGCAATGATAAGCGCCGGCACAAGCCATAGCCGATTTTCGGCCTTGATGGCAAACCGATTTTCCGGCAGGCGGTCGGATGCCCCGGAAGTGCGTATTTCGCTCTCTTCTTGGAATTTTTTCCACAAAAATCCGGTTTCTATATCAAGAGCTTGCTCTAATTTTTTAAAATAGCCGCACAAATAGGGCGCGGCCGGCAATTTTTTCCATTCACTTTTAAGTATTGCTTCCAGGAAATGTTTGGAGATGCCGGTCAACATCGCGGTTTTGTCCAGCGTAAGTCCCTTGGCTTCCAGGCGTTCCAAAATAAAGTCTTTAATCGGCTTATTTTCCACGCCTAATTTATATCACTATTTTCCTGATTAATAAATACCTCTCTGGGTTTGGCGCCTTCTCCGGGCCCGATGATTCCCTTTCCTTCCATAATATCCAACAAACGGGCGGCTCGCGCGTATCCGATTGACAGACGTCTTTGCAGAAGAGACGCCGAGGCTTTTTTAGATTCCGTAACCACTCGGACGGCTTCCTGGAAAAGTTCGTCACTTGCTTCATCGCCATCCGAATCGCCAGCAAACCCAACCGGACTGTTTCCTGAGTCGCCGCTGAAAGAATATTCCTCAACCGTATCATTATTTTTTTCAATAAATTCCGCCACACTGCGAATTTCTTCCTCGGAAATATAAGCGCCTTGAATTCTTTTCGGTTTGGAAAAATCAGAGGAAATAAAAAGCATATCCCCGCCGCCGAGAAGTTTTTCGGCGCCGGCCATGTCCAAAATTGTCCGGGAATCAACTTGACTCGCAACCTGAAGAGCGATGCGCGCGGTGATGTTGGCTTTGATCAGCCCGGTGATTACCTCCACCGACGGGCGTTGAGTGGAAACCACAAGATGGATTCCTGTGGCGCGCGCCATCTGGGCGAGGCGGACGACCGAGCTTTCAATCTCTCGGCCATAAGCGGCCATTAATAAGATGCGGCACGCCGCCGTAAATTGAGAGCTCCACTCGTTTGGGATCAATAAGCGCCAAGCGCAAGGTGTCGGGCGAATTTTTGTATAACAAAGAAACTAAAAGGGCATGAATGGAAACGCTCTTGCCGCTGCCGGTACTGCCGGCAACCATAAGATGAGGCATTTTTTCCAGATCGGCCATAACGGGTTCGCCGCTGACGCCGCGTCCCAGAATAAAAGCGAGCGGGCCGGATTCCTTGAAATCCGGGTAGGCCATCAAGCTGCCAAGGCGGACAACCGCCGCCGATTTGTTCGGTACCTCTATTCCGACCAGAGATTTTCCCGGGATGGGAGCTTCAATTCTGATGGGATGAGCGGCCAAAGCCAAAGCCAAATCTTGGTTGAGCGTTAAAATTTTGCTTATCTTCACGCCCTCGGCCGGTTTCAGCGTATAGCGGGTAACTTTTGGACCGATATTTATTTCCCCCATTTCCACGGCTATGCCAAAACTTTCCAAAGTCCTTTTAATAATGTTGGCATTTGCTCGCAAATCGCCGGAAGTCGGCTTCTCCACAGATGTTTTTAAAAGCGTTAGCGGCGGCACAATATAATTGGCGTAGGTTTTAGCCCGGACAGGAGACTTGCGCGCCGGCGGCATCGGGAAATCATCGGCAATTTTTATTTTGTCCATCTTTGCCACGGCTGCGGGATTTGCGATTGGCGGCTCGGGTTCAGTAATTGCCGCTTCTTCCGGTTCGTTGTCCGGCGCTTCCCTCGCCGGTTCGGCCAGTTTTTCTGTTTCTACTTTTTTGAATTTGATTGAGGCGTTGAAGGTTATCAAAACGGCGGCAATTAGCAGAACCAAGCTTATTATAATAGAAGCCGTGTAGCCGAACGGTATTTCCAGCAAACCCATTATCCGCCCCAAAAACCCTCCCTTGTTTTCAAAAATAATATCAATCAAACCCAGACCGGATACGATAAATAAAGCAGCGCCGAGGAAGCTGGTGACGACAAAAACCCTTTGCCGCGCGATTAAAAATAAAAAGGCGACCAGGACTGCTATCGTTGGCAGCATATAATATCCCCAGCCAAAAAGATTTTGCAGGATGACGTAGATAAACCGGCCGACCGGTCCGGCCTTGTCAACGGCGGCCAGTATCAAAATAACGGCAATGCCGATGAGGGCGATTGCTATCAAGCTGTTTTTGGTTTCCGAATGTATTTTTGGCTGATGAGGGCGTTCTTTTTTGGACATGAAGCAGAATGCCTACTATTATTAATACTAATACTAATATGGATCCAATCATATTTAAAGCCTACGATATCCGAGGCCGCTATCCGAAGGAAATTAACGAGGAAGTTGTCGCCAAAATTGCCCGAGAGGTGCGGGGTAGGCTTGGCGGCGGTAAGATAGTCGTCGGCCACGACGCCCGCTTAAGCTCACCCGCCCTTTATAAATCCGTTCTTCAATCATTAAAAATTAAAAAATTCCTGCCTGCCGGCAGGCAGGTAAAATTTAAAATTGAGGCTGTAGGCCTTGCTACTACGCCCATGTTGTATTTCCTCGTGAATAAGTTGAAGGCCGCTGGCGGCATTATGATAACCGCCTCTCACAATCCCAAAGAATTTAATGGTCTTAAAATCGTCGGAAAAAAAGCGATACCCATTAGCGGTGCAGAAATTAAAAAATGGTTCCCGTTAGAAGTGGCACCATCTCAAAATCATTTCTAACGGCCAAATACAAAATTATGTTAATAAGTTATATCAAAACGTCGATGATAGACCACTTCTAACGGGATGGACTACCTAAATTTGTACGTAGATTTTTTAAAAAAATTTTTGAAACCAAAACGGTCCCTGCGCATAGTGTTTGATTGCTCCAACGGAACGGCCGGAACAGTTCTTTCTAAAATTAAATCCGCCAGTCGGCGGATAAAATTGCAAATTATCAACGCCAAGCCGGACGGGAATTTTCCCGCTCACGGTCCGAATCCGATGTTGAAGGGCGCGATGGGTGATTTGAAAAAAGCCGTTTTGAAGAATAAGGCAGACCTCGGTGTTATTTTGGACGCCGATGGCGACCGCGTTTTTTTTGTGGACAATTTGGGTCGGGAAATAAATCCGGATGCCGTGGCTGTCTTGATTTCAAAAAATTTTTCAGGCCCAGTAGTTTTGGATGTGCGATCGGGATATTTAATTCGTGAAGCGTTAGCCACCGATAAAAAAACGGTGCTTGATTCCCGTGTTGGCCATTATTTCATTAAAAGATTAATGTCAGAGAAAAAAGCGGACTTTGGGGCGGAAACATCGGGTCATTACTATTTCAAATTTGGGGAGGCGTACTGGGATTCCGGAATTTTCGGCGCAATCCACCTTATTAACGCGTTACCCGACGACGTTGCCGCTTGGATTGATCAGCTTCCGAAATATTTTCAATCGGGAGAAATTAATTTTTCTGTTAAAAACAAAACCGCGGCTTTACAAAAAATAAAATCCATTTACATAAAAGAGGCAAAAAAAACTTCGGAACTGGACGGGTTCAAAATGGAATTTGATGATTGGTGGTTCAGTTTACGCTCATCCAACACCGAAAATTTATTGCGATTAAACATTGAAGCCAAAAAAAAGTCCATTTTGGATACGCGCTTGCGACAAATTACAGAAAACCTGGTAAAATAATCACAGTCCCTTTTTGGAGGTGGTATGCGCCGCGTCGTTTTCTTTGTGATTTTGGCGTTCGTCGGGGTTTTTGTATTCGGTTGCCGCAGTCATCATCACCGTTCGGATTCTTCCACCGTCTCTGACGGAGGTGACAATACTTCTGATGACGGTGATGAGGACAAGGACAAGCACGAGAACAACGGCGATAACGGCAAAAACAACGGCAAGGGACATCACAAGAATTCAGACAAGCCCGGCCATCGTCATCATGGTGATGACGAATCCGAAAACAAGTAATATGATAGCTAGAATAGAGTGGCCGGCAAGTCCACTTCCTGCCAACCCAAAGCTACCCTCATCAGTTCGCCAGTTTGGCGATGAGGCACCATTAGGTGCCTCTGTTTTTTTGCCAGTTCATAAAGCTCTTTGGTAATTTTAACGTCGTTAAGGCAATAATTTTTCAGTTCTTCAAAATTACCCTCCCGATAAAATTTAATTGCCTCAAGCCCGTGGTGTGTTTTTCCGATACCGAGATTCGTTTTTGCCAGAATATCCAGGCTAATGCGGCTACCCAGACCGATTTCCACCTCTTCCAGGAGGTCCAGTCGGGGAATGCCCCAGATGTCAAAATTGACGTATTTTTCCAGAACCGGAATGTCAAAACGATTGATGCTAAAGCCGATTATCAAGCCGGCTTTTTTTAGAAGTTCATTTAATTCGCCGAACTGATTTTCAAAAAAAGAAAAGTAAGCATCCTTGTTGTACGAATAAACGCCGACGAAAGAAGCGTCCAGTTTTTTGATATGTTCTTGCCCGCCAACGTCGGCAAAGGTATTTTTTGTTTCTATGTCTATTACGAGTTTATCCATTGGCTAGACATGCCGGTCGGCTACGTTAGACGCGGCATAACTTTCGGGCTTGGTTTTTACCTCAAAATTGTTGGCGCGAATCATTCCTACTAATTCCTGGATCATAACTTTTGAAGCGCCGTTTTCACCGACATCAATATGAATTTCAAAATCAAACTTTGGCGCTTCCATTTGTTTTAATTCGCTCAAGAATTCTTTGGCGGCTTCTAACGAAATCAGCACTTCGTGGGTTATGCGATCGCGCAGGGTGTGGAATTTTCCTGGATTATCAATACGCCGCCAAAAGTAGCGGCCTCCGCGGCCGACTCGGTGAACTACAATGGCGGTCACAAAGTCGGCGAGATCGTTGTGAGTTCTAAGCGAATCGGTGCCAATGGTTATCTTGTATTCCTTTTGAGAATCGGCCCTCATAAAGTTAACTATTTCCCGCCCTACCTGTTCGGCGCTCATTTTTAACCCCACGGAGCTATTGAAAAAATCTGACATTGGCTATAAAGTAACTCTTTTTAGGGTATGAAGTCAATTTATTTAGATTACGCCGCCTCAACGCCTATTGATCCGCGGGTTGTAGCGGCGATGTCGCCTTATTTTACCGAAATTTTCGCCAATCCCAATTCCCTTCATCGCTTCGGCCAAGAAGCGTCCCGGGCCGTTTTTGTTTCACGTCAAACAATTGCCCGCTCTCTTGGCGCCGATTATAAGGAAATTATTTTTACGGGTTCGGCAACCGAAGCGAATAATCTAGCCTTGCGAGGCTCGATTAAAGCGATCCAAAAAATTCAAATACATTCGAATAATTCGAATGGAAATTCGGATATTTTGAATCGCCCAAGAATTATCGTTTCCGTGATTGAGCACGAATCGGTTCTAGAAACCTGCCGAGATTTGGAAAAGGAAGGAGTGGAGGTAATTTACATTTCCGTTAATAAGGAAGGAATTGTGGATTTGAAAAAGTTGAGGTCGACATTAAACGACCGAACTGTATTAGTTTCCGTGATGTATGCCAACAACGAAATTGGCACCATTCAGCCCATTGATAAAATTTCTGAAATTATCAGAAATTTTAGAGAATCAAGAATCAAGAATCAAGAATCAAGAAAGGCGGATTCAAAATTCATAATTCATAATTCTTTATTCCCGCTATTTCATACCGACGCCGTCCAGGCATTTCAATATTTGGATTGTAACGTGAAGAATTTAGGCGTTGATCTAATGACCCTCTCGGCTCATAAAATATACGGACCGAAGGGAATAGGGGCGCTCTATGT
>Ga0075894_143_pt2 | contig 7751 bp, 7 predicted proteins | sample RifGroA1_FD_68317 | JGI IMG/M metagenome (GOLD analysis project Ga0075894, IMG submission 68317) | Parcubacteria bacterium GW2011_GWA1_48_11b
TTGAGGCGTAGCCCCGCCTTTGGCGGGGCGCGGAGGCGTTCGTCAGCGTCAGAGATTTTTGCTAAAATAGGTTCGAGCGTGGTTGTATAGATACACCAATAAGATTTGACATCAAAAAGCGGGGGTTGACAAGCTCAAAATAATATGGTAGGATGTGCAAGTATTCTAATTCCCCAACAGGGGTTTTTTTATACCACAAATATGGTCAATCTATTCTTACAAAGGTTTACCAACGGCGCTATCGCGCTGGCAATTTTGGCCAACGCCTCTTCCAACCCCCTTATTTTCCCGTCACAGAACGACATTGAGGGCGGGGTTTTTGAGGCAGACTTGCACGATACCGCCTTGGTTGCCAAAACGCCCTTAGACGAGGGCAGGCGACGTATGACCGTCCATTTGACGGCCTATTCTTCCACTTTTGACCAAACGGATGACACGCCGCTTATAACTGCCGCCGGCACGCGCGTGCGTGATGGCATTGTGGCGGCCAACTTCTTGCCGCTCTATACGCGTATTAAAATTCCCGAATTATTCGGTGAAAAGGTGTTCGTGGTTGAAGACAGGATGGCCAAGCGTTTCCAGGACCGTGTTGACCTCTGGTTCCCGGATCGCGCTTCCGCAAAGAAGTTCGGCATCAAGACGGCGGAAATAGTGGTGCTATAATAAAAATCAGTACTTTAAGAGGTGGCTAATGGACATAGCCGAACTCGGCCCGTGGGTATTTATCGTTACCGGCGCCGTCCTGATTTTTTTGAAATGGCTGCGTTGGCGCAAAAAGGGAAACTGTACCGCCTGCGCTTGTTGCAAATGTAAATGCGAGGAGTGTCTAAGGAGGTCGACCCCCTTTGAATAGGGGGTTTTGTTATGTGCGAGGCGATTTGATAAAAATGTTGCAAAGATTGTAATATGTTCATACAATGGCCACGTGGTGAAGTAGCTAACACGGCGGTCTGCAAAACCGCTATTCGTGGGTGCAAATCCCACCGTGGCCTCTCTAATGGCGTACGTTGATAACAAATTAAACTTTTGCGTTCGCCGTTTTTAATGGTACAATTGATCTGTGGCAACAAGGAGAAGATCCTGGGCGGAATCTGAACTTAAGAGTGCCGTTCAAAAATCAACTAGTTATAGGCAGGTTTTAGTTAAGTTGAATTTACGCGATGCGGGTGGTAATTATTCGCAAATCAAAAAATACATAAAGGAATATAAATTAGACATCAAACATTTTAAGGGGCAGGCCTGGAATAAAGGACTTATTGGGATTGGAAAGCCAATTATTCCCCTGGAAGAAATTTTAGTAAAGGGGAGTTGCTATCAAAGTTTTAAGTTGAAAAAAAGATTGTTTTTAGCTAGACTTAAACCAGAATTTTGCGAACAATGTAAGTGGGCCAAAAAGACAAGTGATGGCTATTTGCCGTTGGAATTAGACCATATAAATGGCAATAGGCACGACAATAGATTGAGCAATCTAAGGGTTTTATGCCCGAATTGCCATAGCTTAACCCCGCATCATAGAGGTAGAGGAAGTAAGAAATTCGCTCGGGTGGCGAAATGGCATACGCACATCACTTAAGATGATGCGCCGAAAGGCATGCGGGTTCGACTCCCGCCCCGAGCACCAAAATCAAAACTTCCTCGCGATGAGGAAGTTTTTTCTTTATAGTGAGCAGCGCCGAACTATTCGTTCTCCATCAGGGATTTTTCAACTCTGGCCGCCTGCTCCGGTCCGGCATCGGCTTTAAACAAAATTCGCGGCATCGGTTTGATGTTTATTTTTTCAAACAACAGATGCTGGAAATAACCCTGTCTTTTCCCGAGCATTTTCATGGTTTCGGCGGTCTTTTCCGACGGGTAAACGCTTATTTTCACGGTTGCCTGCGAAAGGTCTTTGGTTACCTCAACACCGGTGATAGTCACCAGCGTATCCGGTATTTCCACTTCTTTTAAAATAATTTTACCCAGCTCCTCAATAATGAGAGCGCTGGCCCGCTCCGGTCGGTGTTTCATTGGCGCAAAATCAAAACATCGCCGGTTTTAATCTCGTCCTTGGCGTCAAACAACAAACCGCATTCGTTGCCGGCGCCCACTGTTTTCGCGTCCCGTTTTTGCTGTTGAAGGTTCAATACTTTGCCGCTGCCGATGATGTCGTTTTTTCTTTGAATTTCCAAAATGGCATTATTAACAATCGCTCCCTCGGTTACTTTGCCGCCGATAATTTGCTGTGTGCCTTTTTTACTGAAGACTGCGAGTATTTCCAACTTTCCCTTGATGATTTTTTTGTGCAAAGACTCCAGCGTTTCCTCTATCGCCTTAAGAAGTTCATATACGATTTTCGACTGAACCAAACGCACGCCATGCGCGCGAGCCAGTGTTTCGGCGGCTTTGCTGGCGGAAGTTTTGAAACCGATGATTGTTGCCTTGGTGGAAATGGCAAGCTTTACATCACCGTCACCGATGTTGCCGACGGCTTCCTCCGCGATTTCTATATTTTGGGATTCTTTATGCGGCAGGTTTTTAATAATTTCAGAGAGCGCTTCCAAAGAGCCAGAGGTATCGGCTTTCAAAATCAGTCTGATGGTTTCCTGGCCTTCTGGCGCCGCAGTTTTAGGCCCTTTGATTTTGGTAGGACTCGCCTTTGTGGAAATGTCTGGTTCAAGTTTCGGTCCGGCAATAAAATCCTCGCCAACTTTAGGGATGGTTTCAAATCCCAGGATACGAACCGGACTGGAAGCCGTTGCCTCCATAATGGTTTTACCCAGGAAATTTTCCAAAATTTTTATTTTGCCGAAGGCCTCATTGGTCCTGATGGAATCTCCGCGTCGGAGTCCAGTAAATCATTCATCCCCTCGCCGGTTTTTGCCGAAACCGGCTGATTACTAATATCGCCGCCGTATCCTTCCAGTAGGACGCCTGCCTGCATCAGTTCGTTTTTCACTTTTGAGGTGTCGGGGACTTTATCAATTTTGTTGATGGCAACTACGAACGGCGTTTCCGACTCTTTAATTATTTTGATTGCTTCTTTGGTCTGGGGCTGGACGCCGTCGTCGGCGGCCACCACTAAAACGGCTATGTCGGCAATTTTGGCGCCTCGCGCTTTCATTTTTGAAAAGGCTTCGTGGCCTGGGGTATCAATGAAAGTAATTTTTCTTCCTTCGTGCTCAATTTCGTAAGCGCCGACGGATTGGGTGATGCCGCCGGCTTCTTTGGCGGCGACGTTAGTTTTTCTGATGTAATCAAGAAGCGTGGTTTTGCCGTGATCCACGGAGCCAATTATTACGATGATAGGAGGACGTTTTGCCATGTTTTATTGTTTGAAAGTATAACGCAAAAAATGTCAAAGCTCAAATGTCAAATTGAGACCAGATCAATTTTCAATTTACAATTTTTAATTTTAAATGAATGATTTAATGATTAATTTTAAAATTTTGACATTTCTAAATTGAATTAAAATTTAAAATTAGAAATTTAAAATTCTTTTAACATTGTTTTGACATTTGAATTTTGGCATTTGGACTTATAATGAAGGTATGCCCGACATCAGCCAGCTTCTCAAAGACTATCTTGATTATTTGGAGATAGAGAAAAACCGCTCGCCGCGGACGCGCGAGAATTACGAACGATATCTGAAAACATTTTTTGCCAGCGAGAAAATCCGCGGCCTGTCCGACCTGACGTTGGAAAGCGTGAAAAACTTCCGTTTGTTTCTGGCGCGGCAGAAGCACATCAAAAAAATATCGCAAACGTATTACATTATAGCCCTGCGCAATTTTTTACGATTTTTGTCCAAAAAGGACTACGACACGGTGGCTCCGGATAAAATTGAATTGCCCAAAATTCCCCAGCGCCAGATTGAAATGATTGAATTTCCCGACCTGGAAAGATTGCTGGCCGCGCCCAAGAGTGACAGCCTGCGCGGCTTGCGCGACAAGGCGATTCTGGAAATGCTTTTTTCCACCGGATTGCGGCTTTCCGAGCTTTGCGGGCTGGATCGCTATTTGGACTTTAATCGCGGGGAAATTACGGTGCGCGGCAAGGGTGAAAAGTTGCGCTTGGTTTTTGTTTCGGACACAGCCAAGGCCGCCATCAAGGCCTACCTGGCCAAGCGCGGCGATACTTTAAACGACTTATTTGTCAGTTTGAATAAAAAAGGCGAGGTGATAGGCCGCATTACACCGAGAGCCGTACAGCGATTGGTGAATTTCTACGCGAGAAAAGCGGGGATTACCCGGCGCTTGACGCCGCACGGTTTGCGCCATCTTTTTGCCACGGACTTGCTAATGAACGGAGCTGATCTTCGCTCCGTCCAGGAGTTGCTTGGTCACGCCAGTGTTTCAACAACGCAAATTTACACTCACATCACTAACAAGCATCTTAAGGAAATCCACCAGGCCTTCCACGGCCGCCACAGAAAATAAAACCCCATCTGCAATAACGTTCTCCCGCGCCGCTCCTTTTCCCAGTGCTATCATATATGATAGCACTGGGAGGCAGCGGAATTAGCCCCCTTCGTAAAGTCTCCCCAAGCCCCCTCCCCCAAGAATGTCTTTGAGGGGTTCCCGAGAAGATATTGTTGGGGGAGGGTGGAATCCTTAATCCTCAAACCACCAAGCGGGAAATTGAGTGGAGAACGCTTTTTCCGGTCATTGAGGCGGGCTGTTTAATGCCCATAATTTCTATAATCGTTGGCGCCACATCGGCGAGGATGCCCGCCGCCTCGCCGCTCGCCGGCGGAAGATTTTTGGCCTCGTAATTTTTCCCGACAATCCACACGGGAACCGGGTCGGTGGAATGTTCCGTATCTATTTTCCCCGTCTGGAGGTTTATCATTTCTTCGCAGTTGCCGTGGTCGGCCGTGATTACCAAAACCCCGTCTTGTTTCAAAATGGCATCAGAAATTTTGCCCAGGCAGTTATCCACCACCTCCACGGCCTTCGTGGCCGCCTTAAGGTTGCCGGTATGGCCGACCATGTCGCCATTCGCAAAATTCAAAACAATGAAATCGTACTTACGGCTTTCAATCGCTTCCAGCACCTTTTCGGTTATTTGATACGCGGCCATTTCTGGCATTTTTTCATAGCCTTCGGTGGCCGGAGAAGGGACGACTGCCCGGCTTTCCCCGGGGAACGGCGCTTCCCGCCCGCCATTTAGAAAGTAGGTGGTGTGGGCGTATTTTTCGCTCTCCGCGATGTGGAATTGTTTCAGGCCGGCGTCGGAAACCACTTTTGCGAGCGGGTCAACGATGTATTGCGGGGGAAAGGCGACTTTGACCGGAAAGCCTTCTTGGTATTGCGTCATTGTAACTAAAAACAGTCCGTCAATTTTCATAAACGCTTCGGTTAATTGCCGCGCGCGATCGGGGCGGAAGTTGAAAAAGACGGCGGCGTCCGTGCTGTTCATTGTGCCGACCGGCTTTCCGTTTTTATCAACAATTACCGTCGGCTCAATCGTTTCGTCTTCAAGGCCTTTTTTGTAAGCCGCCTCCAGCGCCTCCTTCGGGCTTTTGGCTGTTAAACCTTTTCCGCTCATCATCGCGTCAACTGTTTTTTGTGTGCGGTCGTAATTTTTCTGGCGATCCATCGCCGTAATTCTTCCGGTAACGGTGGCGATTTTGCCCAGCTTCTGCGCCACCATTTCTTTTTCAACCATTTCAATAAAAATTCCGGCCGAGCGGGGAGGGGCGTCCTCGCCGTCAGTGAAAATATGGACAAAGACATTGCCCTTGTATTTTTTCATCCTCAGCATTTTTATCAGCGCCAGCAAATGATCAATGTGGGCGTGAATGCCGGAATTGGTCGCCAAGCCGAAAAGGTGCACCGCCGGTCGTTTTACCACTTCGTCCCAAACCGGTATTTTGAAAAACTCGCCGCTCTGAATTGCCAAGCTGATGCGGGGGTAGTTTTGATAGACGACGGTTCCCGCTCCGATGTTGGCGTGTCCGACTTCGGAACTGCCGACTTCGCCCCAGGGAACTCCGACGGCAATGCCGGCCGCCTGAAGTTTCGCGCCCAGATAATTTTCGCTGATTTTTTTGAGATTAGTTTTTTTGGCAAGATAAAAGGCGTTGCCCTTGGTTTCGTCCGAGATGCCGACGCCGTCCATAATCGCTAACACTACTGGTTTAGACATATCTCAAGTATAGAATTTTTAATTACTAATTTCTAATTGTGCCCCTTGCGGGACATGCTCCTAAGGCATGCGCGTATTCCAGTTCCGCCACCCAGGCCTCCACCTATAAGAGTGTATTTTCTTGGCGGCAAAAGTCAAAATTCCCTGCAGTCGCGCGCTATTGACTTTTGGGGTGAAATATGCTTAAATTACGGTAGTTTCGTACTTTGAAAAACAAACAAGAAAGAAGGAGGAAGACGCATGTCTTGGCTGACTTTGACCGTGACGGGATTTGTTGTTTTGGTTGGGATGGTCCTGATTGCGTACGCTTTGGTGCGTCGCAGCATCGTCATCGTTTCGACGGTCCACTGCGGAATCGTTTCGCGTTTCAAGAAGCGCACCGGACGGGTGCTGGATGAAGGGTTGAGGTTCGTTTGGCCTTTCGTGGATTCCGTGGACTTGTTCAAGTTGGAGGTGGTTACCTCCGACGTGGCCGAGTCGTTTTTTTCCAGTGACCAGTTGGAAGTGATAATCAAGGGCAAGGTTCAGTGGCGGCCCGACAAGCGGTTGGTAAGCAGCAAGTTCGTGGAGATGTCGGAAGACACCATCACGAAGGGGCTGATCGGCGCCATCAAGGCCGAGCTCGGCATTATCGCCGGCCAGAAGGAAGCGGAAGCGTTCATCGGTTCGCGGGAAGCCGTTGGTCTTTTGATCAATTGCGTTCTGCGGATGGAAGAGCCGTTTCACATCATTCATGCAGCACTACCCTCAACCAGGCTGGACTTCTATGTCCAGAACGGCAACAACGTCCGCGACCATCTTCGCGACGAACACAAGCTCGTGAACAATCGTTCGGACATTGAGGCCGGCTACGGAATTGACATTCTCAAGTTTGAGCTTGAGGATGTTGATTTCTCTCCCGCGACCAAGAAGGTCATGGAGAGCAAGAAGCAGGTGGTGGAGAAGCTCAAGGCGAACCAGCTTGCTCTGGACAAGAAGATGCAGATGATTGAGGACTTCAAGGCCAAGGGCCTTGACCCTCAAGCCGCGGTGAACGCCGCGGAGCTGGCGCTGGAAGAGTCGCGCACCACGCGGCAGATTTTTAGCGTTGAGGGGTTGGACAAGCTGAAGGGCTTGCTGAGTTTGACGCAAGTGGCTCCGGCTCCCACCCCCGCGCCACAGCCGATCGTTGTGATGTCTCCGCCGGCCCCGGCCGTCGTGACGCCCCCGCTGGCACCCAAGAAAAGGGCGCCTCGGAGAACGTCCCGGCCCAAGAAGGCCAAGAGGCAAGCCTGTCCGCCGAAGAGGCGGAAGCGGCGCAAGGCCGTTGCGAGAAAGCCTAAGACGAAACAGAGTCGTGTTTCCAAGCGGTGCAATGGGCACTGCTCTGCCTGCGGAAGGCGAGTTCGCCACCGCGGCGGGCCTGCCTCATCGCCTGCCTGCCGGCGAGGCAGGGCAGGCGAGCATCGGAGAACCAAGTAACAGGAGGTTTCCGCGATGTCTCACCAAGCTGGGCCAGCGCCGCAGTTTTCCAACAGGAAAGCCGCGAGGCTGATGGCCGTCGGTCTTTTGTTCATCGTGGCCGGTTTGTTTGGCGGGACGCTCTTTGCCGGTTGCGGCGAGGCGGTGTCCGCGCTGACGCCCAC
>Ga0075894_133_pt1 | contig 6618 bp, 8 predicted proteins | sample RifGroA1_FD_68317 | JGI IMG/M metagenome (GOLD analysis project Ga0075894, IMG submission 68317) | Parcubacteria bacterium GW2011_GWA1_48_11b
TCTAAACCGGCGGGGAGCCTCTATACCATCTACGAAGTCTTTCTTCGTCCGAGTCCTTCCCCTCCTCCCACGCCTCGGATTCTGCCGGCCGCTTCTTAAAAAGCTTGCCGACCAAAACGGCGAACGGAAAAGCAACCCCAAACAAAATAAAACCAATTACCAGCGTCCAACCCCAGAATCCCATCCGGATGCCTCCTCTAAAGTACCGGCCGTATAGTAACTTACAGCAATGAAACAATCAAGAGCGCTACTATATTCATAACCTTAATCAGCGGATTGATGGCGGGACCGGCAGTATCCTTGTAGGGATCGCCGACGGTGTCTCCCGTGACGGCGGCCTTGTGCCAATCGGTGCCTTTGGCGCCGGCGGCCTCAACGTATTTTTTGGCATTGTCCCAGGCGGCTCCTCCGGCAGTCATAGAAATACCCAGAAGCAATCCGGCGACGATTGAACCTATCAAAAATCCTCCCAGAGTTTGCGCTCCCAAAACCAAACCAACCAGCAAAACCGAAACAATGGGAAGAAGCGCCGGCACTATCATCTTGCGAAGCGCGGCTCTAGTAACAATGTCCACCGCTCGGCCGTAATCGGGCTTAGCAGTGCCTTCCATTATGCCTTTAATTTCTCTGAACTGGCGGCGCACCTCCTCAACTACCGCGCCAGCCGTCTGCCCCACGGCTTTCATTCCCAGAGAACCGAAAAGATAAACAACGGCGGCTCCCAAGAATAGCCCGATAATCACGTTGGGATTTTCCAGGCCGAAAACTATATTTTTTGAAAGCGCTTTCAGCTCCTCCGTATAACCGGCAAACAAAACAACAGCCGCGAGCCCCGCCGAGGCAATGGCGTAACCCTTGGTAACGGCCTTGGTGGTGTTGCCGACGGCATCAAGCGCATCGGTAATTTTGCGAATCTCTTCCGGCGCGCCGCTCATCTCGGCAATGCCGCCGGCGTTGTCGGTTACCGGCCCGAAAGAATCAATCGCCACCACAATACCGGCCACCGAAAGCATGGCAGTCGCCGCGATGGCAATGCCGTAAAGTCCGGCAAAGGAATAAGCGAGGACAATCACCAAAATCGGAAGCAGTGTGGCTTCCATACCCACCGAAAGACCCATAATAACGTTGGTGCCGTGGCCGGAGCGCGAAGCTTCGGCAATTGATTTCACCGGGCGAAACTTTTTGGCGGTATAATAGTCGGTTATCAAAACCATCAGAACGGTTACCGCCAAGCCGACAAAGGCCGCGCCAAAAATACTCAAGTAATTTTCAGGGAAGAAAATTTTAGCGGCAAAATAAAACAGAATTGCGGAAATAACCAGAGAAGCGGCTAAACCTTTATATAGCGCGCCCATAATCGCCTGACTCTTCCCAAGCCGCACAAAAAAGCTTCCGAAAATTGAAGCAATAATGGCCAATCCTCCCAGCACTAACGGAAATGCCAGCTGACCGCCGCTCAAAGTCAGCGCGCCCAAAAGCATCGCGGCGGTCAAAGTAACCGCGTAAGTTTCAAAAAGATCGGCGGCCATGCCGGCGCAATCTCCGACATTGTCTCCGACGTTGTCGGCAATCACGGCCGGATTGCGCGGGTCGTCTTCGGGTATGCCGGCCTCAACCTTGCCGACCAAGTCCGCGCCGACATCGGCGGCTTTGGTGAAAATACCCCCGCCCAAGCGTGCGAAAACCGAAATCAAGCTCGCGCCGAATCCAAGACCAATCAAGGATTTCGGGTCTCCGGTAATGAGATAAAATCCCGCAACGGCCAGAAGACCGAGCGCGACTACCAGATAACCGGTGACGGAACCGGCCTTGAAAGCAAGCGACAACGATGGACCGAGTCCATGCCGGGCGCTCTCGGCAGTCCGGGCATTGGAACGCACGGCTATGCTCATGCCGATAAAACCAGCGAGCGCCGAAGCAACGGCTCCAACCAGAAACCCGACGGCTTGGGTCAAGCCAAATTGCCAGGCAATCAAAAGCAAAAGCGGCAAAGCCACTATGGCCACGGAAACGTATTGGCGTTTCAAATAAGCACCGGACCCCTCCTGAATCGCCCTGGAAATCGCCTGCATTTTTTCATTGCCGGCCGGCTGTTTGAGTAGCCAGAAAATTATGTAAACGCTGTATAAAATCGCAACGGCAATCGGTATGAAAATCAAATAATTGATGTCCATTTTATTAAGCTTCTATTTTGTCTTCATCGTCGTCGGCTTTTGCTTCAGTCGTTTCCTCCTCTATGGCCGCGGCTACTCCGCCGGCTTGCGTCTCTTCGGGCTTGGCGTCCGAACGCACATCAATCTTCCAACCCGTCAGCTTGGCGGCGAGACGGACGTTTTGCCCGCCCTTGCCGATGGCAAGACTCAATTGATCATCGGGTATGAACACACGCGCTTCGCGATGCGGCAAAATTTCCACGCTCTTCGCTTTCGCCGGCGAGAGGGCGTTGGTAAGAAACTTAGCCGGGTCCTCCGACCACTCCACAATATCCAATTTCTCCTGGCCGAGCTCGTTACTGACTGCCATAACTCTCGTGCCGCGCTGGCCGACACAGGAACCCACCGGGTCCACTCCTTCGGCGTTGGAAGCAACGGCAATTTTGGTGCGGCTGCCCGGCTCGCGGGCAATCGCTTTAATCTCAATGACGCCGTCGCTGATTTCCGGAACCTCCAGGGCAAAAAGTTTGCTCACAAATTTTGGGTGAGAGCGGGATAAAATAATTCCCGGCACTTTTGTATCGGACTGCACCGCCACAACATAAAAGCGCATTCTGTCTCCGGCGCGATAGTGCTCGCCAGGAATGGATTCATTGTAAAACAGCACGCCGGTCGTGCGGCCCAAATCTACATAGACATTGCCGCGGTCAAAACGCTGGATGACGCCGCTGACAATTTCGCCTTCGCGATTTTTGAATTCCGACAAAACCGAATCACGCTCGGCTTCCCGCAAACGCTGTAAGATGACTTGCTTGGCAGTTTGAGCGGCGATGCGTCCGAAATCTTCGTGGACTTCCAGTGGAAATTCCAACTCGTCGCCGACTTTAACGCCGGATTTAATTTTTTTGGCTTCGTCAACCAAAATGTGGCGGTCAGGATTATATCTAGGCAAAACATTTTCCTCTTGCGGACCAGGAGTCGGGGCAACGCCTGCCTGTCCGGCAGGCAGGCTTTCCTCGGAAACAGCACCCTCTTCAATCATCCGGACGGTGGTTTCGTCCACAACGGTTTTTACCTGCCAAAATTTAAGCCCGCCGGTTTTCAGGTCAAACTTGGTTTTTATCAACTCGCCGCGCTGGCCGTATTCCTTTTTGTAAGCGGCGGCGATGGAAGACTCAATCGCTTCCAAAATTTTCGCCGGGTCTATGCCCTTTTCCTCGGCAATTTGGTCAATCGCCCGTTTTAAAGTTTTTAAATCAAACATTTGTTTTTATTAAATAACCGCCCCTCGGGCGGCCATTCATCAATGCCTTAATTATAAGCGAGTTAGGGGAAAAGTCAATGGCAATAAAAGAGCCCAGATCGGTAGTCAGCCGACCTGGGCCTGGAGGAGGGAGGGGAAACTAGGGATTTTTTACCGGTACGGGCCTGCCTGCCGGTAGGCAAGGTAAAAAATCCTTTGCGGCATCGCGCGTCGCGCGATAGACGAATTCTTTTATTTGCCGCTTGATGTAGTCCAGCGTCCCACGGTATCTAATCTGGTTATTTTTATCCAAGGCGTCTTCGTTGCGGACTGCCTTTCTGATAACCAGCACGAACCTTACCAGCGGGTGGATTGTTTTAAATTTGTGGATTTTGCGCCGGGTGGAGCGAACTTGCAGCGGCAAAACGAATCCGCCGCGAATAAAAATCAAACCGTCAATGCCGTCCCTATCAAGGCGATCGGAGGTTTCAGCTTTGGCATAGCCAAGAAATCGCGGGTCTTCTTTGCAAAGCTCTACCATCGCCTCTCCAACGGCATCTTCCGCTTCGGGTCCGAGGTTCTTGGAGTCTTTTGCCAAGAATGCACCCTTTTCAATTAGCCAAGTGAAGTTTACAAACTTTTGTCCAAAATTTCAATACGTCGGGTGTCCGGATGAAACTCCAATTCCTCGTCATTATATTTTATCCGCGGCTTGTATCCTGACGGGTCCCGCAGCAAACTCCTCTCAATTCTCCGTATTTGGAAATTACGCAACAATTTTTCCAGCCACGAACCGGCGACACCCGACAGCAATTTTTCAACAATGACTTTGATTGCCGACGGCCGCCGGTATAAAAATCTGGGATCGCTGGCTTGGAGACGCTCGCGACCAGCCTGCCCGCCGTGGAGGTGGGCCCAGTCTTGATTGGCAGCAAAAAAATCGGCAATACGCGCTTGGTCGCCAAAAATAGGAACTAAATTGGCGTAAAGAACCTGCCAATATTTGTCGTGAGGCGGCGACAGGCGAAAAGTTTTTGGCGTTATGAAATGATTTAGGCAAATTTTATCCGCGGCTGCTTCTTTGTGGCTAAGTTTTTTGCGCCGCCATCCCAATAATCCAAAAATTGCCACGGCAAAAAAACGGGCGGTAAAAATCCTGCCCGCCCGCGCGCCGACGATAACATCAAAATCCGATTCCAGATTAACATTGCCCAACGCCATGGAACCTGCCGCCACCGCGAAGTCCACGAATGGAATAAAACGGAACGGCCAGGTCCGGCGCAAAAAAATTATCCATTTTTTATCGTAAAGCACCTGCTGATTTCGCTTCGCTAAAGTATCCGAATCCATCTTTACAATAATAGTCCCTTTGATATGATAATTGTATGTCTATGGAATCACCCAGTGTTTGGGAAAGCGTAGAAAAGGAGGCCGAGGAGGAAAAAACCCGAAAAGAAACCGAGGAAGCTTGGCGCGCGACCGAAACCGAAATAACCAAGAAAAAGACGGAGCGGGTTTTTGAAGAAGCGGCCGAGGAGCTTGCCGCAAGAAAGCGGAGAGAGGCAACGAAAAAGGCAATGGAGTCCGTAAAATGGGAAGGGGCGGCAGAAATCGCAAAAAAAGAGAAGGCGGAGAAAGAAAAAGGCCCCCTGGACTAAATCAATCCTCCACCGCGGGCACGTCAATTTGCTTAACTTCCACGCCGATTTTTTCGCCGGTTATTTTCAAAACGTCCTTATCAATCTTGCCGAATTCTTTGTAGGCATTGTTATACATATTCATAGAAACATTCAGGTTCTTACCCAACTTTTTCATATACTCATCGTAGGTTAATAAGTGCCTGCCTAAGCTTTCCACTTGTTTAATGATGTCCTTTGCCTGCTCCGAAATTTTTTGATTGCGCAAGCCCTGCAAAACTGTTTGCAGATAGGCCAAAAAGGAAGTCGGCGAAACAACAATAACCTTCTTCTGCCCCGCATAATTTATGAGATTGCGGGTATCGTCGGCAATCGCCCCGACTTTATTTATCAATAAATCGTAATACACCGCTTCGGAGGGAATGAACATAAAAGCGAAATCCATGGTGTCTTCCTGCGGCTTTACGTACTTGGAAGTTTCGTCAATGCGCATTTTTAAATCCGCTACCAGCGCCGCCTCGTATTTCTTTTTTTCCGACTGGTCGCGCGCCTCCAAAATGCGGTTGTAATTTTCCAAGCTGAATTTGGAATCAATGGGGATTATTTTTTTATCCACGAACACCACCGCGTCCACAATTACGCCATCGGAAAAAGCGTATTGCATCTGGTACGCTCCCGGCGGCAAAACGTTTTTCAAAACTGTTTCCAAATAATACTCCCCCAAAATCCCCCGCTGTTTTGGGTTCTTCAAAATATCCTGCAAACTCTTAAGCTGGTCGGCGAAACTGACCACTTGCTTGTTGGTTTCATCAAGCCGCGTCAATTTTTCGGTAACGTCCCGAACAATCTGCGCGCTTTCCCCGAATTGCCGCTGCATCAGCCTGGCAGATTCTCCAAGTTTCGTATCCATCACCCTGGCAATCTCATTAACCTGATTCTGGAGCATCAGTAAAGACTGGTCGGGAGCCTTCTCCTTTTTTTGGCTTTTAATCAACGCAAAAACGGCCACGAAACCAAAAACAATAACAACCAAAACGACGCCAAGTAAAATTTCCATAGCTTCATTTTACCTTTTTTACGACAAATCAAAAAGCCGCCCCTCACAGGCAGCTTTTTGATTGTGTAAATACTATTATAGCACCGGCGAACGAAAGGCAAAGCGGGCTGTGGAAAACTTTATAGAGTGTTGAGGTCTGCGTTCACCGCCTGAAATTCCGTCTCTAAGTCGCCCAAATCCAGTCCCTCCAGGTCTTGGGTAATCACGGCCGTGCTGTCTTCTGCTGGCGCCGGTGTTACTGCCGGAGAACCGGACAGTAAGAAAACCAAAAGCGCTACCGCTAAGATAATTATGATGGTTAGTAATGTTTTTTTGTTCATGGTTTATTTTTTATTGTTGAGTATTGGTTGCGGCGGGCGTGGCGGTATTTTCCGGTTCTTCATCAACTTTCGGGATTTTGGCCAATGAAGTGGCGGCATCATGAACCGCTTCCCGCGCCGTCTTTACGATATCGCGAACTTTGGCCAAATCATCGTGCAAAGCCTTATTAGCTGCTCCGACATCAGCTCTAAGTTTTTCTTCCGTGGT
>Ga0075894_141_pt2 | contig 6429 bp, 8 predicted proteins | sample RifGroA1_FD_68317 | JGI IMG/M metagenome (GOLD analysis project Ga0075894, IMG submission 68317) | Parcubacteria bacterium GW2011_GWA1_48_11b
GTTACCCAGAATTTCGCCGGATAAATTTGGGCAGACTTAATTTGTTCGGCGTTTTTAGTGGACGGATCTATTCTTTTAATAAATCCTATTTTATCTTTTTTGAATTCTACCTGGATTATTTCGCCGGTAACCAAATGGGCCTCCAACCCCGTTTTTAAAATCCGGTATTGTCCGACTAGCGGCAGTTTGCTGTTGCGTTCGTATTGTAGAAAGGCCAACTGCCTTTCCAAATCCTTGGCCTGGATCTTTTGATTTTCTTTCAACTCCAGTCTGCCTCTTTTGTATTCATTTAGGTCGCCGATTCCGTAAATGCAGGACACGGAGGCCACTACCAGAGCATCGCTTCTGGTCAGAATGCCTTGGATGGCGGCGTGGCGAAGCTTGTCTATCTCCCGATTAATGCGCGCGTCTTTTTGAATGTAGGTATTGGTTTGAGGAATGTAGGCCTCCGGTTGGTAGTAGTCGTAGTAGGAAACAAAATAGTGAACGGCGCTTTGCGGAAAAAACTGTTTAAATTCCTGATAAAGCTGGGCGGCCAACATTTTGTTGGGGGATATGACCAGCGTGGGCAAGTTCATCTTTTCAATCACCGATGCCATCGTAAAAGTTTTGCCGGAACCGGTAACGCCCAAAAGCACCTGGTTTTTTTGGCCGGTTTCCAGGCCGGAGACAAGCTTTTCTATCGCTTGCATCTGATCTCCTTTTGGCGTGAATTGTGAGATTAATTTGAACATCTTAGAAATTTTAAATTCAGAAGCAGTGTTATAATGATGATATGATTTATAGCGTTTCGGGTAAGTTAGTGGGCCGCAAGGAAAATTTTATAATATTGGAGGCCGGCGGAATCGGCTTCAAAGTATTTTTATCCTCGCGGGCAGCCCAGAGTTTACCACAAATAGGTTCCAATACCAAAGTCTTTTGCTCTCTATATAATAGAGAGAACGAACCTTTTGAGCTTTTTGGTTTCCTGGCGGAACAGGAGCTTTATTTATTTGAGAAACTGAATACCGTAAGCGGCATCGGGCCGAAAACGGCCTTGGCAATTTTGGGGGTGGCGCCGATTGACCAATTAATAGCGGCGATCAACGCCGGGAAAACCGACTTGCTTACCAAGGCGTCCGGTATCGGCAAAAAAACCGCCGAGCGGGTAGTGGTGGACCTGAAAGAAAAACTGGAGGGCGCGGGCGCCGCGCAATCCGCGCAATCTTTGAATTTAATGGAGTCGGACGTAGAGCTTGAAGAAACTTTAATGTCGCTTGGCTACACTCGTCAGCAGTCAAAAGCCGCAATTTCCAAAATCCCCCCGACAATTACCGGGTTCAAAGAGAGGCTAAAAGAAGCTTTGAAAAAAAACCAAAATGTTTAACTTTGCAAAGAAAATATATCACTTCTGTTTGGCTTGGCTGGGGAATATTGTATACGGTTTTCCGTCCCAAAAATTATTTGTGTTGGGGGTAACGGGGACAAAAGGAAAATCTACAACGCTAGAACTTATCAACGCGATTTTGGAGACGGCGGGAAAGAAAACCGCGCTTTTGTCTTCGGTGCGATTCAAGATAGACAAATCGGTTGAGAAAAACGCAACTTCAATGACCATGCCGGGCCGGTTTTTTATACAGCGGTTTTTGCGGAAGGCCGTCAATGCCGGATGCGAGTACGCGCTTATTGAAGTGACTTCGCAGGGTATTCTGCAGCATCGCCATAAATTTATAAATTTTAACGCGGTTATGTATACCAACCTTCGTCCGGAACACATTGAGGCCCACGGCTCTTTTGAAAAATATCGCCAAGCGAAGGTGAGTTTGTTTGACCGAGTCGCCCGCAGCTCAAGCAAGCCGTCAAAATTATTTTTTGTAAACGAGGGCGATCCGTACAACCAGTATTTTGTTTCCGCTGCGAACGGCTCCGGTGAAGTCAGGTATTTCAGCCGGGAAAATTTTATAGAAAAAGAATTAAACGGGGGCCGGGAAAAAATCGGCGATTGGCTCTCCAGCGATTTTAATTTGGAAAATGCCGCCGCGGCCGCCGCGTTTGCCGAATCGCAAGGCATTGATTGGCCGCTTATCAAAAAAACGCTGCGCTCTTTTGGCGGCGTTCCCGGCAGAATGGAAGTCATTCAAGAGCAGCCGTTTAAAGTGGTAATTGATTACGCGCACACGCCGGACTCGCTTGAAAAGGTTTACCGCGCGCTTTCCAACAACTCAAAACTTATTTGCGTGCTTGGCGCGGCGGGCGGCGGGCGGGATAAGTGGAAGCGTCCCAGGATGGGGAAAATCGCGTCCAAGTATTGCCGGGAAGTTATTTTAACCAATGAGGACCCATACGACGAGCAGCCGGAGGAAATTTTGGAACAAATTGCGGTTGGTTGTGACGGAAATGCGAAAATACAAAAAATTCTTGACCGCCGGGAGGCGATTAAAACCGCGCTGGAAGTTGCCAAAAAGGGTTATACGGTTGCAATTACCGGCAAGGGCAGCGAGGCGTGGATGCACATCGCTAATGGCAAAAAGATACCCTGGAATGAGAGAAAAACAGTTGAAGAGGCTTTATGAGACTTACATTCTACGGCGCTGCCAAAATGGTAACCGGCTCCAATTATTTGCTGGAGTCGGGGGGAGAAAAAATTCTTATTGATTGCGGATTGAGGCAAGGAAGCAATTATTCCGAGCGCCAAAATTTTGAACCCTTTCCTTACAATCCGAAAGAAATTTCCGCTGTAGTCGTTACCCATCCGCACATTGACCATACCGGTCGCCTACCCAAACTTTATAAAGACGGTTTTAGGGGCAGGGTTTATTCCACCATTCCCGCCAAAGATTTTTCTAAAATTCTTTTGTTGGATTCCGAACATGTTCTGATGCAGGACGCGGACAAATTCAAACTGCCGTTTCTATATGGCATTCGCGAGGTGGAGGAGCTTATTGGTGGTCACTGGGAAGGCGTTGAATATCACACTCCGATTAAAATCGGTTCGCGTGGGCAATTCAACGTGACATTTTATAGCGCAGGTCACGTTTTGGGTTCCAGTTTCGTGCTGATTGAGGCCGAGGGGAAACGGCTGGTTTTTTCGGGAGATTTAGGAAACTCCCCGGCGCCCATTATTGGGAAAAGAGAAGAAATGCCCGATGATGTTGACTATTGTTTGATAGATTCCACATATGGCGGCCGTGTTCACGAACCGGCGGCAGAGCGGAAAGAAGTTTTGGAAGATATGATTGAAGATACCGTGAAAGCAGGTGGAGTTTTGATGATTCCGGCGTTTGCCATGGAGCGCACCCAAGACCTTCTATACGAATTGAACGAGCTGGTTGAGCATGGCCGGGTCCCGCGCGTGCCGGTTTTTATTGACAGCCCACTCGCCATTAAATTAACAGAGGTCTACAAACAGTATTATCAATATTTTGATGCCGAAACCAAAAAGATAATCAAATCCGGAGATGCCATCTTCAACTTTCCCGGCCTTAAAATGACCATGACTACCGAAGAGTCAAAGACTATCAACGATGTGCCGCCGCCGAAAGTGATTATTGCCGGCGCCGGTATGTCCAATGCCGGAAGAATTTTGCACCACGAGCGGCGATACCTGCCCGATCCCAAAAGCACTTTGTTGATTGTCGGCTACCAGGCGGCTGGGTCGCTGGGAAGGAAGCTTTTGGACGGAAAAAAACTGGGAAAGCCTTTTGACGTTAAAATGTTCGGTGAAAACATTCCGGTACGCGCAAATGTAAAAGCAATCGGCGCTTGGTCGGCTCACGCGGACCAGCCCCAGCTTTTAGGATGGCTGAAGCCGGCCCGAGAGCGCTTGAAAAAAGTTTTTTTGGTGCACGGAGAAATAGAAGAAATGACGCCGTTGAGCCAAATAATCAAAGACGATCTCGCCGTCAACGTGGAAATTCCCGCGGAGGGCAGCGGGTACGACTTGTAAGTCTTATAGGTCGTATAGGGCTTATAGGTTATAATAAAAAACGTGCCAAATAAAATTTCCCGGCCTTTGCGCGGTTGACGCGCTGGAAAAAGCGGAGCAAATGGGCCGGGCGATTGCGGAAGCGGGATTGGTTTTGGTTACCGGCGCCACTACGGGCATTCCCTATTGGGCGGCCAAGGGCGCCAAGGAGGCTGGGGGTATTGTGATAGGGCTTTCCCCCGCGGTTTCGGAACTGGCGCATATAAAAAGTTATCACCTGCCCGTGGACTATCACGATCTTATAATTTACACCGGTTTTGACTATTCGGGCCGCAACTTGTTGCTGACTCGCTCGGCTGATGCGGTCATTACCATTTGCGGGCGAATGGGCACTCTCAATGAATTCACCATCGCGTTTGAAGACAAAAAACCAGTCGGTGTTTTAACCGGTACCGGTGGGATGGCCGACAGTCTTAAGGATATTGTTGATAAAGCCCATCGCGGCCCGGGCAAGACGGTTTTTGACCCCGACCCTAAAAAACTTTTGGAAAAACTGCTACTATTAATAGATGAAACAAAAAAACAAAGCGGTGATTAAAAAAGCGGGCGGCAAGCGGGAAAAGCCCATCGGCGTCGTTACCCATTATTATGGAGGCATCGGCGTGGCTATCGTAAAGTTTAAAAAGGCCGTCAAAATCGGCACCGAAGTGAATTTTTGCGGCGCGACCACCGATTTTTCCCAAAAGATTTCCTCAATGCAATACGATCACAAAGAAATATCCTCGGCCAAAAAAGGGCAGGAGGTTGGCATTAAGGTTGATGAAAAAGTTCGTGAAGGGGACGAGGTCTGTGAGGTAAAGTAGTATGGAGTTTTTTAGCCCGGCAACGTTGGGGATTTTCGGCCAGCTTGCTCTGGCAACGTTGCTAGGCGCCCTTATTGGCATAGAGCGGGAGCTGGCTCGCAAAACCGCTGGTATGAGGACTTTTGCGCTGGTTTCGCTGGGTTCGGCCCTTTTTACGATAATTAGCCAAATCGCTTTCGTTAGTTTTGTCGGCAGTAGCTTTGATCCCTCGCGTATCGCCTCGCAGGTGGTGGTTGGCATTGGTTTTATCGGCGCCGGAATGATTGTTTTGGACAAATCGCATGTGCGTGGACTGACCACCGCCGCCGGTTTGTGGGTGTCGGCCGCCGTTGGGATGGCCGTTGCCTACAAATTTTATGCGATTGCGACCTTCGGCGCCCTCCTAACGATTTTTATACTTGTCTTTTTGTGGTTTGTAGAGCACAAAATAATAAAACGCATCAACGTGCCGCGGCCGGGCGATGACGAGGAGGATTAAAGATTTTATTCTTTCCGCCAATCTTTTGGCGGGGACTATTATCGGGGCAGGAGTTTTTTCCTTGCCTTATGTTTTTAAAATCGCTGGAGTGGCGACGGGACTTTTCTATCTTTTGCTGGCTACCGTTGCCTACATCGCCATTTATCGTATGTATGCCCAGGTTATTTCACTGACGCCCAGCGAGCACCGGCTTTCGGGTTATATAAAAATTTATCTCGGCAATACGGCCTGGTGGATTTCAATCCTGATGACGATTGTCGGCGCCATTTTGGTGCTGACCGTCTACCTTATTTTGTCGCAAAGTTTTGGCAATTTAATAACCCCATTCGGATCCGGGGAGGATAAAATGGTAATTTTTTGGCTTTTGGGTGCTGCCGCTTGCTCCGGTTCTTTTTTCTCTTTCCGGCCGAGTGGCAATTCCGGCAATGACAAAATTCGGTTCCTTGCGAGCGGCTATTAACTGGGGAACGATAGTGCCGGCGGTGTTGTTTGCGGCGTTTGTTTTGAGCATATTGGCGCTCTCTCCCGTAGTTACCGAAGACGCGGTGACCGGCCTGGTCGGTTATGTGCACCCGAGTATTTTGATTGTCGTTGGCATTTTCGGAATGTTTTCTATTTTGAGCTCTTATGTAACAATTGGATACGATGTTTATAAAAGCCTAGGGCTAGATTTGGGTTTTCCGCGCTTTGCCCAATACGCGCTGGTTGTTTTCGGACCGCTCGTTGCCTATTTTGCCGGGTTGAACAGTTTTATCGGTTTGGTGAGTTTAATCGGCGGCATTTTCCTCGGTTTGGAGGGCATTTTTATAGTTTTGATGTGGTTGAAAGCGATAAAAAAACCACTTTCTTTAAGTACGCTCCTTCTTATCGCGGTCTTTGCGGCTGCGATTATTTATGAAATAATCAAATAGATGAGTAACTTTTTCCGCAAGGCCTACAACGTGAATTTACCCAAATCCAAGCGCGAGTCCGAGGAATTTGGCGGCGGCAAAAAGGGTTTGGTGCTTTGTAAAAAATGCACCTCTGCCTATTACAAAAAATCCTGGCACCACGATATTGCCGGTTTGAAAAATTACGAAAAAGACTGGCCGGTTCATTTTACCGTATGCCCGGCCTGCCAGATGATTCACAACAAACAGTACGAGGGCCGCATAAAAATTAAAAACATTCCCGTTGTTTCCGAA
>Ga0075894_132_pt1 | contig 6218 bp, 6 predicted proteins | sample RifGroA1_FD_68317 | JGI IMG/M metagenome (GOLD analysis project Ga0075894, IMG submission 68317) | Parcubacteria bacterium GW2011_GWA1_48_11b
TTATCAAAATTTACAAGCCTTGTTAAACAATTAAGAATTGAGAGCTAATTCTGCGAGCTTAATGACGCCTTCTTTAGTTTCAGCCACCGCAAAGAAAAGTCCTCTATGACAAAATACAGCGTCAGAGACCCCCGTAATTTCTTCTAAATCTTTATCAGTTTTTCCACCCCAGGCTATAGGAAAAGATTGGCGCGAAGTGTAACCAACATCTTGAACCGCCTGAACGCCCCATTTACCGTCATTTCTAGGATAGACCACAAACATTACCTCTGGTTTATCTGATAAAACACGCTTCCACGGCAGTTCTTCTGATAAAATAAGAATCCTTTTATCAGGACTCGTCTCTAACGCCTTTCTGACCTTGGCCTCATCGATAATAAGGCTTTTTGCTTTAGCAATTTCGCGCGTCAAAAGTTCCTTGGCAATTGTGACCAAATCCATAAAAATTCTGTAAAGGTCTTCTTCGCTCTCATGAAGACTGGGCAAGAATGAGTAAAGGAAATCGATAATGCTGTATGTTCTGACATTTTTAAAATGGTAATCAGCAATAGAGACTCCATTGTCGTGAGCATCCAGAGGCTGCATGAGGATAGTGTCTATCAGTTCCATTTCTTCTTTACCTCCGGCAAGCGTTTCTCCAAACTTTTTCCAAACCAGTCCGCAAGAAGCATACGGGATGCCGTTTAGTCTCTCGCCGGCGCCTCCGGGCTGGTGGTGGTCGAAGCGATTTTTGGCCGGATCATAAACCATCCCAACATCGACGACGTAATCGGCCGCGGCGATTTGATTTTTGTCGCGAGTGCGGATTACTTGAGACTCGCCAATGGCAAGAATTAAAATTGCCACGGCGAAAATATCGTCAGCTTGAAAAGAACCGCTATGCGTTATGATTTTCATCTTCGTATATCTTATGAGCCCACGCGAGAAGCAGAATGTAGAGCGAAACGGTGAGCGACATCGTCGGAATGGTGATGTAGCCAAATGCCATCACGTAAATTCTGGAGCAGGCGCCGTCCAGAGCGGTGCAGGACAAGAGCGAGGCTCCGCCGAGATAGACGTATGATTGATAGGCGGCGATGAGAGCGGCGCCCAAAACGAGAGGCACGGCGTAGAGAAAGGCTGAGGTAGTCTTCCCGCCCGAACGACCGAAGTCCTGCCCGACTAGATCGTTCAGGCGGGCATTCGGTCGGGCGGGCTTCCAAAGAGCTATTCCAAAGATGATGACCAGGGGGTAGAGAAAAACTCTCTGCCACCAGCACAAAACGCACGGCTCGAAGCCCGCAATTTCGGAGTAGTAGAGAGAGCCAATCACAGCGGCGAGTGAAACTAAAAATGCCAGTGTCGTGGCGTGTTTTCCCATAAACACTTGCGGTCCAGCGCCCCATGAGCGCCGGAAGACAAGCGCGAGGAAAAGAACGACCAAGGCGACGTGGGAAAAGAGCGCCAAATACGGCAAGAAGAAATTAATATTCTCAACCATTACCTTCTGGCAACGTACAGCCCGTCGCTTCGCTCAAGCGCTCCAAAGAAAGAGTGCCGGTCTCTCTGGTACCATCGGAGAATTGCCAGGTTGGGTATCCCGTAACAGAGGCGTCCTGACAGACTTGGAGCTGTCCCCTGCCGTCGGGTGTTGAACATTCGACACGCGGCAAAAGACTGGCTGAACGACCAAATAGAGCCTCCTGATTCTTGCAGTTAGGACACCAGAACGCGCCGTAATAAGTCGCCCCGCTATCTTTGAGACAGAAAGCGAACGCGTCCAGCTTGCCGGGTTTGCCCGGTGTCTTAACAAGCCAAACTAGGCCGCCTATGACTACCACGACTATAAGTACCCAAATCCAAAGTTTATTCATTTCGTCATTATATGCTATTTACCTATTCCAGCAACAACTCCCTCGCGTCTCGTTTCTCCTTAATTTCTCTGACAGTCTCCAAAGCCATCTTCTGATAATCTTTCACATCACGAAGTTGCTCTTTGACTAAGGATTTATCACAAAATCTAACTTTCGGCATACCAATATACTCCTCCCAACTCGACTTGGACACGGCGTGTCCAAGTCCATGGACTAAGTAATTTAGATTCACATAAGCGCTCAAATACAGAAGTTGCTCGTTAGATTTTATATGAACACTTCTAAATGGGCCTTGAAAAAGGACTCCACTTCTTTTGTACTTCTCATTAAAAAATTTTGCGTAACCCATATTTAATTTATGTATAAACTTTTCAATGCCGTTCGCAATAACTGGACATAATATGAAATGATAGTGATTCGGATTTAGGCAATAAGCAACAAATTCAACTAATGGCTTGTCACTTTCTTTAGAGTTCTTAGATTTCCTAAAAGAGTTTTCATAAATACTGCCAATAGGTTTGACCACATTGAATTCTCTCATCGATTTCAAAAACCGCTGGAAATCACTCTCATCAGAAAAGATCGTTCGTTTATCTACTCCTCTATTAAATACATGATAGTATTCCCCCTCCACTAGAGGTATCTTTCTCATACCTATATCCTACAACTTGGACACGGCGTGTCCAAGTTGTTCACATGGAGCTAGAGTCTCCTGTAGCCCCATGACACTTTTTATACTTTTTACCGCTTCCGCACGGGCAGGGGTCGTTGCGGCCGACTTCGGCTTTTTTAGCGACTGTCGCGCGCGAAGTGTCCGATACTGCCTTAGCTTCGACTTCGATCGGAGCTGTTTTGAATGAAGCGATGGCTTCCAAATCCAGAGCGATGACAAATTCGGCAATTTGCCTGGCGATTGATACCTCCATGTCTCTGAAAAATCTCAAGCCGTCTTTCTTGTACTCGACCAAGGGATCGCGCTGACCGTAAGCGCGCAAGTTCACGGACCCCCGCAGATACTCCATCATCTCCAAGTGGTCGACCCAGAACAAATCCACGGTCTGGAGAATAATCCTTCGCAGGATCTCCAGTATCCCCTGCCTACCGGCAGGCAGGTCCGGAGTGTCAAAGGGTATCTTTGACATTTTATTATCCATTTTCTCTTTTGTTTCCGGGTCTAGGCGTTCTGCCGCCTCGGTCAAATATTCTTTGACTTCGGAGACACCGCCGACCAAAACTTTGCGGCGACGACCGTAGATTATAGTTCGTTGGAAATTTAAAACGTCGTCGAACTCGAGAACGTGTTTTCTGGCGTCAAAGTTGAAACCTTCGATTTTCTCTTGAGCTTTCTCGAGAGAGCTGGTGATAAGTTTATTTTCTATCGGTTCGTCTTCGGGAATATTGAAGCGGCCCATCATTTTCTTGATAGTGTCCACCGCAAAGATGCGCATCAAAGAATCCTCGAGAGAAACGAAGAATTGCGTCTCGCCCGGGTCCCCCTGCCTGCCGGAACGTCCGCGCAACTGATTGTCTATGCGCCTAGCATCGTGTCGCTCAGTACCTAACACGAAGAGCCCGCCCAATTTCTTGACTTCTTCATATTCCTCTTTAGTGCCAGGCGTCCCGCCGAGTCTGATATCAATACCTCTCCCAGCCATGTTAGTGGCGACAGTCACGGCACTCTTTTGCCCGGCTTGAGCGATTTGCTCGCCTTCCCGCTCATGGTTTTTGGCGTTAAGAACTTCGTGCTTGATTCCTTCATTTCTAAGGTAGGCCGAAAGGAGTTCGTTATTTTCAATCGAGACGGTTCCAATAAGCGCCGGCTGGCCTTTCTCGTTCAACTCTCTGACTCTCTTGGCCACCGCTTTCATCTTGCCGGCTTGTGTTTGGAAAATCTGGTCGCCATGGTCCAAGCGAGCTACCGGTTTATGAGTCGGGATGATAAAAGTCTCCAGGCCATAGACTTTATAAAATTCCTCTTTGGAGGTGGCGGCGGTGCCGGTCATGCCGGAGAGCTTCCGGTACATACGGAAATAATTCTGGAAAGTGATGGAAGCATATGTGCGACTCTCTTCCTTAATACCCACGCCCTCCTTGGCTTCCACGGCTTGGTGCAGTCCTTCCGACCAACGCCGGCCAGGTTGAAGTCGACCGGTAAAGGCGTCTACGATCACCACCTCGTTATCCCCGCCCGAACGACCGTCCGGTCGGGCAGGTTTTACCACGTACTCTTTGTCTTTGTGGTATAGGGCTTTGGCTTTGACGGCCGTTTCAAGGTGGTGCACGTATTTGACACCGCCTTCGGCATAAATATTTTCAATGCCCAGAAGTTTCTCGGCCTTGTTTAACCCATCGTCTGTCAAAGAAATGGCGCGCAATTTCTCGTCTACCGTAAAGTCGGACCCCTCTTCGAGCTCTCGGGCAATTTTAGCAAACTGCTTGTAGAGCTCACCGGCGGCGCCGGTTTGTCCCGATATGATGAGAGGCATTCGCGCCTCGTCAATCAGGATGGAATCAATCTCGTCGACAATGGCGTAATAGTAGTCCCGTTGGGCCAGATCCCTCTCGTTGTAAAGAAGATTGTCGCGAAGGTAGTCGAAGCCGAATTCGTTGTTGGTGCCGTAAGTGATATCCGCTTGATAGGCCTCCTTTTTAGTCGCCGGTCTCAAGAATTCGTGAATAACTCGGAAAGAGCCGAGCTCGTCACGTTCTTTATCCTTGTTTGTGTGCGCCCTGTCGTATATGAAAGATTCGGAATGGTTGAGTATTCCGACAGATAATCCGAGATAAGAATAAATTTGCCCCATCCAGACGGCGTCGCGACGGGAGAGATAATCGTTGACCGTCACTACATGCACTCCTTGGCTCATGAGAGCAACGAGGTAGGCCGCGAGTGTCGCCACGAGAGTTTTGCCTTCTCCCGTTTTCATCTCCGCGATGCCGCCTTTGTAGAGAGCGATGCCCCCGAGAATTTGAACATCGAAGTGTCTTTGGCCGAGAGTACGCTTCGCCGCCTCTCGTACGGCGGCGAAGGCCTCCGGTAAGATATCATCAAGGGTTTCCCCTTTCTTCAAACGCTCTCTGAACTCTACAGTCTTCCCGGAGAGTTCTTCCAGTGAAAGTTTTTCTGACGAAGATTCGAGCGCGTTCACGCGCTCGACAATCGGTTTCCAAGACCCGAGCAATCTCTCCTCGGAAGTACCAAAAATACTCCTTAAAAAGGCCATAGAGCGCCCATTTTAGCATGTAAAAAGAAAAAACACCCTGAGCTTTGTCGAAGGGTGTTTTTTCTTTGAGCTAGCGCCTTTTCTTTGAGGCCTTCTTTTTTTTCTTTGCCATTGTGTTGTCTCCCGCCGCGGCGGAAATTATTATTAACGTCTGCCCGCCCGAATGTACTGAATCATGTTCGGTACGGGCGGGTCGCAGAAAATTTTTCTGCACTTGTGTTAATTATCTACTAAAGCTCAACATATACAATAGAAAAAAATAAAAAATGTGGATAACTCCGACCAAGAAAAAATTTCCGTCGATGCGCGGAGAGCGGGGCTAGCTCCAAACGAATATCTTTGTGAGTGCGGCCGCCCTCCACGCACAGAAAGAAACTAAAACTTATTGTATCCAAAAAACGCAAATCCCGCCAGAGGCGGGACTTACGCAGACATTCGTTCATTTGGTGCCGAGTTTCAGCACCCACCCCTCGATCCTATCACAGTATTCCTCGAAATGCAAGGGTTTAAAAACATTGGCTATCTCGAGATAAATCATTTGTTTGCCCGGCATCAGTTGACTCGCGCGCTCGAGATACACTAGAGCCTCATCAAGGTAGCCGGTAGCCGAAAGGAATGAGCCGATAATCAATTGATAACGGGCATCCCCGGACAAATCTTGGGCTTGCTTAAGCAGAGCGTCTTTCGCGAAATTGAAGAAGGTGTTCTTCTCTTCCATAGATATATCGCTTGTTAAGACGGCGACAGCATTGGCGGCCAGCTGTTCTGCGATTTCCGGCTGTCCGAGACGCGAGGTGTTATGAGCCTTTTGGAAATATTGCACCGCCTTGGCGGCTTCTCCCGGCGTCTGTAGAGACTTGAGAGCTTCAATCAGAAAGAGATTGGCCATGATCGGTTTGACATTGGCGAAATAAAGAGAAAGGACAAGCAAAATAGAGACTGCCGGTATGGCAACGGCAAGAAGATTTCCCAGAGCGAAGCGAGGCGCTGTTGGTCGCGAATTTCCCGACGCCTGTCTGTGAGCAGACAACGGTGCCTCGCTTCGCGAGTGTACATAAGCGAGAAGCGAGAAGAACAAGATGTAGCTGATAAGGTGGTCGAAGACGAAAAAATTGTGGAAGAAGTATGCCGCTATGAGTCC